>ERZ761609.70-NODE-70-length-152422-cov-57.189450_pt1 | contig 152422 bp, 135 predicted proteins | sample MGYA00511163_ERZ761609 | MGnify/ENA primary metagenome ERZ761609 (study PRJEB28899, sample SAMN02445070) | bioreactor sludge metagenome | biome: EBPR sludge | place: Australia: Brisbane, Thorneside Wastewater Treatment Plant | collected 2011-12-16 ... | reverse complement strand
AAACGAACTATATTTTTACCATCCCTGGGTTACATTTAATTTGATTAAATGCGACGCAGAAACGGAAAAGAAGTTATACCTAGAATAAATATTTTTAAATATTAGAATCGGGTTCCTTTTAAAGTTTTTTAACAATCCAAAATAGGTATTGATTTTTTTAATCAATCGGTTTAGTTTAGAATAGATCATGTTTGGATTTCTCTGAAATAAATACAGAAATTTAAATATGATATTAAAAATTTCACCAATGAAACACTTCATTCCTAAAAATATCATCCCGGCTATAGTTTGTTACATCACAATATTAATAACATTAACCGGAACAGGCTTCGAAAAGAAGATAAGCAGCAGATTGGAGCAGGATTTAAAGTTTACACCTTATGAAAAGAAGCAGCTTGTCTGGATCTTTTTTAAAGATAAGGGAGCTGTCTCTGATTTAAATACACAGACTCACAGATATCTAACGGATAGGTCTGTTGAAAGAAGAATTAAAAAACTAAAGAGTTTCAATATTACTGACGATCTTGATTTGCCAGTGAATCAGGAATATATAAAAATGATCTCGGATATGGGAATTGAGATTAAGAGAAAATCTAAGTGGCTGAACGGGGTTTCCTGTTATGCTTCCAAAATGCAGATTGAATTGATCTCAAGATCAAGTTTTGTAAAAGAAGTTGACATAGTGCAAAGATATATAAAATCTACATCTGTGACACAGGATTTTAGCGGAAACGCTTCCGGAGAAAATAAAAACTCAAACCCGTCAGCAATATCTGAAATAAATTACGGACCTTCATTTAATCAGTCAAATCTGATAAACATACCTGCGGTTCATGATCTCGGATACACGGGAAGCGGAGTATTGGTGGCGTCTTTTGATTCCGGTTTTGACAATTTAAATCATACATGTTTTGATCTGATCAGAGAAAAAGGTATAAGATCTTATGATTTTGTAAACGGCGATACAATAGTGGCTAATGATACGGGAAGAATGGGCAACGGAGCTCACGGTACGCTTACATTATCTTTATTATGCGGATATGATCAGGGCTGGCTTGTTTCACCTGCATTTGATTCTGAAATAATACTCGCAAAAACTGAAAACACTGAAAGCGAAACTCCGCTGGAAGAAGACAACTGGATAGCGGCAGCTGAATGGGCTGACAGTCTCGGAGCTGATGTAATAACAAGTTCGCTCACATACCTCGAATTTAATTCACCTCATCCTTCATATACATGGGAAGATATGGACGGCAGCACTGCGCGTATCACAATAGCTGCTGATATAGCTGTCAGCAAAGGAATAGTTGTAGTAATCTCAGCAGGCAATGACGGTTTTAATCCCGATCATAATACTCTCGGTGCTCCGGCTGACGGTAAAAAAGTAATTACCGTAGGCGCTGTAAATCTTGGTAAACTGAGAGCCGGTTTTTCTTCAGTCGGTCCTACAGCTGACGGTCGGATCAAGCCCGAAGTAATGGCGCTGGGAATCAGCAACTATACTGCTTTCCCCGGAGCAGGTAATGTCGGATATCTGAATTCAAGTTCGGGCACGTCGCTTGCATGCCCGATGGTTGCAGGAGTCTGCGCGATTATGCTTTCAGCAAATCCATTGCTTACTCCTGATGATGTAAAGCAGATACTATTAAGCTCTTCAGAAAGAAACGGACAGCCGGATAATTTAACCGGATGGGGAGTTGTAAACGCTCTTTCCGCAGTTAACGCAGCAATAGAGTTTAACAATGCAGTTCCCGGAGATTTTACGCTGGATCAGAATTTCCCGAATCCTTTCAATCCATCCACAACAATTAATATACATCTGAAAAAGGATGCCACTCTCTCTGTAATAGTTCATGACATTACCGGAAGACAATCCGCAGTAATAGAGAACAATAAATTTTACAGCGCAGGAAATCATTCTTTAAGATACAACCCTGAATTAAACGGCCTGCAGAGCGGTGTATATTTTTATTCGCTGATAGCAAACGGCTTAAAAATTGATACTAAAAAGTTTGTGTATCTAAAATAATACAGTTAACTTTTCGTTATAGATTTTTCATTGAGCTGAATAAGAATTAGTTTATTAAGTTTTTATCTTTAACTGTAAAAGATTTTTTATAATATATTCAGATTAAATCAGATTCAGCTATTCAACGATTCAGACTTCTTACCTGCAGTAATAAATTCTTTTTAAAAATCTTATTCAACTTTTTTATTAAATAAATTAGAATTATTTTAATCCCTGTTAAAAATTCTGAGATAAATTTTAAAAGTTTAATTTATATAATATGCCAATAATAAAATCCGGACTGATACAAATGAGTCTTCCGAAAACCGAAGGCGAAGGTACAATAGAAGAGATTAAGGAAGCAATGGTTCAGAAGCACATTCCTTATATTGAAGATGCAGGTAAGCAAGGCGTTCAGATCTTATGTCTTCAGGAAATTTTCAATACGCCGTATTTTTGTCCCGGACAAGACAGACAGTGGTATGAATCCGCAGAATCTGTTCCGGGTCCGACAGTAGAAAGAATGCAGGAATATGCAAAGAAGTATAATATGGTTATCATAGTTCCGATTTATGAAAAGGAACAGGCCGGTGTTTTGTATAACACTGCAGCGATGATTGATGCAGACGGAAAGTATCTCGGTAAATACAGGAAAAATCATATTCCGCATACTTCAGGATTTTGGGAGAAATTTTTCTTCAAACCGGGAAATCTCGGATATCCCGTATTTCAGACAAAGTATTGTAAAGTGGGAGTATATATTTGCTATGACAGACATTTTCCTGAAGGCGCAAGAATTTTCGGACTTAACGGCGCTGAAATAGTTTATAATCCTTCAGCAACAGTAGCAGGGCTTTCACAATACTTATGGAAACTTGAACAGCCGGCGCATGCAGCAGCCAACGGGTATTTTATGGGATGCATAAACAGAGTCGGTACGGAGAAACCGTGGAATCTCGGTAAATTTTACGGGACGTCATACTTCACTGATCCTCGCGGCCAGATTTTTGCGCAAGCTTCAGAAGACAATGATGAATTATTAGTTGCAGAGTTTGATCTGGCAATGATACATGAAGTCAGATCCACATGGCAGTTTTTCAGAGACAGAAGACCGGAGACTTACGGAAAGATCACAGAGCCTTAATTTTCATTTGATACATGTATTTTTAAATTTGTACTAATGCTTTCACAAATTGTAACATAGAGATAAATTAAGTTTAAAATTTAAATGCCGGAATATAAAAAGCCGAACAGCAAAGAGGAATTTGAAAAAAACTTCTCTCAGATAAAACCTCTGATGAAAGAAACTCAGGCGTATTATGAAAGCTCGAGATGCCTGTTTTGTTACGATGCACCCTGTGTATCGGCCTGCCCTACCGGAATTGATATTCCGCTTTTTATAAGACAGATAAACACAGGAAATGTAACCGGAGCTGCAAAGACAATTTATGATTCAAATTATCTCGGCAATGCATGCGGGAAAGTATGCCCAACTGAAGTATTATGCGAAGGCGCATGCGTCTATAATCTTCAGGAAGTAAAACCAATTGAGATCGGAAGACTTCAGAATTTTGCCACGTCAAATTCCATTCGGAATAACATAAGATATTTTGAACCGGGACTGCCCATCAATAAAAAAGTTGCTGTAATAGGCGCGGGTCCGGCAGGAATTTCATGCGCATGCGAACTCAGGAGATCCGGAATTGAAGTTGATATATTTGAAGCAAAGGACAAGCCGTCCGGTCTCGCTCTTTATGGTGTAGCTCCATATAAGATTACAAATGAAGAAGCGCTTGAAGAAGTAAATTATTTACAGGAGCAGCTGGGATTTAATATAATTTATAATACTTATATTTCTTCAAAAGAAGATTTCCGGAAACTTGAGGAAAATTATGATGCAGTGTTTTTAGGAATCGGACTTGGTAAAACAAACCCTGTAAACATTAAAGGTGAAAATCTAAAGAACTGTTATGGTGCTGTAGAATTCATATCAGAATTACGAATGAATCATCACCTGACAGAAACCGGAGATACAGTAATAGTATTAGGCGGCGGAAATACAGCCATGGACGCTGCATCGGAGTCGGCAAAACTCGGAGCAGGAAAAGTCATACTTGCTTACAGAAGAGGCAGGAATGAAATGGGAGCTTACGATTTTGAGTTTGAACTTGCTAAGAATGCAGGAGTGGAAGGTCTCTTCAATGTTTCTCCTGTTGAAATTACAGGTATTGATAAAGTAACAGGGGTAAAATTCATACGAACACAAACAAATAACGGCAAGTTAGAAATGCTGAAAGGAACTGAATTTATTATCGGGTGTGATATGGTAATAAAAGCTACAGGTCAGCTCAAGCAGTCTGAGGTTATGACAAATATTCCGGGGCTTGAAACTGATGACAAAGGAAGGATAAAAGTTAATGAGAAAACATACCAGACGGCGAATCCGAAATATTTCTCAGCAGGGGATGTGATCAGCGGAGGACAGGAAGTTGTGAATGCAGTAGCGGAAGCAAAAGCGGCGGCGGCGGGAATAGTCTGGTTTTTGTCGTGAGGGCTAAACCTGTCAGGTTTTTTAGAATATAATAGTCCATAGTACTAAAAAAATTTTCTGTAGATTTTAAAATACATTTTTTAAAGAAACAAAACCTGACAGGTTTTGCTGTCAGAAACCAAAACTTTTTAACATATGCCGGATCTTAAAATAAATTTCGCAGGTATTAAAGCGCCAAACCCGTTCTGGCTCGCTTCCGCTCCCCCAACTAACTCTGGTTACCAGATCATGAAAGCTTTCGATCTCGGATGGGGAGGCGCTGTTTGGAAAACTCTCGGTGTGCCGGTCATCAATGTCTCCAGCAGATACGGCTCTGTTAATTACAGGGACAGCAGAATGATCGGTTTCAATAATATCGAACTCATTACCGACAGACCTCTTAAAGATAATCTGCGCGAAATCGAAGAAGTGAAAAAATATTTTCCGGATCATGCAGTCATCGCTTCACTTATGGTCGAATCAAAAAGCGAATGGCATCAGATAGTAAAAGATGTCGAAAATGCAGGCGTTGACGGAATCGAACTTAACTTCGGCTGCCCCCACGGAATGTGTGAAAGAGGTATGGGATCCGCTGTCGGGCAGGAACCGGAAGTTCTGAAAATGATTGTCTCCTGGGTTAAGGAAGTTGCTAAGACTCCGGTAATTGTAAAACTTACTCCAAACATTACTGACATCACTGAACCGGGAATTGCAGCCAGGCAGGGAGGCGGAGACGCTGTCTCTCTTATAAATACTATTCAGAGTATTGTTGGTATTGATATCGACAACTTTGTCCCCTATCCTGTCGTTGACGGGAAAAGCACTAACGGCGGTTACTGCGGACCGGCTGTAAAACCAATAGCTCTTAATATGGTGAAAAACTGTTCGCTGGAATCCGGAATTGGTATTCCTATTTCCGGGATCGGCGGAATTGAAAACTGGAGAGATGCCGTGGAATTTATTTTACTCGGCGCTTCATCCGTTCAGGTTTGCACAGCTGTTATGCATTATGGTTTCGGAATTATCCGGGAAATTATCCCGGGCTTCGAATCATATATGAAAGAAAAAAACTTCAATACCGTTAATGACATGGTTGGTAAGGCGATCCCGAATGTTAAGAACTGGGAAAATCTTAATCTGAATTATAAGATCATCGCTGAGATCAACAAAGATAAATGCATAGGATGTCAGCTTTGTTATATTGCTTGTGAAGACGGAGCGCATCAGGCAATCGGATTATCTAAAAATGGCTCAAGAGTTCCTTACATTATTGATGAAAACTGTGTCGGATGCAACCTTTGTTCACTCGTGTGTCCTGTTGAAAACTGTATTTCAATGATAAGAACTGATAACGGCAAATTTACAGAAACCTGGAAAGAAAGAACTGACAGCGGAAATATTCCTGTTACTTTTGATGATCCGCTTGCAGGAGGATTAAATCACTTCGTTCCTGATCCTTTGACGGCTTTGAAAAAACCTTAAAATCATTTATTGTGAGTTGGCTTTTTAAAATTTAGTTTTATAATATGATGGTTTTCTGATTTTAAATTATCTGTGTTATTAAAATTACTTTGAAAATATTTTTTATTCTGAGTATTATTAAAAAAACAAATTTCTCTTATAATACCTTTTTACCTGTCTTCGCTTAACTGATCCGTTTATAATTTTTGGTAATAATAAATTTTTAAGAATTGAGCTTATCATTTAATGATTTAAAAAATAGATTTGGTAAAATTAAACTTGTAGTTTCGGATATTGACGGAACTATTGTTTCAAGTAAAAATGAAGTTGGCGACCTCACAAAACAGTTAGTCAGAAAATTAAAAAATAAAAATATACTGCTTTCTTTTGCTTCCCAAAGAGTTCACTCTTCCATTGTTCCGATTGCCGAAGAGCTCGATGTAACTATTCCGTTCATTTCGCTTAACGGCTCGCTTATTCAGGATAAAGATAACAAAATTTTACTGAACAGATCTGTCATTGACAGAAAATATGTGGAAAAAGCTTTACGCCTCGCCGAAAAATATTATCTTAAAATCGCTTTATGTTATAATGACAGAATTGTTTACACTGAGGATAATTCCGTAGTTAAGGATTTTATGACAAGATTCGGAACCACGTATTCTCTTGTCGATTCTTATGATGATTATCTGGATAATGTACTTGAAATAATTATGACGGGAAATGACAGGAATAATATGCGTGAAGTTCAGAGAAAAATGCGGCTTCCTTTTGGTATGTATCTTAAAGTAAAATATTTCAGATCACAATCTTTTCAGGGTGTTTATAATATTGAAATTACACGCAAAGGTATCAGCAAAAATACCGGACTGAAAATTCTTTCTAAATATCTCAAAATTAAAAAAGAAGAGGTGATGGTTTTTGGCGACTGGTATAATGATAAAGATCTGTTTGAATTCGGCGGAACAAACATTGCACTGGATAATGCTGTTGATGAACTCAAAGACATGGCTGATTACATTACGGATAAATCCAATGAAGATGACGGCATCGGACATTTTCTTCAGAAATTTTATGACAATTTGAAGTAAACTGTTGAAGAATACGGGTTATGATAATGTAGCTGCTTTCTATGATGAAGTTCTTGGAAGTTCCAATGAAAAAATTAAATTTGTCAGCGAAAAAATCGCCGAATATAACAGCTCTGCAATATCCGTTTTTGAATTAGGTTGCGGTACAGGAAGCAATCTCCTTTTTTTGTCAGGAGATTATAAGATTTCAGGCGTTGATATAAATGAAAACATGCTGAATATTGCCAGAAATAAAATCGGCGGATCCCGGTTGTTTATAGGCGATATTAGAGAAGTCATTCTTAAAGAAAAAACCGATGTTGTGTTTTGTGTTTACGATACTATTAACCATCTTCTGCTTTTTAATGACTGGAAGAAAGTCTTTAGAAATGCTTTCAATTCTCTGAATGATAATGGTCTTTTTATTTTTGATTTTAACACCCTGTATAAATTATTTTTAATTTCCGGGATATCTCCTGTTGTTAACAATTTCGGAAATAGTTATTTGATTGCAGATGTGAAAAAGATTTCGCTCAATGTTTTCAACTGGAATCTGAAAGTTTTTGAACATATTGAGTCTGATGATTTTAGGCTTCACGAAACCAATATTAAAGAAGCTTCTTTTGAAATCAATAAAATCTTTAAAGCCCTCAGGAAATATTTCCGGATACTTGAAACTGCTGATGAATATGGAAATAGGGTAAATAAAAGATCTGAACGTGTTTTTGTGATCTGCAGGAAACTCAATAAAAAAATTTAAACTTTTTGGTAATGAAAAAAATCGTAGAGTGCGTGCCTAACATTTCAGAAGGCAGAGATGAAAAAATAATTAACGCCTGCGCTGACGCAGTAAGAAAAGTCAGCGGCGTTTCGCTTCTGGATGTGGATCCCGGCAAATCAACTAACAGAACAGTCTTTACTTTTGTCGGGGATCCCGAATCAATCGTCGAAGCTGCATTTCAGTTTTCGAAAACAGCGTATGAATTGATCGATATGACAAAGCATTCCGGTGAACATCCCCGAATGGGTGCTGTCGATGTTGTTCCTTTTGTTCCGGTTGCAAATGTTACAACTGAAGAATGTGTGGAATGTTCTAAGCAGTTTGGCAAAAAAGTCGGCGATGAACTTGGGGTTCCCGTATATCTGTATGAAGAAGCTTCTTCAAATCCCGACAGAAAAATGCTTAAGCAGATTCGGTCCGGGGAATACGAAGGAATTAAAAATAAAATCTATAAGCCCGAATGGAAACCGGATTTCGGTCCGCAGGAATTTATTCCAAAGTCAGGTGCGACTGTTACAGGTTCAAGATTTTTTCTTATCGCTTACAATATTAATATTCTCGGCACTAAAGAGCAGGCGCATAAAATTGCCCTGAATATCCGTGAACAGGGCAGAAAGGATTCACCGGGAAGACTCAAAGCCGTTAAAGGTATCGGCTGGTATGTAGATGAATATAATCTCGCTCAGATCTCAGTTAATCTTGATAATTACAAGATCACCCCTCCGCATATTGCTTTTGAAGAATGCGTAAAGGATGCGCGTGAAATGAATCTTGCTGTTTGCGGAAGTGAACTCATCGGACTTATTCCTCTTGAAGCAATGCTTATGGCCGCTGAATATTATATGAAGAAAGAAAACCTTTTTATTATTGATGAAAGACAAAAGATCAGACTTGTAATTGACCGGCTCGGTCTGTCATCAATTTCTGAATTTAATCCGGACAAAAGAATAATTGAATATATGATTGAGGAAAAAGCAGAAGAACCGCTTGCATCACTTTCTGTTAGGGAATTTGTCGAACTTGTGGGAGCTAGGACATCAGCGCCCGGAGGTGGAAGCGTCTCTGCTTTGATCGCTGCTCTCGGCGCAGCTCTTGGCGCTATGGTAGGTTGGATGAGCTACGGCAATAAAAAATTTGAACATCTCGACAGCACTATGAGAAAACTTATTCCGCAGCTTCATAACAAAATGAAGGAGCTTATCCCGATGATAGATGCTGATACTAATGCATTTAATGATTATATGATCGCTATGAAAATGCCGAAAAGTTCTGAGAGTGAACAGAAGATCAGAAATGAACTGATGCAGGAAGGTCTGAAAAAAGCCGTCAATATCCCGATGTCTGTAATGAGGATCTCGGATTCAGCATGGGAATGGATGTTAAAAATGGCAAAACACGGAAACATTGCATCCAAAAGCGATCTGGAAGTAGGAGCAAAGTCCCTGGAAACAGGTATCTGGGGCGCATATAAAAATGTAGAGATTAATCTTCCGGGGATAGAAGATGAAGAATACAAAAAAAATATACTGTCGGAAGCCGGTGAAATTTTAAATAATGCAAAAAAGAATTCTAAGAAAGTCTGTGAAACGCTTTCGAAAAGATAATCGCTGAAATTATTTAATTTATACTAAAGTGAAATAATCTTCCGAACCGAAAAAATGATGTCTGATCACTTTGGCTTTTACTAAATTAACAAGCGTTCTGCTTGCCCGTCTTTCAGAAATATTCGCAAGTTTTTTAAAACCTTTTACTGTTATCCTTTCATTCTTATTCAAAAATTCAAACAGCGCTTTTTCAATATCACCTACCGAGATCTGAAGCGGAGGCGAATCGGCATTTGAATTTTTCAGGATTTTTACAGTCTCCTTTGAAGCAAGCATGCTTCTGTCTTTAAATCTGATATATACTTTTTGTCCTTTCTCTGTATCATCGGTAAAAAGCATATGAGGCTTGTTCTTGCTTTCCTCAATAGTTACTACAACAATATCTTTTCCTCTGAGCAGCATTATTTCCGTATGAAATTCAATTTCAGGTTCACAGTAAAATTTTGCTGCAGTTGAAATAAGCTCTAGCTCGCCTTTCTCACTTTCCACTCCGACTATGCTTTTATCATCATCTACTCCGAAAAGCAGTCTCCCGCCTTTGGAATTGGCAAATGCGATCATCTCCTTGGCAATTTTTTCCGGTGATGAAAATTTTCGCTTGAATTCCACACTTTCATTTTCGCCGCCTTCAATTAACTCATTCAGCTCTATTAAATACATCTTCATTTTAAAATTTTATAAAATATTACCGTAACGGATTATCCGGATGTGGAATTGTTCATCCTGTCCAAATAATCCTGCAGAATCATCTGCGCTGATATACTGTCCACTAAACCTTTCTCTTTTCTTTTAGATTTCTTTATACCGGATATTAACAAACTCCTTTCAGCTATTTTGCTTGTAAATCTTTCATCAAAAAATGCAATTTCCACATTCAGTTTTTTTATCAGCAGAAATTGTTTAAGCGCTTCTGCAAAATCATCAACTTTTTCAGTAAGATCCGTTAATCTGTTTTTTAAGCTCACCGGATAACCAATAATTATTCTTTCTACATTTTCCGATACAATTATTTTTTCCAATTTCCCCAGCAGATCCTTATCATTAAATAAATAATCCCTGTTGAAAGAATATTTTTTCCCTGAATCACTGACTGAAATACCGATTCTTCTTTCTCCGAAATCAATTCCCATAAATTTCGTTTCAGTTTCAGATTCAGATTTATTCATCATTTCTTTTAAAATCTTCTTTGAGAAAATCCTTAATAATTTTTCCCGGTTTAAAATGAATTTTTCTTCTGCCGGGTACGAAAATAAATTCTCCGGTTTGCAAGTTCCTTGCCTTCGGCTTTGGCTTTGTCCTTTTAATTTCAAATACGCCGAAATCCCTTATCTCAAGTCTTGATACAGGATCAGCTTCTAATATTACTTCGCGCAGACATTCAAACAATGAATCCACTAAAAGTTTTTCAGTAAGTCTTTTACCTAAAAGCTTTTCGCCCAGCCGGCTCTCAATTTCCCTGCGCGTATAAGTTTTAATTTTTTCTTTCAACACTCTCCCGTAATTTTACGCTTTGTATAAATCTGTTGTAATATAAATATGAAGAATATGCTATCAGCGCAAGTGATACATAATAAAGAATCTGAATCACATTATTTAAATAATTGCTGTCTGTTATTGTTAAAAGCAGTATCAGACCTATACTGAATACTGCGATTTTCCCGGGAAAATTTGACATCAGAGTCAGCTTATACTTTCTGTTTAAATAAATACCGAATATCAGAATTAAAACATCTCTCGCAACTACAACAGTTACAAACCATATCGGAAGTCTTCCGAGATATACTAAAATTAATGCTATTGTCATAACGGATATTTTATCCGCTAACGGATCAATAATTTTTCCAAATTCAGAAACCTGATTGAGCTTTCTTGCAAGATAACCGTCAAGCAAATCAGAAAAATACATACATAGAACTAATATTATTATTAAATTATTTTGAGTCTCGAATGAACTGAGCATCAGATAACTTAACGGTATCAGCAGAATAATTCTGAGTATCGAAAGTAAATTCGACACATAAAAGATTTCTTTATTTAAAGGCACCGGTTAAAATAATGAAATTTAAAATAAATGTAACCATCTAATTATTACAATTGAATTGAGAACGGTCTATCTTGATAATGCCGCAACAACAAAAACGGATGAAGAAGTTATAAATGAAATGATACCTTTCTTTTCCCGTGATTTCGGAAATGCATCTTCGCTTCACTCTTACGGGAAGAAGGTTAAAGTCACGCTTGAAGACTCAAGAGATTTTATTGCCGGATTTTTCGGCGCATCACCTAAAGATATTGTATTTACTAACAGCGGAACAGAATCAAACAACCATGCCATAAAAGGAACTGCATTCAGAAATCTTGGATCAGGCAGAGATCATATTATTTCTTCATCTGTCGAACATTCTTCCGTACTTGATGCTTTAAAATATCTCGAAAGCAGATTTAATTTTAATGTAACTTATTTAAAGCCCGGCAGATTCGGTAGAGTTGATCCAGGTGATGTTATAAATTCCGTTACCGATAAAACTTTTATGATATCTTTGATGCATTCTAATAACGAAACCGGCGCAGTCACTGACATTAGGAAAATTACCGAATATTCAACGGATAAAAATATTTATGTTCATTCGGATACCGTGCAGAGCGCAGGTAAGCTGAAGCTGAATTTTAAAGATCTGAATGTGAACTTTGCAACCGTCTCTGCTCATAAGATATATGGTCCGAAAGGTATTGCCGCCCTTTATATTAAGGATAAAACTTTAACGGATAAATTTTTACACGGAGGAAAGCAGGAACGTGATCTCCGCGGCGGCACTGAGAATATAGCTCTGATAGCCGGTTTTAAAAAAGCCGTTGAGATACTCAAGCATAAAATGGAAAAAGATTTGCAGCATTATGAAAATTTGAAATTACTTCTGATTAAAGGACTGAAGGAATATTATTCCGGCGCAGTTATTTTTAATTCAGACACCGTAGATTGTCTGCCTAATATTATCAACATCTCATTCGACAGAAATAAATTAAAATTTGATGAGGAAATGCTTCTGATACAATTAGACCTTAAAGGAATTGCTGTCTCCGGAGGATCCGCCTGCACGGCAGGAACCCTTAAACCATCACATGTTCTTAAAGAAATTGGTCATGATGAAAAAACTGCATTAGGTTCACTCAGAATTTCAACAGGAAGAAATAACTCGGAGGAGGATATAGTTTTATTTATGAACGCTCTTAAAGAAATTGTTAAGTTTAAGTAAGTATATTATTTCGATTTATTCAGCGCAGGAGATTCTTCAAAATTATCTTCATTCTTTTTGTGTCTGCGGAAGATCATATTATAACCGGATCTGATAATTCCTGAAAAAATATAAAAAAGACAAAATGAAAAAGAACCTTCTCCTTTTGTTGCAATAATCAGAATTACGGCAATAAGAATTATTATATAAACGATCGGATTTTTTTTAATAGTGTGTAATGACGGCTTAGGGATAGTATCATATTTAACTTTGCTAACCATCATCACAGGCAGAAACATTGAAAGTGATATTAAAAAAATCTCACTCACGTTTTCCGGGAATATCTTATTGTGATAAAACAAAATATAAGTGCAGACAGTAAATGCCGACATCGGAGCGGGTAAGCCGTTGAATTTTACTTTATCAAAACCTGTAAGCTGTACATTAAATCTGGCAAGTCTGATTGCAGCAAATACCATAATCAGAGATGACAATACTATCCCGACATCTCCTAACACATTCAAAAATACATAATATATTAAAATAGACGGAGCCAGTCCGAAAGAAATAACATCGGATAGAGAATCAAGCTCAACTCCGAATTTACTTGAAGAATTTGTAAGCCTTGCCGCAAGTCCGTCCACAGCATCAAAGAGTGATGCGTAAATTATAAACAACGCTGCAGATTCAAAATCACCTTTAGCGGAATTGATGACAGACATCATTCCGCAAAATGCATTTAAGATTGTAAAAAGACTCGGTATGAATTTTCTTGAAATCAGCATTTATATTTCCGCTATAATTGTTTCTCCGCCGGTAACCTTCTGATCCATTTTAACAAGAATTTTTGAATCCCTTTTAATAAGTATATCGACTCTCGATCCGAATTTGATCATTCCGAATCTTTCACCTGCTGTGACTCTGCATCCTTCACTCAGATCATATACTATTCTTCTTGCTACAAATCCGGCAATCTGCTTAAAAAGAACTTTACTTCCGTTAGATGAATTTTCTATGCCTATCTCCGTTCTTTCATTTCTTTCCGAAGACTTGTGATCAAATGCAACCAGATATTCACCTTTAATATATTTCAGATATTTTACTGTTCCGTTTATGGGATTTCTGTTTACATGTACATTAAGAGGTGACAGAAATATGCTGATCTGTGTCAATGGCTCATCTAAAGGAAAAATGTTTTCTTCCTTATTTATAACGTCTTCAATCACAACAATCTTTCCGTCAGCGGGCGAAACAAGCTGATGGTCTGTATACCCTGCGGGCAATGTTCTTTCGGGATCCCTGAAAAAATAAAGTGTAAACAGCCACAGAAATATTGTTATACCGGTCAGTAAAAATTTGATTACTAAACTTTCAAAGAATAATGAAAGTAGAGTCATAATAAGACCGGTAATAAAAACCTTGAGTAAAACATCTTTACCGTAACTTGTGAGTTTTATCAACTTAACCTGTTTTTAATTTCCTGATATGACTCTTCCACTTCTCCCAGATCAAATCTGAATCTGTCTTTATCCAATTTTTTATTTGTCACGGAATCCCAGAGTCTGCAGGTATCCGGTGATATTTCATCAGCAAGCAGGATATTTCCGTTTTTGTCTTTTCCGAATTCAAGTTTAAAATCAACAAGCTTGATTCCTTTTTCAGAAAAGAATTTTATAAGAAGTGTATTGATATACTTTGTCATTTTTCTTACAACATCTAAATCATTTTTATCCGCCAGCTTCATTGCTAAAATATGATCCTCTGAAAACAGCGGGTCACCGAGCTCATCCGATTTATAATAAAATTCTATGAGAGGATTTTCCAGTTCTTTTCCTTCTTCAAATCCGAATTTCTTAACAAGACTGCCGGCTGCAATATTCCGGCATACAACTTCAATCTTTATAATATTTACCCTGGACACCAGCATTTCCGTTTCTGAAATTTTTTCAAGAAAGTGAACGGGTATTGAATTTTCTTTCAGGTAACTAAAAATTACAGAGGAGATAAAATTATTTATCTCGCCTTTATGCGAGATCCTGTCTTTCTTTAATCCGTTAAAAGCTGTTGCGTCATCTTTGAATTCCTGCAGGTAAATATCGTCTTTATCAGTAGAATAAATTTTTTTAGCTTTACCTTCGTAAATCAGTTTATTTTTCATTTATAATTTATTTATTACAAATTACTTATTTTAGTTAAAACATTCTATTTAAAGTGGATTTTTAAAATTTCCGGATCTGATATCGTACTTGGTTTCGATACATCAATTATCATTTTTTTAGTAATCTGATTTATTTAAAATGATAATCAATGAAGTTCATTTTATGCATATCGTTTATTTTCTTCTCGCTTGATCTGTGTTTTGCCCAGACAGAAACCGGCTTAGCGGATACTACATTTTATTCAGACAGTTTAAAGATCATTTCAAATGAAGATTCATTATTATTAACTCCTGATTCATCAAGAATTGCAGAGTCAGATATTGATGCGGTAATCGAATATACAGGAAAGGATTCCATTGTATATGATTTAAAAAATAAAAAAGTATATATTTATAATCAGGGAATTTTAATTTATAAAGATCTGAGGCTGGAAGCGGGTAAAATAGTTATAGATCAGGAAACTCAGTTGCTGGAAGCGTTCGGTATGCCGGATTCACTTAAACAGGGAAAAATTTCTCAGCCGCCTGTAATGACACAGGGAAATGATAAGTATGAAGGTTCCAGACTTATGTATAATTTCAAAACCAGAAAAGGCAGTGTTAACGAGGGATACAGCGAAGCTGAAGTAGGATATTATTTCGGTGACAAAATAAAAAAAGAATCTGAAAATGTTCTGTTTATTAAAAACGGAATATACACAACATCTTCAGACCGGGAAGATCCTGAATATTATTTTCTTTCCCCGAAGATGAAGGTTATCCCTAATGATAAAGTTATAGCTCAGTCTGTATTCCTTTATATAGAAGGAGTTCCTGTATTCTGGATACCTTTCGGAGTTTTTCCGAACAGATCAGGAAGGACTTCAGGGCTTATTGCACCTACGTTCGGAGATGATGCGACTTACGGAAAATACATTTCAAGATTGGGATATTTCTGGGCGGTGAATGACTATATGGATATCGGACTGACAGGCAGTTATTTTACAAAAGGCAGATATGAATTATACAGCAGATTCCGGTATGCATCAAAATATAATTTTACAGGAACTCTCGAAGGCGGATATTCGCGGATACGTCTCGGTGAAAGTACGGATATCGGCAATCAAAATTCAGATGCTTGGGGACTGAATTTTGTTCACAATCAGCAGATAAATCCGACAACACGAGTCGATGCAAACATGCAGATTGCAAGCAGCAAGAATTTTTACAATGTAACTACCAATGCACTTTCAGAACTTCTTCTTCAGAATTTGATTTCTAATTTTACTTTTTCAAAAAACTGGGAGGAAAAGCCTTACTCATTAAATCTGAATTATTACCGTGACCAGAATCTGCAAAACGGAGATGTTACAGAAAGACTTCCGTTGATAAATTTTTCAGTTTCACAGATATTTCCCTTCGAATCCGGATTTTCAGATCCTTTCAGTAAAAAAATATACGAATATATTTCATTTTCTTACAGCGGCAGCGCATTGAATAACCGTCTGAAGCGGACTGTGAAAACTTTTTCCAGCGCTGACAGCACATATACTGATATGCGGTCGGGTGTAAGGAATTTTGTTTCACTCGGACTATCTCCGAGATTTCAGTATATTTCCCTGAGTCCCTTTTTTAATTACAGTGAGATCTGGTATAATAAATATATAAATAAAAATTTTAATCCTTCTGACAGCAGTGTTACTGTAAATGACAATAATGCTGTAAAAGCGCTGAGATATTTTAATACCGGAATAAGTTTCTCAACTAAGTTTGTAGGAATTTTTTTACCGAACATTTTTAATATTACGGGAATACGACATACTATCACACCTGCATTAACTTATAACTATCAGCCGGATTTTTCAGATCCAAAATGGGGATATTATAAAACTTATAAAGATCAAAATGGAAATGACGTAAAGTATTCTATTTTTGAGAAAGAAATATTCGGAAGCGCTCCGGCGGGAGAATCACAGGCGCTGGGGTTTTCAATCGGAAATGTTTTTGAAATGAAAACGCGAGAAAATGATACTACAGAAAATAAATTTCAGCTTCTCAATATAGATGCCGGAGTCGGATATAATTTTGCAGCTGATTCTCTGAATTTTTCCGAGATATTTCTTTCATACAGGACAAGCATCGGAAACTATCTTAATATATCAGGTGCTACGACATTTAATCTTTATAAATTTGATCAGACAGCTAATACCAGAATTAATAAATTTCTTTTAAACACAGACGGAAAGCTCGCAAACATCACAAATTTTACGATAAATATGTCAACTAATTTCAGTTTCGGAAGTATCTCAACTTTAACTGAAAGCGGTGAAACAGAGGAGTTTGATACTCTTACCAACAGAGTGGATTATAAGGATTTCCGAAAAGAGAAAATTGAGGAAATTGATTTTAATATTCCTTTAAGCGGCGGATTCGGTTTTAATTATTCCGAATCGAAATTTAATCCTTCTGTTGTTAACAGGTCTTCCAATCTGACCGGAAACATGTCATTTAATCTTACGGAAAAATGGAGATTTACTGTTTCGGCAAATTATGATCTTGTAAACAAAGAAATTGTTACCCCATATATAACTGCCTACAGGGACCTGAATTCCTGGGAAATGAATTTCAACTGGTATCCGTCCGGCACATACAGAGGATTTTCATTCGAAGTCAGGATCAAAGCGCCGCAGCTCAGAGACATAAAAGTTACAAAGAAAACAAATACAAGAGGAGTTTACTGATGGATGTGCAAAAATATTCAGGAGCGGGTAATTCGTTTATTATTACAGATAACAGAAATTCCCATATAACGGATTATTATACAATAGTGATTGAACTTATGAAAAAATACCCGGGAACAGACGGTGTGATATTTCTCGAGAATTCCGGAAAGGCGGATTTTAAAATGAATTATTTTAACCGCGACGGGACAGGTGATGCATTATGCGGAAACGGGTTAAGATGTATTGTAAAATTTATTTCTGACAACGGAATTTCTGATAACTGTAAATTAAGGATCGAAGCGGTATCGCAAATTTATGAATCTGAAATAATTTCTGACAATGAAATTTCCATAAGGTTTCCGCCGCCGGTAACAGTTAAAACAAATTTCAGACTTAAGGTACATTTTCAGGAGTGGTGGGAACTGCTGAAATGTTCATATGTCGATATTGGTTCGCCGCACATAGTTGTATTTACTGACGATATAGAAAAGCCTAAAGTAAATTCGATAGAAGAAGTGAATATTGATGAATGGGGAAGAAACATTAGAATGCACAAAGATCTTATGCCGGAAGGAGCTAATGTTAATTTTGCGGAAATAACCGGCAGCGGTGAACTTGCTATAAGAAGTTTTGAAAGAGGAGTGGAAGCTGAAACACTTGCTTGCGGTACAGGATCAATTTCTGCTGCTTTGATATACTACATTACAAGAGAGCAGATCAAACCGGTAAGATTGCTAACAAGATCCGGACAATATCTGAAAGTGGATTTCGAGATTAATGAAAAAAAACTTAAGAGCATTACATTATCCGGAGAAGCAGAGAAGATTTCTTTTTAAAAAGTTAAGAGTCTGATTTAGTTTAAAATGAATAAAAAAAAAGCGCCTGAATTAAATCAGGCGCTTTTAATTTGAATCTGAAGATGTTTTAGAATATAATGAAACCGATTGAAGCGTTTGTAAAGAATCTGTCTTCAGTTCTGTAAATTCTTGTATATCCGCCAGTTAGGTTAAGAGTTATGTAATTCTCTATGTAGAAATTAAATCCTGCGCTTACAGTATGATCAGCACCTGATTTATCTGTTCCGATTGGAATTCCAAGTGTATCTAATCCGCTGAATAATTGATTTAGAGTTGCAGTATATCCGGCATTAAATGAAATTCTGTTTGTGAAATTGTAAGAATAAAAAATTCCCAGATTTCCGGTAAATAACTTAGCAAAATTACTGTCTAAAGGAGATCTTACATTCAGTAATGTTCTGATCTGGTGATTTATGCCGATTGGATATGCATATCTGCCTCTGATATCAAGAGTCGGAGACGGACTTTTAATTAATTCGTTTCTTGTTAAAAGTTCATAAGCTACGCCAAGTCTGATGTCACCGCCCCATGCTCTTTCATTAATGAACTGATTATTACCGTATAAGACGTCTCTTATTCTCATGAATCCGAGAGCAGACATATTGTTAAAGTTTGATACACCTGAATTTAAAACTTCCTGTGTAATGTCTTCAATAATCTTTGATTCATATATTGCTTTGTATTTATCTCTGTATTCTGCTTCTCTGTCAATAATCTGTGCAATTGCAAGCATTGTTGACTTCGGCATAAATTTATTTGTAATGCCGCCTTTTCTAAGATCTTCGTCAATTCTGATAGCTTTTGCAAGAGAGGTTGCGTTTACTTGTCTTCCATATCCCAGACCGCCAAAAATTTCAATAGTTGGTCTGTTATCTTTACCAAATTCTCTTTTTCTCTGGTAATTTGATCTCAATTCACCATTTCCGAAAAATCCATGTGAATCAGTGAAATATTTACTAAGATCAGTTGCAAGATTGTATTCATATCTGGTCGTATCCCCTCTGGCTGTCTGAGATAAAGCACCATTTAAGTTTAAATTCCAAGCATATGAAGGAGATGAATAGAATTGAGTATACAAACCGTTTAATCTCCATGAACTTGAAAGATTTTTACTCTGACTTGTGTCTTCAGGTGTAGTTTGAGCCCAGTTATAAAATCCGTCTATTAAAAATTTCCTTGCAGAACTAACGGGTAAATCAAAATCAGTAATTTTAACATTTTGTGCCTGTACAGCAGATGTCAAAAATAGAACCATTAAAAAGTACTTTATTAGTTTCATAAATTTCCCTTTCTTAAATTTTTAAATATCAGCAATATATATATATTTTTATTTTAATTTAATGCAATAGTTGAAGTAAATAATAAAAAAAATTTTCAGGAGTTTTAAAAAATAATTGTATTATTCATTTTATAATTAGTATATTCACCTTATTTTTTAAAAAAATTGAAAAAAAGAAAATTAATAGTTATAGGAGCAGGTCCGGGGGGATATGCGGCTGCATTTCTTGCAGCAGACCTTGGAATTGAAACAACCTTAATTGACAGAGATGTAAATCCGGGGGGAGTTTGTCTTTTCAGAGGATGTATTCCGTCGAAAGCATTGCTTCATCTTGCAAAAGTTTTAAAAGAAGCGGAAGAATTAAAAAATTTCGGAATAAGTTTTACAAAGCCAAAGATAGATCTAAAAAAAGTCAGGGCGTGGAAGATTGATGTAATTAAAAAACTTACGTCAGGACTTGGTCAGATTTCAAAACAAAGAAAAATTGAATTTATACAGGGAGATGCTTCATTTATAAATAATAATACAATTGAAGTAACCGGCACTGATAAAAAGAAAGAGATACTTGAGTTTGAAAATGTTATTATAGCAACTGGTTCTCATCCTGCCGGAATTCCGGGAATATCAGATGTGTCAAAAAAAATTCTGGATTCTACATCAGCACTTAATCTTGAGAAGATACCAAAATCAATGTTAGTGATTGGCGGCGGTTACATTGGTTTAGAACTTGCGACTGTATATTCAGCGTTCGGTACAAAAATTACAATAGCGGAAATGCTGCCGGGTTTACTAAACGGCGCTGACCGGGATCTTGTAAATATACTTTACTCCGGGATAAAAAATTCATTTGAGTCAATATTGCTGGAGACAAAAATAATTTCTGTAAAAGCAAAACCATCCGGCTTTAAAGTTAAACTGCAGGAGAAGGATAAAAAAATTACAGAAATGAATTTTGAAAGCGTTTTAGTTTCTGCCGGAAGAAAGCCAAATTCATCAAACCTGGGACTTGAAAATACAGGTGTAAAAGTAAATGAGAAAGGATTTATAATTACTGATAATCAGACAAGAACATCAGTTAAAAATATTTTTGCGATTGGTGATGTAGCCGGAGAGCCGATGCTTGCACACAAAGCTTCTCATGAAGGGAGAATTGCGGCGGAAGTAATAGCAGGTCATAAATCGGTATTCGAACCGAAGACAATTCCGGCTGTTGTATTTACTGATCCGGAGATTGCATGGTGCGGTGTTACAGAAACGGAGGCAAAAATAAAAAATCTTGATTATACTGTGTCAAAATTTCCCTGGGCTGCATCGGGAAGAGCTCTGACACTTGGAAGAACAGACGGTTTGACAAAATTAATAATTGACAATAAAACAGAACGGATAATCGGGGTCGGCATTGCCGGACCTAATGCCGGAGATTTGATTTCGGAAGGAGTACTTGCAATAGAAATGGGAGCGAATGCAACTGATCTCAGGCTTTCAATTCATCCGCATCCTACATTATCAGAAACAATAATGGAATCAGCTGAAGTTTTTTTCGGACAAAGCACACATATATTTAAGCCAAAAAAGCAGTGAGTATTTCAGAAGACATGAGAGCTGAAATAGAAAAAGAATTAAGATTTAAAACATCCAGAAGCGGCGGTAAGGGCGGACAGAATGTTAATAAGGTAGAGACAAAAGTGGAATTAATTTTTGATATTACAAATTCAAATGCTTTTACTGAAACGGAAAAATCATTACTAAAGAGTAAACTATCAAACAGAATTACATCAGATGGTATTATTAAAATAATATCACAATCAAACCGTTCACAATATTTAAACAAAGTCGATTCATCTGATAAGCTGTTTGAACTGATAAAAATTGCACTAAAGAAAGTAAAGAAAAGAAAACAGATAAAACTTTCACAGGCGGAAAAGGAGAAACGACTGCAGGGAAAAAAGAAAACAGCGGAGAAAAAGAGTTCAAGAAGATTCCAGATAGATAAAGAAAATTATTAAAATTAATTATCATTAAATATGAACAATAATAACACAGTTAATAACATCAGAAATTACATACCGGCAGCTGCAATTCTTGCCGGTGCATTTATAATAGGCGCATTTATTCTTTCTTCTACATGGAAATATGTTTCAAGAAAGGATGTAACAATAAATGTTACGGGATCAGCATCAAAAGATATCAAATCCGATTACGCTATATGGAACGGTTCGGTATCAATTGAATCTCTTACTCTTCAGGATTCATATGCAAAGCTAAAAACTGCAAACGAGAGAGTTAAAAATTATCTGATATCAAAGGGATTTCCGGAAGAAAAAATCACAGTATCAGCTATAAACACTTCCACTTTATATGCAAGCAATGAACAGGGATATTCCACTAATCAGATTACCGGTTACAGACTGAATCAGGACTTCAGGGTGGAATCAGAAGATGTGGAAAAAATTGACATACTTTCGAGAGAAGCGACGGAATTAATAAACGAAGGAATTGAAATTAACTCACCGACACCGGAATTTTTATATACTAAAATAGCTGATCTCAAGGTTGAAATGACGGGATTGGCAGCGCAGGATGCAAAAGAAAGAGCGGAGCAAATTGCAAACAGCACAGGAAATGATATTGGCGAAGTTCGTTCATCAAAAATGGGAGTTATTCAGATAAATGCAAAGAACTCTAATGAAATATCCGATTACGGTATCAATAATACTTCTTCAATTGACAAAACTATCCGGGTAGTAGTAAACATGAGTTTTTCAATTAACTAATTTTCTGTATCACAAAGAAAAAATTTATAAAAGTAAATACATAGGATTTTCAAGAGCTTCACAGATCCATCTCAGGAATCTTGCGGCATCTGCTCCGTCAATAATTCTGTGATCATAAGTAAGAGAAAGCGGCAGCATAATTCTCGGTATAAAATTATCATTAATATATACGGCTTCCTTAGATGCTCTCGACACTCCGAGAATGGCTACCTGAGGAGAATAAACAATCGGTGTAAAAGCCGTTCCGCCTATACCTCCCAGATTTGAGATAGTAAAATTCCCGCCGTCCATCTCATCAGGCATAATTTTTTTTGACCTGGCTTTTTCTGCAAGCACATTTAACTCCGCAGAAATTTCAAGAATGTTTTTCTTGTCAGTATTTCTAACTACAGGTACGAGCAGACCTCTTTCAGTATCGACAGCAATGCCGACATTAAAATAGTTTTTATAAATTATTTCCTTTTTATTAAGATCAATACTGGAATTAAACTGAGGAAACTTTTTAAGTGCTTCAGTACAGATTTTTACCAGCATAGAAGTAACAGTAAGATTTCCTCCGTTAGATTTTACAAACTCAGAATATTTTTTTCTAAAATCTTCTGCAAGCGTAATATCAGCTTTGTCAAACTGCGTAACCATCGGAGCTGTCCATGAATAAGACATTGCTTCAGCTGTTACAGCTCTGATTTTACTCATAGGCTCAATTCTAACTTCACCCCATTTACTGAAATCAGGTAAAGATTTCCCTGATAAAGTCAAAGTGGACGATCCGGATTTATTCATTGAAGCTTTTACAAAACTTTTAACATCATCTTCGGATATTCTGCCGTCTTTTCCTGAACCACTGACACTGCTGATTTCAACTCCGAGCTCTCTGGCAAGTCTTCTTACAGATGGAGATGCAGGAGCTAAAATTTTATCATGAGCACCGGATGCTTTAACGTTTTCATTATCCGCTAATTCTGATTCTGTATCAGTGACGGAGATATTTTTAGATTTTATATTTTGAGCATTTTCATTTTCCGGCTTTTTTAACTCAATTTTTTCAGAGGATTTTGATTCTTTATCGTTATTGATCTCAACAGATTCTTTATTAACATAATTATCCGCTGTCTGTTCTTTTTTATCAGAAGTCTGCTCCTTTATTTCTTTTGAATTCGTTTCAACTTTAAGAATTACGGAACCAATGTTAATTACATCTCCTTCTTTAACAGAAATTTCTTTTACAACACCTTCTTCAGTTGAAGGTACTTCGAACAGCGCTTTATCTGTTTCAAGTTCGATCAATGGCTGATCAATACTGATCTCATCACCTACTGAGACCAGTACTTTTATGACATCACCATGTTCAATATTTTCAGATACTTCCGGAAGCTTTACTTCTTTAATCATTTTTTAAAAATTTTAATTATAAGTTTTTAAACGATGAGCGGATTGGGTTTATTCGGATCCAGCCCAAGATCATTCACAGCTTTTTTTACTACTGTTTCTTTTATTTTCTTTTCTTTAAAGAGAGAATAAAGAGCCGCAATAGTAATATATCTGTAATCTACTTCAAAGAAATTTCTCAATTGATTGCGTCCGTCGCTTCTTCCAAATCCATCAGTTCCGAGAATATAGAAGCTTCCCGGAATCCATTTTGATATTGATGCCGGAAGGGCTTTTACATAATCTGAAGCAGCAACAAATACACCATTTTCTTTTGAAAGCACTTTCTCAATATAAGACATATTATTTAAACCCGGATTAACCATATTTTTTCTTTCGGTTTCAATACAGTCAAAATACAATTCCTTATAACTGGTTACGCTCCACACATCTGTTGATACTTTATAATTTTTTTCCAAAATCTCACTTGCCTTTACCGCTTCATTCAGAATAGAACCGCTTCCGAAAAGGTGAGCTTTAAGTTTACTTGTTTTAATTTTAGATTTAGAATATTTATAAATTCCTTTTAAAATACCTTCACTAACACCTTTTGGCATTGCAGGCATTTTATAGGGTTCATTCATTACAGTCAGATAATAAAAAATGTCTTCCTGATTTTCATACATCCTTTTTAATCCGTCTTCGATGATTACTGCAAGCTCATAAGCAAAAGCAGGGTCATAGCATTTCAGATTCGGAACGGTGAGTGAGAGCAAATGACTGTTTCCGTCCTGATGCTGAAGACCTTCACCGCTTAAAGTAGTCCTACCAGCAGTACCTCCTAAAAGAAAGCCTCTTGTCCTGCAGTCCGCAGCTGCCCAGATAAGATCCCCAATTCTTTGAAATCCGAACATTGAATAAAAGATGAAGAAAGGAATCATATTAATGCCGTGAGTCGAATATGAAGTGCCTGCAGCTATGAAAGAAGACATTGAGCCGGCTTCAGTAATTCCTTCCTCCAGGATCTGACCGCCTTTTTCTTCTTTATAGTAAAGGAGACTTCCTTTATCAACTGGTTCATAGAGCTGACCGGAGTGTGAATATATTCCAACTTGTCTGAACAGGGATTCCATACCGAAAGTCCTGGCTTCATCCGGAACGATTGGCACGATATACTTTCCGATATCTTTATCTTTAAGAAGTTTAGAAAGCAGATGAACAAAAGCCATAGTAGTCGCTACTTCCCTATCACCATTGCCATTATAAAATTCACTGAAAAGATCGCCTTTAGGTATTTTCAACGGAGGCGCTGAATTTCCGTTTCTGCTTGGAATAAATCCGCCCAGTTCATTTCTTCTGTTTTTAAGATAATTCAATTCTTCAGAATCTTCAGCAGGTTTATAAAAAGGCGCGTCAGCTACTTCTTTATCTGAGATAGGAATTCCGAACCGGCTTCTGAATTCCTTTAACTCCTGTTCATTTAGTTTCTTCTGCTGATGAGTAATATTTCTGCCTTCACCTGATTCACCAAGACCATAACCTTTAATAGTTTGCGCAAGGATAACAGTCGGAGAACCTTTATGATTAAAAGCATTTTCATACGCTGCAAATACTTTATCCGGATCGTGACCACCTCGTTTAAGTTTTCTTAACTGTTCATCGGAATAATTACTGACCATATCAAGTAACTCCGGATCTTTTCCGAAAAAATCTTTTCTTATATAATCACCCCCCATTACAGTATATTTCTGAAACTGCCCATCGACTACATTATTCATAACTTCTACTAATTTTCCATTTTCATCTTTAGCAATCAGCGGATCCCAGTCGCCTCCCCAGATCACTTTAACCGCATTCCAGCCGGCGCCTCTGAAAATGGCTTCGAGCTCCTGGATAATTTTTCCGTTGCCTCTCACGGGTCCGTCTAATCTCTGCAGATTACAGTTAATTACAAAAATTAGATTGTCGAGATTTTCTCTTGCAGCGAGTGTTATAGCTCCGAGAGATTCGGGTTCATCCGTTTCCCCGTCACCTAAGAAAGCCCAAACTTTCTGATCTGTTTTTTTAAGGATGCCTCTGTCTTCAAGATATCTGTTAAACCTTGCCTGATAGATTGCCATTATCGGACTAAGTCCCATGGAGACAGTTGGAAACTGCCAGAACTTAGGCATCAGCCAGGGATGAGGATATGAGGATAATCCTCTATCAGAAGACAATTCTCTTCTGAAATTATTCAAATCTTTTTCAGTAATTCTTCCTTCAAGCATAGCTCTTGCATAAATACCCGGAGCAGCGTGGCCCTGAAAATAAATTATATCACCTCCGGAGGGATGATCTTTGCCTCTGAAAAAATGGTTGAATCCTACTTCATAAAGCGTAGCGGCTGAGGCGTATGTGGAAATATGACCGCCAATGCCGTTGAGTTCGCGGTTAGCTCTTACAACCATTGCCATTGCATTCCATCGCAGGATACTTTTTATTCTTCTTTCGATTTCCCTGCTGCCCGGATAGACCGGCTGCGTTTCAGCGGGAATCGTATTAATATAAGGAGTATTTGCCGTAAATGGGATTTTAATACCGAACTTTTGAGCTTTGATCTGTAATTTCCTTAAAATTTCGCTTACCCGTTCAGGTCCCTGAGTTTCAAATATATATTCAAGGGATTCAATCCATTCTTTATTTTCGTCTTCTCTTAAATTTCTGTTAATTTCTTTGGTCATTTAATCATTTAAATTTTTCAAGCATAAAAATAACTATTTGAAGTCAAAGACATTAGTGAAAAATTTATATTAGCCGAATCAAGAAAAAATAGTTTATAAGTAAGTAATTTTCAAATTCAATATTCAAAGTAGAATTTAAACGCAATTAGAATCTGCAATTTATATGAAATAAAAGATCAGATAACATTTATAAAAACCGGGTTAAGTATTCAGTTTCAGCATCTTCTGCGAAAAACCACTAAAGTGGTTTTCCGCCGATTCACGGAATACAATTCCGTGATACACCCACTTTCCCTCCCCCGCACTTTCTCAAATATTTTCATCAAATTTTTTACTTCAATTAAGTATATTTATAAAACCAAAATTTAATACTCTGCTATTATGAACAACCTTATTGAAGTATCAAAAACTAAGGAACTTATCGTTTCCAAAATGGCTGAAAATCTTATCGGTTCAGAAATTATTAAACTCGCCTGGCAGATTAATGATAAGATCGCCGAAGGTCAGGAAATTTTTAACCTGACTATCGGGGATTTTGACCCTGATATTTTTCCCATCCCGGCTCCTTTTAAAGAAGGAATCAAAAAGGCTTACGATAATAATGAAACCAATTATCCTCCGGGAGAAGGCGTTACTGATTTAAGAAATGCCGTCTCTGATTATCTGCGGGATATTGCAGGACTCGATTACGGAGTTGACGATATTATAATTACCAGCGGGGCAAGACCGGTAATTTTTTCCGCATACAACAGTATTCTTGACCCCGGCGATACTGTGATATTTCCTGTTCCTTCCTGGAATAATAATCATTATACTCATCTCGCAAGATGTAAAGCTGTTACTATTGATACAAAACCTGAAAATAACTTTATGCCGACTGCGGAAGAGATCGAGCCATTTGTAAAAGACGCTTCGCTTCTTTCTCTTTGCTCTCCGCTAAATCCTACAGGCACTGTGTTTACTGAAAATGAACTTGCAAAAATCTGTGATCTCATAGTTTCAGAAAATAACAGAAGAGGAGATTCGCAAAAACCGCTTTATCTTTTATTTGATCAGATATACTGGCAGCTTACTTTCGGTGATATAAAACATTTCAGTCCGGTACTCATTAATCCTGCTATGAAAAACTACACTGTCTTCATTGACGGCATCAGCAAAGTCTTTTGCGCTACTGGCGTTAGAGTCGGCTGGGGTTTTGGTCCGAGAAAAGTTATCAATAAAATGAAATCCATTGTCTCTCACATGGGTGCATGGGCTCCTAAAGCTGAGCAGATTGCTCTTGCTGAATATTATTCCGATTATGATCTTGTTGATACTTTTCTTGAAAATGTTAAAGAAGGCATTTTTATTAGGTTACAATCTTTTTATGAAAAATTTAAGGATCTTAAAAAAGACGGTTTCAGCGTGGATGCTATATCACCGCAGGCTTCGATATTTATGACTGTAAAAATTGATCTCATCGGCAAAAAACTGAAAGACGGAACAATACTTGACAACTCTGAAACGGTAACTGATTTCCTCATTGAAAAAGCAAAATTAGCCCTGGTTCCGTTTGCATCTTTCGGATCTTCTGCGAATTCAGTATGGTACAGAGTAGCTGTCGGCACCTGTACTCTTGACCAGATTGATGTGATCATGAATAATTTCAGATCAGCTCTTTCAGAACTTGAATAAATTCCCTTAATTTATTTTTTCTGAATTTATAATTTTATATTTGAACGACAGACTTGAACTAATAAAGTACATGCTTGAAGACATCAGAAAGGTTACTCTTTCCGGAGTAAGTCATTTAAGTAAAGAACAATTATTTCAGGAGCCGGTAAAAGGTGAATATCCGATCGGCGCATATCTTTTACATTTCGCTGAATGTGAAATTTCATGGCTGGAAATTTTATCGGGCATTCCTCAGCCTGAAGATTTGAAGAAAAGAGCATTTTACGACAAATGGTTTGATCCGTCAGGTATACCTGATCCGCCCTCGTTACCGCCTGAGATTTCTTATTATCTAGATGTAACAGGCGAAGCAAGAAAAAATCTGACTGATTACATTTCGGGAATGAAAGATTCTGAACTGGAAGAAAATATTACGATGAAAAGAAGGAACGGAGATAATACTTTACAAAAAAAATGGATATTATATCACCTTATAGAACATGAAGCTCATCACCGCGGACAAATGTTTATGCTTTTAAGAATGGCGGGAATGAATAAAAATAAATGAAAACTGAATTCAAGGTAGCAGATAAAAAAGTAAGATGCGGGTGGTGTCTGTCGGGTGAACTCATGGTGAAATATCATGATGAAGAATGGGGAAATCCTGTTCATGATGATAAAAAACTTTTTGAATTTTTACTCCTTGACGCATTTCAGGCTGGATTAAGCTGGTCTACGATTATTAACAAAAGAAAGAACTTCAAAAAAGCTTTTGATAATTTTAATTATAAAAAGATTGCAAAGTATGACAGTAAAAAAATAAACGAACTTTTAAATGATGAGGGAATAATAAGAAACAAACTTAAAATTTATTCATCGGTTGAAAATGCAAAATTATTTATTGAGATTCAGAAAGAGTTTGGAAGTTTTGACAAGTATATATGGCAGTTCACAGGAGGTAAGACAATTCACAACAACAGAAAATCCATGAAAGATATACCTGCAGTGTCAGCAGAATCTGACGCAATGAGCAAAGATCTTAAAAAACGCGGATTTAATTTTGTCGGATCGACAATTTGTTACGCTTTTATGCAGGCAGCCGGAATGGTTAACGATCATATTGAAAATTGCTTCCGCTTTAAAGCCGTAAAAAAATTAAAATAATTATTTATTTCCGACAGAAACAAAATAATCCTCAGCAAATATATTCCGGAAGGTTCCGTTGATATTATAATTCAATGGATTGAGGAATACCGTTTTCTCTTAAAGATCACAAAATCCCGTCAGTCAAAACTTGGCGATTATACTCATCCTTACAAAGGAAAGCCTCATAAGATCACCGTAAATCACAATCTTAACAAATATTTCTTCCTGATAATACTTGTGCATGAAATTGCTCACCTCACTTGTTACAGGAAATACTCTAAAAATATATTACCGCACGGACAGGAATGGAAATCAGAATTTAATTTTCATATGAAGTATTTTCTGGAAATGAATATCTTTCCCGAAGAGTTAAATAATTACATGAAATTGTATTCAGTAAGTCCTTCGGCAGCAAGCTGTACGGATGTCCGTCTCTTAAAAATATTAAAAAAATATGATGATCCGTCTGATTATATTCATCTTGAAGAGCTGAATGAAAACCAGATATTCAGTCTCAGGGATTCGCGAAGATATATCAAAGGTAAAAAGCTGCGTAAAAGATTTTTGTGCACTGAGATCGGAACAGGCAAAAAATTTCTTATCAGTCCAGTTGCTGACGTGATCAGGGAATCTCTTTTTTAGAAAATTTCCGAAACCGGATTTTATAATGTTATATTTCAAAACACTTTATCAGGAGCGGTCATATTTCTTTAATTCAGTATTTCTGATTTTCTTGCTGCTGGTAATTATCCTTCTAACATTTGATCTTGAATTCAGCGGTAGCTCAAATTCAGATACGTTAGCGCCTGTCTGGCTGTTTATTACTGCAGGAGGCGGTGTATATGGAATTGCTGTAACTCTAATATTAGTATCTGCATTTGTGCTTTACAATTTTAAGTTCAGCAGATCAAACAGAAGAGTTGCGCTTTTATTTCTGCTTACAGTATTTTGTGTTCAATTAATAAATACCGGCGTTACTTTTTTTATTCTTAAGGATTCTATTTCGAAACCGAGACCATCTCAGTTGTATATTACCGGTGGTGAGTTAAAAGATCCGTCCGGTGTTTTATTTTTCGACCGGCTTCCTGAGGAAAAGAAAAAATATCTTCGGGAAATGACAGAAAATAATCCGGATAAGTTTAAGGAAATTTATCCGCCTATACTGTATAACTGGATTAATGAGACAGAAAATTCTTTTCCGTCCGGCCATTCACAGTCTTCATTTTTTATAGCAGTGATCTTTGCATTTATAATATCATCATTCGTTTCAAAAAAAAACAGATATCTTACAGTTATTCCGCTGCTTTGGGCGCTGCTTGTATCCCTGTCAAGAGTGGTCATCGGTGTTCATTATAATACCGATGTAATTGCAGGTGCTTTTATGGGAATAATCTCAGCTCTTGCAGTTATTTCCATTAAAAAATTCAATGTTTTATTTCAACGATATTGATTATTTTTTTAATAAACCCTGATCAGAAATTTTTAATTGTATATAAATAATTTATGGCGGATGTAACTGACTGGACTAACTATTACAAAGTTCATAAGGAAAGAAAGGCAAGAGATTTACTCATTAAAACTTTTGAATTATTTGATAAAGATAATTTTAATTCCGGAATTGCTTATGATCTGGGCTGCGGCAACGGGCACGAGACATATGAGCTTCTGAAAAAAGGGTGGCAGGTTACTGCAGTCGATAACAATGAAAATGTACCAGAGTTAATGAATGAGATAAGTATTGAATTTAAAGACAGACTTAATATTCAGATCACATCATTTGAAAACATTAGATGGACAAAATGTGATCTTATCAATGCAAACTACTCTCTTCCCTTTTGTCCGGAAGAGCATTTTGAATTTGTCTGGGATAACATAATTAATTCTCTTAACATTAACGGAAGGTTTTCAGGTCAGCTTTTCGGAGACCGAGATGAATGGGATCTTGTAAGACATTCAAAGGAACAGGCGATAAAAAGATTTGAAGGAATGGAATTAGAATATTTCAATGAAACGGAAAAAGATGACAAAACAGCTACAGGAGAATTAAAGCACTGGCACTTGTTCGATATTATTGCCCGTAAAATAAAATAAAAATAATTGGCACTTTAATGGAAATAATTTATCATCTGACTTTTAAAAAGAACAGAGTCCTTTTCAGAAAATCAAAACCATACCGGACAGATTCGCTTGATTCAGAAGGATTCATTCATTGTTCGCCAAAGGATAAAGTCAGGTCATCGGCTGCAAAGTTTTTTAAAAAGGAAAAAGAAATTCTGCTGATATATATTGATCAGTCAAAAGTAAGAAGCGAGATTATCTGGGAAGATTCAAACAATGATAATTTTCTGTTCCCGCATATTTACGGAGAGCTTAATTTTGAAGCTGTTATAGAGATTGCTGAGATTTCAAGAGATGAAAACGGTATATTTGTTTTTCCTGACGGATTTTAAGATGAAATAAGTCTTAGAATATTTCCTGAAAATATAAGTTCTTTTTCTTCAACAGATATATCCAGACTATCTACTATAGGTATATAAGTCAGCGGCAGACCCAGATTATAATCGCTTCCGAATATTACTTTTTCAGCTCCGGCATTTTTCACGGCAAGATTCATAAAATAAAATTCACGTACTGATTCCGTACCGAGATAAACATTCTTATATTTTTTATTTTTAACCTCTTCAGCGCAATCAAGATAAAGTGAGGGCTGATCACCGCCCATATGAGCTAATATAATTTTCAGATCCGGATACTTCAAAGCCGCTTCAAGAGGAAATTTATATCCCGCCATCTCCTGCCACCTGCCGCAGTGAACCACTATAACCTTTCCCGTATCCGCAGCGAGCCGGAGATATTTATCATATGAAGCGTCTGTAATCTTTAACCGCTGAATTGACGGATGTATTTTAAATGCGGAAATTTCATTTATGTTTTTTTCCAGGAATTCATCCAGCTTTTTATCCGCTGGATCTATCCAGGCATTAAAATAAAATTTAAAACCGCAGGATTCCCTTGTAAGACTGAATAATTCTTTATTTGAAGTAGCGTCAGTCGGCATGCATAAAGCCGCCTCTACCCCTGAGCTTTTCATTACGCTGACCGCCTGTTCTACCGTCGAACCGTATTCAAAAAATATTTTACTCCATTTTCCAATATGAATGTGAGCATCGATAATTTTCATTTTAACAAATCTCCGGTTTTAAAGTGTTCTGTAAATTTTATTTCATTTAAATCTTCATCCGTAATTTTTAAGATAATAATCTTCCCTTTTCCTGTCAGAATTTCCATTTCAGAATCTGATACTTTTGTTACAGTACCTGCCTCTGCGTCTGATGTCACATTTTTATCTGAAAGATCAGATTTAATAATTAAATACTTCTTATTTTTAAAACTGAAGAAGGCGCAGGGATAAGGAAAAGTAAGCGCTCTTATTTTATTGAATATGGCCTCCGCTTTGTCACTCCATTTAATTTTTCTTTCCTCATTACTGATAACCTTGTATGCGGGCTTGTCAGAAAGCTGTTTAGTGTAAATTAATTTTCTCTCAGATATATCACGGAGACATTCCGAAATGATCACGGATGAAACTCGTGAGCATTCTCTGTAAAGAGAATTTACATCATCTTCCCTGCCAATCTTGATTTGATATTCCTTGCAGATATCACCTGAGTCAACCCCTTCATCAATTCTGTGTACCGTTACAGTAAGAACTTCCTCTCCGTTCATAATACTTCTGCTGATTGGAGCTCTGCCTCTGTATTCAGGCAGCTTACCGCAATGCAGATTCAGTATACCGTTTTCAGGTAGTGAAAATATTTCCTTTTTAAGAATACTCATAAATCCGACGCAGACACCTGTATCAAAATCAAAAAGTTTTTCTCTTAAATCATTTACATTATCTGATTCATACAAATCAATTTTATTTTCAGAGCAAAACTCTTTTACAGGAGTGTAAAATTCTTTAATGAGCTTATTTCTGTCGAGACTTTTGTGAATCACAATAAGTCCGGGTTTAAAATTTTCAGCGGCAAGACCTTTAAGACACTCAAGACTCATAACAGAATGAGCAAGATAGAAAAACTTCATCAGATATTTTTTTTATACCAGTTAAAAGTCTTTATTATACCTTCATTCAGATCAACCTGAGGTACAAAACCAAGCAGATCTTTTGCTTTTTCAATGCTTGGTATTCTAAGCTCCACATCTACATAATTTTTCGGAGTATAAATAATTTTTGATTTTGATCTGCACAGTGCTACAATTTTTTCCGCGAGTGAGGATATTGTAATTGTTCCTTTCGGATTTCCGATGTTGAATATTTCTCCAATTGCTTTTTTATTTGTCAGTGAAAGCTCAATACCTTGTATCATATCGTCTATGTAACACCATGATCTGATCTGATCGCCGTCACCGTGAATTTCAATATTTTTACCGCGAACGGCGTTCTTTATAAAGATCTGAATGGCTCCTTCCCCGACCTGTCCGGGACCATAAATATTAAACGGGCGGATAGTGACAGACGGATATCCGAATTTTTTATAATAGCTGTGAACAATATGCTCGCCGGCAACTTTGCTGATGGAATACGTCCATCTTGCCTCTCCCACCGGCGCAAAATTAGTATCCGATTTTTCTGTAGATTTGTATGCATAAGCTCCGAGCACTTCACTTGTGGAAAAATCAATTATTCTTTCCAGTCTGCCTGAATATTTCTCAAGTGATTTCAGAAGATTGAATGTACCGTTTATATTTACATCAAGAGTTTTAACCGGATCTATTATAACAGTATCAATCCCTGCAACAGCTGCAAGGTGTATCACTATCTCCGGTTTAAAATCTTCACATGTTTTTTTTAATGCTTCAAAATTCAGAACATCTTCTCTTACTATTTTAAGATTGCGCGATGTGATTTTTTTGTACTTAATAGAATCTCTGGAGAAATTATCAACTATTGTAATTTCGTTATCCTTTACTAGCTTTGATACAAGAGTACTGCCGATAAAACCTGCGCCGCCTGTAAGAAGTATTTTTTTATTCTTTATATTCAATTTTAATATTTGATTTTATATTCGTATGTTTTTCTTAGAAATCCATGTGCGAGAAATTTTTTCTTAAAAGCGTAAAGTCCTTCGAGCAGTTTACCGTTCATATCCGATGTGCCTATGTCATAATAATTATATCCGTTTTCTTTTGACCATTCAATAGACTTATAAAGCAGAAATTCCGAAACTCTGTTCATTTTGTATTTTTCATCCCCGGCAAGATAAAAATTAAGGATCATGTCGCTGTTTATTTTAAAAAGCACGCATACAGCAGCCATTTCAGAATCTATTTTTGCGGTAAATAAAACAATTTCATCTTTAAGTTTATTTTTTAAATAAATCAGCTCTTCAAAAGAATGTGTCGGCTTTACACTTTTTAATTCTCTGTTCCTTAACAGTACTTCATAAAAATCTCTGAAATTATGTACATCAGGCTTTTCTTCAAATACTTCTACATTAATTACTGAAGATGATTTTTTTATGGATCTCTTTTTCGGTCCGGATATTTTTTTAAAATTAAAATCCTTTACGTCAATTATGTTGGTTAGTGAAATGCCTGTTACTTCAAACCCGCACTTCATCAGAGCGTAATCCGTTTCTTCATTCGGAATATTATTATACCTGAAAGGAGGGTTTCTGATTATACAGCTGTTAAATTTATTTTCAGCAAGATATTTCTTAAAACTTTCAATTACTTCAAAGTATGTTATAAGATCGGTTTTTCTTTTCCACAGAAAACCGCCGTAACTCAGACCGTCGCATGATACAAAAATTTTTTTACCGTCTGCATCCCTCTCGCAGCCGGTCATAACTGCAAGTATTTTATTCGTACCTTCCGGTCTGAACATAAGATGATGCCATTTGATTTTTTTCTTAAAGACATCATTGTAAGATATAAATCTCTGATCAAAAAAAAGATTGTACTGATTCCTTAAAAACTCATTCCATTCAATCTCTTTATCAATATTTTTTACTCTTATTGTTTCTGTCATACTTTAGTTTTCGTACAGTTCATAACCTCTGCTTTTATGAAGTAATTTAAAATCACCCGGAATAAACCATCGTGAATCCGGATAGTCAGCTCGGTTAATGTAATCCTTTTCAACTATTATTGCATATTCATTTCGTCTGAGCGTACTTAGTTTATCCTTAACAAGATCAATACCTTCCTTATTGTCGATCATAGAAAAATTATACTGAGGATTTTCCCAGTTTATATCCAGTCCGTTAAAATAAAAGCTAAACTGAGGATTATGCCTGTAATTTGTTGCGACATAAACCAGATTCTTCTTTCCGCTTTTTTCGATTAATTCCTTTACTTCTGAAATCTGAAATTTACTTTGCCACTCAGGTATTTTAAAGAAATAGTATGTGTTTACAGCAAGGAAAAAGATTATAATGAAAATGTAATATGTGTTTTCAAGATCAAATCTCCTCGCAACGAATTTTCCGAGAAAATATAGAATTGCAAGCAGTGAAAGTATGACTGCTGATACCTGCAGTAAATCAGACCGGAGTATAAATTCTTTTATAAATGGGCGAACATCTTCAGTGGCAAACCAAATAAAATTAAGGACAATAAATGTAACTGATAATCCTTTTACATAAAATTTTTCCTTTTCTATTCCGGCAATATATAACGAGATAAGATAACAGCCGGGAGGAAGAATTAGAAGAATATACACTTCGAGCTTTGTTCTGAAAATCATAAGTATAAGCATTCCGGTAAGAAACCAGATCCAGATAAAGATTTTATTGCGGTCAAGTTCCTTTCTGATACGCAGGTCTTTTATGAAACTGAAAAGAATAAGAATACTGTATGGTATTATTGTCATCATATAATTTATATGATACAAAAATCCGGATCTCTTTACGCTGTTTTCTACTCCGATAAATGCTCTGTCATAAACATGAAATTTTAGAAAATAATCCGTGAATTCCGTTCCGTATGTCCAAATCATATATGCATGCCAGGGCAGCGCAATGAACACACCTGTAGCAGTCAGAACGGTTATATCTTTTAATTTAATGTTTGTCTTTTCTTTTAATATTAAGAATGCTGCAAAGATAACTATCGGGATAAAAAATCCGACAAGAATCTTTACCATAAGGCAGGCGCCGAAAGTTACGCCTGTATATATTATATATTTATATTTTCCGGAATTATTATAAAGTATCATGAAGTAAAATGACAGCAGTATCAATAAAGTGTACGGTATGTCAAATTGAAATCTTTGAGAGAATACTGTAAAAATTATATTGCTGCAGAAAATAAGCGAAGAGTAGAAAGCAATCTTGAGAGAAAACAATTCTCTGCCGATTAACAGAATCAGAAGAATGCTGAGTAATGAAAGAATAAATATAATTGATTTCAGAACAGCTGCATTTACCCCGAAAAGAAGAGTTACAAAATATCCCGCCCAGATCAGCAGCGGCGGGTGAGATGCGGAGTAGAATTTACCTACCGAGTGTGAATACTGATCAAAAAAATCTCCGTTGACGTGAATTGAGAGGAGACGTGTTGCATACATACCTTCATCCCAGGGCTGTATATCGGAAATTAAAAGCGAGTGAATTTTAAAAATAATTAATATGAGGGACAGTGCGAAAAAAACCTTGTAAATATTTTTTCCGTTTTCTAAAAAACTGTTTAATCTGAAATATAAAGAAGACATTTTTTCATATATGAGAATATCAGAAATTTATCCCCAGCGAAAAAGAATTTCCGGAGCCGAAATTTCCGGTCGAGGGAATAAAAGCATAATCTACATTCAGAGCTTTATATTTAAAACCTATTCCGGTAGTGATTCCCTTATTTTCATAATTACTCTGATATCCCAGTCTGAAAAAAACCAGATCCTTATAACCTGCTTCTCCGCCTGTCAGAATATGAAAAAGTCCGCCGTCTAGTATTTTAAAACCTTCCAGCGCTAAATTAAAATCAAAATTATCTTTTTTGAATTTATAACTTCCTCCCATCCTGAATGATGAAGGCAGTTTTGTACTTTGACTTTTCAGCTCATTTACAGATCCTATGTTTGACAAAACAAAAGCCAGATTAATATTATTTTTGGAATAGTTAGTACCGAAATCAAATCCTGCACCTGAAGCTTCATCCACATAGATCTTTTCATAAATTAGTTTTGTAGTCAGACCTATGGAGATTTCATTATTTACCGAATAGCTGAATGATAAACCGGTGGAAAGATTTCTTGAATCAAACTTTTCAAGAGCGGCGCCGGGTGTATTTCTTACTTCAATATCACTGACGCTTGTAGTGTAAAATCCGAAGCCCATAAAAATTTTTTCGCTGAGCGGAAATTTTACTGCAATAAAATCCGACCTTAGATCCTGAGCCATGGCGTTATGCATAAGCAGTACATTTGTCTTTGCTCCGAATTTTAATCTTGCCGGATTATAAAAAAATGCAGAAGCGTCTTCCGTAACTGAAGAATAAGCTTCACCCATTGAAAGTGATCTGGAACCTACTCCTGTTTTCAGAAATGAAAGACCTGTATTACCCGCTCCGTCGTTTTGCGAATAAGAGTCATTTGATAACAAATGAGAAAACAAAAAAACTATTGCTATTATTTTAAGAAATTTCATGATTATTTAAATTTGAATACTATACCTATGTTTTGTATCAGGTCATGAGAAAAAGGTTCGAGCTGAGCTGAATAATCCACGCCGAGATTTATACTTTTTGAAAAGCTTTTATCCAAACCGAAACCGAGAGAAGGTTTAAGATTTCCTGCAAAGTCATCGGCTGTAAAATCGATTCTGTCAAGTCCCGCTCTAAGTCTCACCTGACTGATAATGTTTGTTTCTATTCCGAAACGGATCACAGAATTATTTGAATTCCCGGATGACGTTTCGGTTGCCGTAAAAATTTCATATTCCGGATTAAAATACTGAACAAAACCAAGTGACACGATTCCGTAATTCTCAGGCAGTAAATAAGTACCGCTTATCTCTAACATTTTCGGGAACTTATCTTCCGTGGAATTTCCGTTTGCTCCGTATATAGAAGTGGTCTGCCATTTATATTTTGCGCCGATATCTTTATAAGTTAATCCGATAGCAAGATTTTTATTTGCTTTATAAACAGCGCCAAGATCTATTGCAAAAGATGATGTTGTAATTTCCTCAAACAGTTTTGAATAATATAATTTAAATCCGACTCCGAGAGAAAGCTGGTCTGAAAGAATAAAAGAAGTACCGAGATAAAACTGGTTTTCAAATGTGGAGAATTCGCCTATCTGTCTGGTATCGTTATCTCTGCCGTCAATGTCGCTTACGCCGGCGTTTATCCATGCTAAAGTAATTCCCGCGCCGCCTTGATCCTGATTCGGAAGCTTAAACTTTTTAGTGAACCCGACGAAATTCAGTTTTCTGTCAAGACTCAGGAAAGTATATCCTATATCCAGTTTCCCGTCCTCCTGATATGTAGCGAGAGCCGGATTATATATTCCGCTCACATCACCGAATATATCAGAAGAAACCGAATTACCCATCGACATTCCTCTGGCTCCGAAACCCATTCTTGAAAATGCTCCGGCATAACTTCCAAGCTGCGCATCAGCATTCTGGAAAGTAACGGCGGAAAGCATCAATATTAAAATATATTTTTTCAAATAAACTTTTCCTTATTCAAGTAAAATTATTTTTCCCCACACCGGGTCATCTTCATTAATCTCAACTCTGTAAAAATATACTCCGTTAGCAATTCTCTGACCATTGTCATTCCTTCCGTCCCATGAAGTATAAAGCTCATCAGTTCCTGACCTTGACGCATTCTGTATGAGCGTCCTGACAGGATTCATTCCGAAATCAAATATCTTAATTGTAATCTTTGAGCCGGAAACAGTGCTTTTATAAAATATTCTCGTGATCTCATCATCAGGCGAAAACGGATTCGGAGCTGCATAAGTTTTCAGATCTGAAGACAGATTAATCGGGGATATTGCTCTGTAAATTGTCCACTTGCCGATCCACGGCTGTCCGAGCTCTGTAGTTCTTAATAAACCGTCTGCGCTTCCGAAATAAAGCGTATCACCTATATGATTGCCTGAATAAAATTGTGTTGTCCTCAGCTGATCTTTGGTTCTTTCGTCATAGATCACACCTGCCTTTGCCCAGTTGAAATTTCCAAATTCACTTCTGTATAAACCGTCATCAGTAAAACCATATACTAAAGAACCGTAAAATGACATTCCGTTTGGTTTTATATTCGGAAGTGTGCTTTTCCAGTTTGCACCGCCGTTGCTTGTAAAACTCAGCGCGTCAAATTCATTCGGTGATTCAGCTCTGCGCGTCGCTCCCCACAGAATTTCATTGTTACCGAATTTTTGCACATCCAGACTTACTACAAAATTTCCAGAGACTCCGTTACCGGTTGCGTTCGGATCTGTGTTTTCAAAATTATATTTTCTCCAGTTGACACCCCAGCTGTCTGAATAGTTGATTCCGTTTGCAGTACCTACATAAATCGTAGAGTCATTAACTGCAGCGATTGTAAAAACGCGGTGATTTAAATTATCTCTTGGATTTAGAGTAAATGTATAACCTGAAGTGTTTATGTTAATGCTGTCGAGATTATCCGGAGGAAGCAATACTCTTATCCATGTAGCCCCGTAATCAGTGCTTTTCCTCAGACCGCCTGCAAATGAACAAATCCAAATTGTATAATTTGATGGATCATTCTGACTTTTTGTTACAACAAGATCATAAGAAAGATTTTGCTGCCTAACGGTAACCGGCAATGCGTAAATTGTATTTGAACCGTAAATAATCGTAGTGTCGCTCTGAGAATCAACAGGCTGCGGAAATGCAGACCAGTTGACTCCGTAATCTGTGGATACTTTTATTCCTGTTCCCGTCGGAACAGACTCTCCGTTAATTTCTTCGCTGACTGCAGTTGCAGCAACTATTATTTTTTCTTTCAGATTAATTCCTGAAATGTCATCGGTTCCAAACGGGGCAAGCCCGTAATAATATTCAAAGCTGTTAAAATTATCTATTGTCCTCATGATCCCGCTGCCCGTTCCGAACCAGACGGTATCACCGTTCATTATTATATCGGTAATGAAATTGCTGATTGGATTCTTTGATTTGACAGGTACAACAATTTGATTCAGAAAAAGAGGATTGTTTCTTAAATTTTCAGAATAAAGTTTTGTAAACTCTTTCAGTTTAAAATCTTCCGCTTTGTGAATATTCTGAGAACGGATCCTGTCCGATAAAATTAAGGATATAAATAATATAATTATAAAAATTCTTTTCGTCATTGCGGCTGAACAAATTTAATGCTGTCTGTAACCGGAATACTCAGGACATTGGATCTGTCCTTTACTGTGAATGTATATTTAAAATAACCGTAAGAAGTCGGGTCAGAGCTGAAAGAAACATAATTTGAAAAACTAAACTCTCCGTTATTATTATTAAACATCGGTATCGGCGGCAGAGTAACTCCGTTTGGTCTGACAGTTACAAAAGTTACTTCCCTCAGATCACATAATCCGTCAGGATCATTTACGTTTACGGTAATCGTAAGCAGCGTTGAATCACCCGGTAAAGGTCGCGTGACGCTGTCCGGAAGATTAGTTCCTGAAATTACCGGCGGCTGATTAGCGGAATTAACAACAAAAATATCAGATAATATAAGATTACTGAAAAGACCTGATGTATTAAGCGCAAGATATTCAAGCGTATAATTACCTACAAGCAAACAGCTTATGACAGGACTTATGATAGCGCTGTATTTACCGTCGCCGGATACAGTATCCGGAAAAGTCCCGTTATCAATAAGCTGAACCGTTGCAACCGTGTTTCCGGACGGATCTGTTACTTTGCAGTTAATATACTCGAGAGGAGCGCCATCATTAAGATTCACAATTACCGAAGTATAGAAAGTAATATTAGGAAATGCTGAATTGGTAAAAACAGTGTCTGCAGAAATATACAAATTAGAAATTATGGGAGCTGAAATAGACGGATCTATTACTCCTTCATTTTCCTTTTCGCAGGAATAGAAAAAAATCGCAGTAATACAAATATATATTACTGCGAATGTAATTTTATTTTTAGTGATAACTATAATTTAATTAATTTAAACTTTTGATAACTTTTATTTGATATCAGCATAAAATCTATGATACCTATGTTATCTAATGAGTAGAGTTAATTTATGTTTTTGAGATATGTTTTTTAAAAAATAGTTTATCTTCTGGTTTTTTTAACGTCCGGATAAATATTTAATCCAATATCAAGACTGAACAGACCGATATATCTTTTGAAGCCCGGTCCGCCGTCGCCGCTTCCGTCATTAAGATTTAAATTTTCGTTTTGACCTAAATTCGGTAAGGCATTGTCAGCATTGAAAAGATTTACAAGATTGTATCTGCCTCCGACATTTATTCCGAGATTTCTTTTAGAATTTTTGAAAACAAATTCCAGTCCCGCTTTAATTTCCATTCCGACTCTGAATGTTGATTCAAAAGTTTTTTCAGGATTAGCTGCGGTCATGTTTTTAGGAATATATTTTCCTGAAATTAAATTTCCCGTAAGTCCCGCGCCGTAATAACTTCTGAATCCGTAAGTTCCGTAGAAAACATATTCATATCCTGCGTCAAAAGTTACAATGTCATAACTGGTTTTATTGCCTTCCGAATCCATATCCGAATTTGTCATGCCGCTGTAATTGAATCCAAGGAAAATTCTGTCAACTTTGGTTTTTCCTGGAGAGTATTTACCATACAAAAAACCGCCAATACCCCATCTCATTCCGTAATTATCTTTCAGCACAAGAGAATTATCACTGTAATTTGCTCTTCCGTAAGCATCATTTGTAGCCAGAACCCAGGAAGGGCCAAAGCCTACTACCCAAGCAGGTCTTGAGTATGTATATTTTACTGTTGTAGTAGTAGTTGTTGTTGTTGTCTGAGCGCTTAGATCATTCAGCATTAAAAAAGATGCAATAATCAGCAGATAAAGTATAGTTCTATTCATTAATTTTCCTTTCGAAGTAAGAAATTTATTTCAAAATATTTTAGATTCAAATTAGTATTTTGATTTAAAACAATCAAGTATATATTGACTCGTTTCATTCGTTTTTAATTAATAATCAAATGTTTTCCGATAATTTATATTCGGAAACATTATTCAATATATTCTTAAACTAAAATCTCATTTCATATGCTTAACACGCTTGCTGATTTGTTTTTTAACAGAATAAAAAATATGGATTACGGAAAAAATATTTTTTATACAAAGGTAAACGATGAATATATTCCTTATAAGTTAAATGAATTTCTAAAAGACATATATAAGGTGATTATTTATTTTAGGTCAGCCGGAATTGAAAAAGGTGACAGGATATCTATTATTTCCGAAAACAGAACTGAGTGGGCTGCTGTTGATTTTGCATGTATTTTTATGAACGTGATTACCGTCCCGGTTTATACTTCATTGTCAGGACAGCAGACTGAATATATTCTTAAAGACAGCGCTTCAAAGATCTGCTTTGTATCAAATTCATTTCAGCTTGAAAAATTATTGATGCAGAAAGCAAACTTACCTGACTTAAAGGAGATAGTTGTGTTCAATGAAATTGATCCGCAAAAATATCAATCCGCGGGAATAAAAAAATTTCAGGACATAATTAACTCAAACATTAACACTTCGGAAACAGAAATTATCGAATACCTTTCTTCCGTATCTTCACATATAAAAAACAGAGATCTTGTTACCATAATTTATACATCAGGCACAACCGGTATTCCGAAAGGAGTTATGCTTTCACACAAAAATCTGAGCAGCAACATTCAGTCCTGCAAAGAAGTTCTTACTATTGATGAATCTGACAGGTTTCTTTCTTACCTGCCTTATTCACACGCTTACGAGAGAGTTGCCGGTTATTATCTGGCTTTTTTCTCCGGAGCGGAAATTTATTTTGCCCAGAGCATTGACACTCTTTCCGTTCAGCTTAAGGAAGTAAAACCGACTATTGTAATTACTGTACCGAGACTTCTTGACAAAATATACAACCGGCTTATGAAAAGCTCTGAAACTATGAACAGCACTCTGCAGAAAAATATTTTTCTTTGGGCAGTAAATCTGGCAAAAAGTAAAAATGCAAACAGAAACAGTCTGAAATGGAAACTTGCCGACAATCTTGTGTTTAAAAAAATCAGGGACAGGACAGGAAACTGTATCAGATTTTTTGTATCGGGAGGAGGAGCTTTAAACAAAAACACAGGCGAGTTTTTTGACAATGTCGGAATTATGATACTGGAAGGATACGGATTAACCGAAACTTCGCCTGTAATTTCTGTCAATCATCCCGATCATAATAAATACGGCACTGTCGGTAAACCAATAAACGGTGTTGAGGTCCGGCTCACTGCTGAAAATGAAATTATTGTTAAAGGTGATCTCGTTATGGAAGGATATTATAAGGATGAAGCATCAACTTCGGATGTCATTCAAAACAGATGGCTTTTTACGGGCGATATCGGAGAGATAGACAGTGATGGTTTTCTCAAAATTACCGACAGGAAAAAAGCGTTGTTTAAATCATCAGGCGGGAAATATATTTCACCTACACAGATTGAAGAAATTGTTTCTCATCTTCCTTACATTGAAAACTTAATTGTAATCGGAAATGAACGTATGTATGTCACTGCTTTAATCTCACCCGAAAAATCCGAGCTGACTGCATTTGCAGGTAAAAACGGGATAACTTTTAATTCATATTCAGAATTACTCAATGATAAAAAACTAATTAAGCTTATTCAAAAAGAAATTGATTCCGCTCAGAAAGAACTTTCGAATTACGAACGCATAAGAAAGTTTAAATTGATTGAAAAACCATTCACTATTGAAACCGGAGAGCTTACTCCTACCATGAAAGTAAAAAGAAATTTCGTAAGCAAATTATATGAAAAGGAAATCGAAGAAATGTATGTCAATGCTGACTGATATATACGGCTTAAAATTTTCTGCCGCTTATGATACCGGCAAATTCTATCAGTGAATTTTTTGCATCGCTGTCTTTAAAAGAATTTAATGAGTCAACGGCTTTCTGTGAATATTCTTTTGCTTTTTCTATTGTGTGATCAATGCCGCCGAACTCCATTACGAAATCATAAACTTTGTCAAACTTTTTTTCAGATTCGCTTTTGATAAGTTTCATAATTTCATTTGATTTTCCGGAGGGTGCGTTTTTAAGAGAAATGATAAGAGGCAGAGTGAATTTTTTTTCTTTGAGATCATTGCCTGTGGATTTACCCAGAAGTTTTTTCCTGCCTGTATAATCTAAAATGTCATCCGTCAGCTGAAATGCAATTCCGGTATTCTCGCCGTAAGAACCGAGTTTTTCAACATCTTCTTTGCTTTCCGAAGCGCTGAGTGCGCCGAGTTTGCAGCAGGTTTTTATCAGTGAGGCTGTCTTATCTGTGATAATTCTGAAATATGTTTCTTCGGTTGCGTCAAAGTTTCTGGCTTTCTGTATCTGAAGCAGTTCGCCTTCACTCATGCTTTTAACAGCTTCTGAAGTTAGTTTAAGAAATTCAAATTCGTTATTGTCAATTGCTGTCAGTAATCCTTTAGAAAGCAGATAATCCCCTATCAGCACCGAGATCTTATTTTTCCATTTCGCATTTATCGACGCGATGCCTCTCCTCATTTTCGCATCATCCACTACATCATCATGTATCAGGGTCGCTGTATGAAGAAGTTCAACGAGATTTGCCGCAATATAAGACCTTTCATTAATTTCCCCGCAAAGTTTTGCAGAGAGAAGAACGAGCACAGGTCTTATCTTTTTACCCTTCTGCTTTAAAATATACTTTGTGATCAGATCAATCAAAGCGACTTTTGATTTTAAAGAAGAAGAGAATTTATTGTCAAAAACTTCTAGTTCTTTTCTAACAGGTCCGGAGATTAATTTAATATTCAAAAGTAAGTATGTTTATTATCCAATATTTTCAGTTGCCTGTGCCTTCAGATCTTTCTTTTGTGAGAATACGCATATAAAAATGCTTATTTCATATAAAATAAAAAGCGGTATTGCAAGAAGCATCTGACTTGTAATGTCAGGGCTCGGTGTCAGTATTCCGGCGGCAAGCAGAATAAAAATGATTGCATGCTTTCTGTATTTTCTCATAAACTGAGGTTTAAGTATTCCGATCTTTGATAAAAAAAACGAGATCATCGGAAGTTCGAACACAAGACCTGCAGCAAGTATTGTAGAGATTATAAAACTGAAATACTCATCAATTGCAATGATGTTGTCAATAATGGATGATCCGAAGGAAGCAAAAAATTCAAGCGCCGTAGGAAGCAATACAAAATATGCAAACAAATTTCCGGCAAGAAAACATAATGTGGAAAAAATAACTATCCATTTTATGTATTTACTTTCACCGGGCTTCAGAGCCGGTTCAATAAATTTCCAGAACTGATAAATTAAATTCGGAATACTTAAAATTACTCCTCCGAAAATAATCACTTCCATATATAGAGTGAACTGTCCGAACGGCTTGATATTCTGTAACTTCAGCGGAGGATCTGTTTTAGTGGCGGGAAGCAGTAAAATGTTGTCCATTATCCAGTTAATAAATATTCCGACAATTACTGATGCGATTAAGACTCCGGCTGCTGATTTTATTATTCTCCATCTGAGCTCTTCAAGATGTTCCAGAAATGTCATTTCATCCGGATCATTTCCGGTTTTAGTATTGTCCTGATCATTTTGAGGATCGGAGATCATATAATTTTTTCAGATTAACCTATTTTAATATCTTCATAGAGTTTAAATCCTGAAGTCAGAACTTTTACTTCTTCACTGACTTCTTTTTTCAGGTTATCGTTTTTCGGATCTGAAATTATTTTATCTATCATGACGGCTATCTGCTCCATATCTTTTTCTTTCATACCCCTTGTAGTCAGTGCCGGCGTGCCCAGTCTGATTCCGCTGGTTATAAGCGGACTTTTATCATCAAAAGGAACAGCATTTTTATTACATGTTATGCCGACCAGATCAAGATTTTCCTGAGCGGCTTTTCCGGAGATATTTTTGTTTCTGAGATCCACAAGCAAAAGATGATTATCCGTGCCGCCTGATATAACTTTATAATCCATTGATATAAGTTTATTTGCAAGCGCCTGTGCATTTCTGATCACCTGTTTGCAGTATTCCAGAAAATCATCTTCAAGAGCTTCCTTAAATGCTACTGCCTTTGCTGCGATTACATGCATAAGCGGTCCTCCCTGAATTCCCGGCATTACCATTGAATCAATCAGCTCACTCATCATTTTAATCCTTCCGGATTTCGGAGCTACTTTTCCAAACGGATTTTCAAAATCCTTCCCTATTAATATCATGCCGCCTCGCGGACCTCTTAAAGTCTTGTGAGTTGTTGTCGAAACTATGTGACAGTACGGAACGGGATCATTCAGAAGTTTTTTGGAAATCAGACCCGCCGGGTGCGCAATGTCAGCAAACAGGAATGCATTTATCTTATCAGCAATTTCCCTGAATTTTTTATAATCTATGTTTCTGGAATAAGCGCTTGCTCCTACCGTTATCATTTTCGGTTTTTCTTTCAAAGCAACCTGCTCAATAAGATCATAATCAAGAAGCTCTGTTTCCGGATTAATGCCGTATTGTGTAAAATCATAAAGCTGTCCTGAAAAATTAACCGGAGATCCGTGCGTCAGATGACCGCCGTGCGAAAGATCCATTCCCATTACTTTATCGCCGGGTTTTACCAGAGTAAAATAGACAGCCATATTCGCCTGACTCCCTGAATGCGGCTGCACGTTTGCATATTCAGCTCCGAATAATTTTTTCGCCCGGTCACGCGCGAGATCTTCAGCTATATCTACATACTCACAGCCCCCGTAATATCTCTTTCCCGGATATCCTTCGGCGTATTTATTTGTAAGTACTGAACCAAGAGTCTGTATTACCGCTTTTGACACAAAATTTTCTGATGCAATAAGCTCAAGCTTATCCGCCTGACGCAGTGTTTCATTTTTTACTGCATCATATATTTCATTGTCAAATTCATGAAGTTCATGTCTTAATGTTTCCATGCTAATGCTGTTTGTATTCTTAAAAAAATTTATACTTTATTTATCTTCATCACTTGGTCTGATGAACCAGATCTCTCCGAAATTAACACCGGCAGTGAAGTTAAGAAACTCATCTTTGACAAGTCCGTTTTCGGTCTTTCCTCTGAATGAATAATTTACGGCAAAGTCCAGGGAATTGTATCTGCTGATGGGAATATTTATTCCTCCTCTGAATCCCATAGTGTTAATGCTTTCATTGTTTACTTTATAATACGAGTTTTCATAAAAAGCTCCGAGTCTGTATGTATTCTTTCCCCAGAAGCTCTGATTGGTTTCACTCGGTAAAAATTCCACGCCAAGACCGCCTCTGTATGACTGCTGAAATCCTTCCCGCGGTTCGCCGTATTCTCGGTAATTGCTCCAGTCCTGTAGTATCACATCTGCGCTGACTATAACTTTGTTTCCGAAATTATTTGTAATTCCAAATCCAAGCACATTTGGAATTTCGATCTGTCCTTCTTTAATGCGGACGGTATCTACGCTGATTGAAGATCTGTAAATTCCGTCTTTGGTTGCATTAAGATTTAGACCGGACTGAAATACAAACCCAAGCGTCAGAGACCTTAGCTGAAGTATTTTCAGAAGTTTCCCGACTTCAATTATTGCTCCGCCTTTTAAAAATGATTTTTGAAAGTCCGTTTGATTACTGATCCTTGTATCATTAAATGCTGAATTTGTAAAATCTATGAAATTCTCATTCTTTATCTGACCGAATGAATAATTATACTCCACTCCGATATTAATTTCTCTTAATATGCTGTATGCCATGCCGAGATTTATTCTCGACAGACCGCCTGTGCCCGAATAACTCTGAGTGTAATTCTGTCCTCCGATGTTTCCGTTGAGTTTAACATTATAATCCACATCGCTGTAAGGATTAAATCCCAGCGTCATTACCCAACCTCTGCCCTGATCAAACGGTATGCCGATATTAATTCCTAGCAGGTTACCGTTTGATGATTTATTTACTGCATTACTGCTGGAAGTTTTAAGAAATCCGTAATTGAAATTGAGATTGATTGTAGTGGCATTGATCTTGGTTACCGCTGCAGGACTTAGACTGTTAAGATAATTTCCGAGAAGAGAAACGCCTGTAATTCCCATTCCGTAAGTCCTCTGACTTGTGAAATAATTCAGATCTCCGATTCCGAAAAGTGAATACGGCGAACCGCCTGCAAGATCTTCCTGTGAACGGGAAGTCCCGGCAGTCATTAGTAATATCAAAAATATAACTGTTAATTTTCTCATTGGCTTCTTGGCGTATAAGTAATTTTTAATCTCGGTCTTTTTGTAACATCAGGATAAGAAGGTGAATATATTGCAAAGTTATCTAAGTTCTGAAGTTCAAATAAATTCTTCATTGTCAAACCGAGATTAGGAAGATTCCCGGAATTCCATCTCTGAAATACCGGATTCAGACTAACTGAATATTTTACGCTGTCCAGCAAAAACGCATCCGTAAAAATGCTGTCTGTTTTCAGCGCACTGTCAATAACCATTCCTATAATAACTCTTTTATCCGTTTCTTCAGTAATATATGATAACGAGTTATCCAGCGTAAACTCCAGAGTTGCATTATTAATAATAACATTCGGCGGAAGTTTCGTAAGGTCAAAATTTAATATATTCCTGTATGCAATACCATTTTGAAGAAGAAAATGATCCGGAGGAATTATAGAAGGCGGCGCGTCTGACAATGAAACATACTCGGAGATATCCAGCTTTATAGTATCCGTAACATTATTTTTGGAATAAACAACGCTGACAAAAGGAACTAAATCCACAGGATTTCCTGATGAATAAAATCCTTTTACAGTTGTGGAAGATAAAGCCGGCATCAAAATTATTCCGTAATTCTTAACGGAATAATTTGTATCAGCTGCATACTCAAGCCAGTCCTTTACTGTCTGATTGTCTAAAGTAATTTCTATCGACTGGGAATCATTTACAACTCCGGAGTAATTTCCGAGAGACACATTGCCGATACCGGAAGCGCTTAACGAGTCATATGTAACAGTAGTGTAATTATAATTAGCCAATACTTTGAAAACATCAAAAGCAGTATTGCCGGTTTTTTCCTTGAAAAAATAATTGGCATACTTCAGAGTAAGTTTTGCGGAAATAACTACAGCGCTGTCATAATCGGGACTTATATTAGTAAATTTCAGAAGAGCGTTTGATTCGTAACCTTGATATCTTCCTACTAATATTTTTGTTGCTAAGTAATTTGTAATATATTTTTTATAGTTCTGACTAGTGATATTCATTGTGTCAGCTTCGGAGTCAAGATATCTGACTCCTAAAGTATCTATGGTCGGAAGAAAACTCTCACCGACATCGTTTGGATTATTCTCGCAGCTCTGAAAAATTAATGATAAAACAAGAAACGAACAGAGGATAAGGATTGAATTTTTACTATTTTGTTTCAGGATAATTTGTTTTTTAATTATTACTAAATCAGGTTAATCTATTATTAATTGTAATTTATAATATAATCGGAAGCGTCATAAATATTCCCGGCGTAAAAATCCGGAATGATATTCTTTTCTCTGCATTTATCATAATCTCTTTCACCGTATCCTGTCTTAACCAGTATTTTTTTCAGACCTGCGTTTTCCGCGCACAGCATATCCGTAATGCTGTCGCCGACTAAAAACGATTTATTAATATCTATAGAAAACTCTTTCACCGCCTGATCTATCATACCCGTGCCGGGTTTTCTGAAATTGCTTTCTTTTGTATATTTGTCAACGATGCCTTTCGTGTGATACGGTGAATAATAAATGCCGTCTATTAGTTCCTCTCCGTTTTCTGTAAGAATTTTCCTTAATTCACAATGCACTGACGCAAGATCATTCTCATCGAAATAACCTCTTGCTATACCTGACTGATTTGTTATGATTATATTCAGATACCCGGATTCTTTCAGATTCAGGAGAGCTTTTTTAGTTTCTGGAAATAAGCTGATCTCTTCTTTTTTTTTTAAATAATTTACTTCTTCTATTAATGTCCCGTCCCGGTCAAGGAAAACCGCTTTATTCATATTACAGTCAAATTATTTCAAACCGGAGATGTTTTTGTAAAGCTTCATGTATTTCTTTGCTGAAACTTTCCATGAAAAGTCCAGAGACATTCCCTGTCTCAGCAGTTTGTTCCACTTTGCTTTATCATTCTTAAACATATTCAAAGCTGTCTGAATGATCTTTAAAAGTTCGCCGCTGTCATACTTGTTGAAAAGAAATCCGTTTCCGTTCGGTTTTCTGTAATCCACAATCGTATCTGCCAGTCCGCCTGTATTTCTGACAATCGGGACTGTTCCGTATCTCAGTGAATACATCTGATTAAGTCCGCACGGTTCATACTTCGACGGCATCAGGAACATATCGGAAGCAGCTTCTATCTGATGAGCAAGGGCTTCGTCAAATCCGATTTCAACTGCTAATTTATCTTTAAATTTCTTCTCTGCATTCTTTAAAAATTTCTGATACTTCTCTTCACCGTCACCTAAAATTATAAGCTTAATGTCCTCTTTCATTAATTGAGGCAGAATTTTTTCAATCAGATCAAAACCTTTCTGATCTACGAGTCTGCTGATAATCCCAAGAAGAGGAATTTCCTCGTCATATTCCATTTTATATTTCTCAAGCAGTTCGCGTTTGTTTTCATACTTCAGCGGTATTTCCTGATAAGTGTATCTGTAAGGAATCAGTTTATCCACAACCGGATTCCAGATTGAATAATCAATTCCGTTCAGAATACCGGTAAGATCTTTTTTTCTTGCATTTAAAACATCTTCAAGTCCGCATCCGAAATCTTTATCCGATCTTATTTCTTCAGAATATTTTTCACTGACAGTTGAAATTTTATCGGCAAAGTTAAGAGCTGTTTTCAGAAAACTGAACTGGCCGTAATGCAGTCCGCCTTTTTCAGTTAATACTGAATCGGGCAAGCCTGTTTTTGGAAACATTGATTTTGGAAAATTTCCCTGATATGCGAGATTGTGAATTGTGAACAGAGTCTTGATATTTTTCAGATAATCATTATTTTTATAAACAGTCTTTATGAACGCAGGAATAAGTCCTGTCTGCCAGTCGTTGCAGTGTATTACATCAGGCTTCCACTGCAGTATCTCAAGTATTTCGATCGCCGCTTTACAAAAGAAAATATATCTTTCGTCATTATTCGGAAAATCCTTTTTCGTTTTTGAATTTTGATAAATACCTTTGTTCTTGAAATAATCCTGATTTTCAAGAAGATACATCTGTGCTTTAGTATTTTTTCCGTGAATAAAAGATGACTTAATGCTGAACTTTGTTTCCTTACCGTTAGCGCTGATCTTAAGATCTTTCAGTCTTTTAATCTCATGAATCTGTAATTTCCGTTCGTCAAGCTGTCCGTATTTCGGAGTAACTATTCTCACGTCATTTCCTAATGAGTTAAGCGCCTGAGGGAGGGAATTGGATATGTCAGCTAAACCGCCGGTCTTTGAATATGGAAATACTTCGCTGGTAACAAACAGAACATTAAAGCCTTTAGCCATTTAGGGTATTTTTTCTGACAAAAATAATTATTCACTGTAAGATTAGCAATGAATTAATAAAACACGGAATTAAAACAGTTGCTTTACAAGAATTTAGATTTTGATTTTCATATCATCAGCTTTATATTACTTACTTCAGATTCTCAATTGTTTAAATTCATTATCATATGTAACTTGAACTGAATTTCTTATTATTATTTTCAAATCCGGTTTGGAGATCTGGCGGAAAAATTTATACAGTATTTGGATTTCACAGTTTGTCGCAATGGCGGGAATGAGCATGGTGATTCCTTTTCTTCCATTTTATATCCGTGAGCTTGGTATCACTGACATACATGATCTTGAATTCTGGAGCGGTATTGTATTCAGCGGACCTTTTATTTTATCTTTTATTCTGACTCCTGTCTGGGGAATGCTCGGTGACAGATTCGGAAAAAAGACCATGGTTCTCCGCGCAATATTCGGACTGGCTGTATCTCAGCTTCTTATAGGCTTTTCAGCTGACGTATATCAGCTGTTCATTTTCAGAATGATACAGGGCGGGATCAGCGGATTTATCGCATCTTCGCTGGCTCTTGTTTCATCAGGCACACCAAAGGAAAAATCAGGTTATGCGATAGGTATACTTCAGACTTCCATTTCATCAGGCACTGTAATCGGTCCGTTTATAGGCGGTATTATTTCTGACATGACTTCTTACAGGACTGTATTTTTTATAACTTCCTCAATGTGCTTTATCAGCGGTATGCTTGTTATGCTGAATGTTAAAGAGCCGCCAAAACGTGAAGCGACAAAACTTTACACTCTTAAGGAAAATTACGGATATGTATTTTCTAAATCATTTCTTCTTATGTCAATGCTCTCCATCTTATTTCTTCAGATTTCAATAACAGTATCTCAGCCGATTTTTGCTCTTTTTGTGGAATCCATTACAACTGGCACTGCATATCTTTCCACCCTGACGGGAGCGATCTTTGCTACTCTCGGTGTATTCAGCGTAATATCTTCTCCATGGTGGGGAAAAAGAAATGATACAAAAAGTTTCAGAAAGAATATTATTATAGCTGTCAGCGGAGCCGGCGTTGCATACTGTCTTCATTCTTTTGTTTTTAATCCTTTAATGTTGTTTCCGGTAAGAGCTTTGCTCGGACTTTTTGTCGGAGGCATTATACCGGTGCTGTATGCAAACATAAATAAAAATATCGATGACAGCAGAAAAAGCGGAGTGATGGGAATTGCTTCCGGTTTTACCCTGCTCGGCAATCTTCTCGGTCCTCTGATCTGTACTGCGCTTCTTTTAAAAATAGAAATACGATATATTTTTCTTATAGCCGGTATAATGATGTTTGTAAATGCTCTTATGATTTATTTTAAAGTTAAAGATATGCCTGAAAGGAAAGAGACGTTTTTAAAAAATTCTGATTTTGATAATGAAGATTAGATAGCCGGTGAATAAATTATTTTGAATGCCTGATTTAAAAATAATTTGCACCGGATTAATGTTATTAACTTATAAAATCATTCTGATTAAATTTAAAAAATAATTTTTATGAGTCCTAAAAAAATAAAGAAAACCGATGATAACAAACTTTTAATAAACTGGAATGATAATTCCGAAACATTACTGGATGTGAATCTGCTGCGGGATGAATGTCCGTGCGTACACTGCAAAGGAGAAACTGTTATATTCAGCTCTTATATTCCGATAAAAGATCCGTTCAAAGCCGCGGGATTTTATGAAATTGAAAAAATAGAAACGGTAGGAAATTATGCAATTCAGATATTCTGGAAAGACGGTCACAACACCGGAATTTATTCGTGGGAGTATTTAAAGGAGCTGTATGAAAATAAAAAAAGCGGGGATTAAATCAGTTATCAAATTCTTCCGTTACGTCTTTGTTGGCTTTTTTAGAAAATACTTTGAATTCGTCGAGCGCAAGATTTTCATCATCGACAAGCTTTATGTTAAGTAAATTATTGATTCTTAATTTGGTAACTCTGCTGATAAAACCTTCGGTCAGATAATTTTTTATGAACGGATTTACAGTAACAATAATGCTCTTTCCGTTTGCGCCTCCTTTATATCTCTTCATCCATCTTTCAAATCTGTTGATGAAAGTAGATTTTGACTGGACATGACCGGTGCCTCTGCACATCGGACATCTGTCTGAAATTGTATGAATAATATTCTGTCTTATCCTTTGTCTTGTGATCTCAACAATACCAAATTCACTGACAGGAAGTATAGTTGATTTTGCCCTGTCATTTCTGAATTCCTTTTTTATTTCCTCATATAATTTTCTTCTGTTCCTTTCATCATACTGATCTATGAAGTCAATTACAATGATTCCGCCTATATCTCTCAGACGGATCTGCCTTACGATTTCTTTTGCAGATTCAAGATTTGTATTCAGTGAATTAATTTCCTGGTCTTTGTGTCTTGCATACTTACCGCTGTTTACATCAACGACTGTCATTGCTTCGGTCGCTTCTATTATTATGTATCCGCCGTTTTTAAGCCAAACCTTCCTTTGAAGAGATTCTTCAATCTGCTTTTCAATATTATATACATCAAACAACGGCTGATTTCCCGAGTAAAGCTCGACCTTTCCGGAAAATTCAGGTGAAGTATCATCTATGTATGTTTTTATTTCTTTGAAAAGTTTTTTGGAATCGACTACAACTTTATTAATATCTTCTTTAAACAAATCTCTGACAACGGAAGAAGTAGTGGAAAGATCTTTATATAATATAAAAGGTGAGTCTGCAGTTTTAACCTTTGACTGAATGTCATTCCACATTGTAATAAGACTGTTCAGATCATCAAGAATAAGATTTTCATCCTGACCTGCAGCGACTGTGCGTATTATAACTCCGAAACCTTTTGGCAGACTGGATTTTACAATGCTTCTTAAACGTCTTTTCTCTCTGGGGTTATAGATCTGTTTGGAAAGTCCGATCTTTTTTTCAAACGGAATTAAAACAAGATATCTGCCGGGTAAGGAAACTTTGGTAGTAACGCGGAATCCTTTATTTGCAACCGGCTCTTTTGTAATCTGGATAATTATATCCTGACCTTTTTCGAGATTTGGGGTTTTTCTGTAATCTTCCTTTACTGCCGGTGCAGGTGTCTCTTCCTCATCATCATCATCTTCCTCTACATCAGGATCATCACCGATCATTGCTGCGTATTCTGAAAGAGTATTACCTATATCGGAAAAATGAAGAAAAGCATCCTGTTTAAATCCAAGGTCTATGAATGCAGCCCTGATTCCCGGAATTACTTTGCCTACTTTCCCGAGATAAATATCTCCGACATTTCTCTCCTTTGCGGGTGTGTCAAGAAAAAACTCAGCGAGCTTACCGTCCTCAGTAATCGCTATTCTGATATCTTCGGAAACAGAATTGATTAGTATAACTTTTTTCATAAATTCAGAATGTATTCACAAAGTCGTTACGAATTCATAGATGCTAAAAACTCTTTGTTGGATTTAGTGCCTTTCATCTTTCCGAGCAAAAACTCCATTGCTTCGACAGGATTATAATCTGCTACTATTTTTCTAAGAAGCCAGACTCTGTTGAGTACGTCGCTTTCGAGCAGCAGTTCTTCTTTTCTTGTTCCGGATTTGTTTAGATCAATAGCCGGGAAAACTCTTCTGTCTGAAATTCTTCTGTCAAGAATTATCTCCATATTGCCTGTACCTTTAAATTCCTCGAAGATAACTTCATCCATTCTGCTTCCTGTCTCGATAAGCGCTGTAGCAATTATAGTAAGACTTCCGCCTTCGTCTATATTTCTTGCAGCTCCGAAAAATCTTTTTGGTTTATGAAGCGCATTCGCATCGACACCGCCTGACAGTATCTTTCCGCTGTGAGGTATGACAGTATTGTGAGCTCTTGCAAGTCTGGTTATGCTGTCCAACAATATTACAACATCTTTTTTCGCTTCAATAAGTCTTTTGGCTTTCTGAAGTACTATCTCGGAAACCTGCACGTGCCTCTCCGGCGGTTCATCAAATGTAGAACTGATTACTTCAGCGTTTACATTCCTTTCCATATCAGTTACTTCTTCAGGTCTTTCATCAATCAGTAAAACTATCAGGTGTACTTCGGGATGATTTCTTGTAATGCTGTTTGCTAGTGTCTGAAGTAAAATTGTCTTTCCGCTTTTTGGCGAAGATACGATCAGTCCTCTCTGACCTTTTCCGATTGGAGTAAAGAGATCCATTATTCTCATTGAATACTCACCCGGTGTAGTCTCCAGATTTATTTTTTCTTCGGGATAAAGCGGCGTAAGATTATCAAACAGGATCCTGTCGCGTATCGTGTCGGGATTTTCAAAATTTACCGATTCTACTTTCAGCAGCGCAAAAAATCTTTCCCCTTCTTTCGGAGGTCTTACCTGTCCGCTTACCGTATCGCCTGTTCTCAGCAGGAATTTTTTGATCTGCGATGGTGAGACATAAATATCGTCCGGTGAGGGCAGATAGTTATAATCTACAGAACGCAGAAATCCATAACCGTCAGGAAGCACTTCAAGTACTCCGACAGCATAGGCAAATCCGTCTTTCTTTGCCTGAGCTTCAATTATTTTAAAGATCAGTTCCTGTTTTTTTAAATCGCTGTATCCGGATACTCCCAGATCTTTTGCAATCTGAATGAGTTCAGACACTTTTTTAGATTTAAAATCAGTCACATTTTTTGTATCTGAAACTGGTTCTGATTTATTGCCGGTCTTTGTTTCCATAAGTTGAGTCCTTTCAAGTGAAGGAATAATCGGAGTGATTTTTAAAATTAAATTATCTTAAAATTATTCTATATAAATTAATGAGCCGTATATGTTTTTAATAATTTCCTTAAGCAGAAATAAGGTGTGTTATTTGATGTGGACAAAATTATCATATATTATAAATATTATCAAGTTATTTATGAAAACTATTTCGAAAATCTCTGTCTGCTTCTAAAAAAATTTATGAACCTGAAATTTTTCCCTTTAATAATCACATAATAAAAAAAAATTAGAATTAATTTTGTTAATTTATAAAAACCAATTTAAAAATTGAAATTACATATGCAAATATTTATTTTGTGTTTATATGAAGAAAATCAAAATCCCCGTAAAGAAAAAAAGGACGAATAAAGAGGATTACGGAAAGTATAGTTTTGAAGATCCTTTCAAACCAAGCAAAACTCTGAAGATCATTTTTTATGCAATCGTTATTCTTTTACCTGTGCTGCTTGCATTTATTTACCTTAGATTTGCGGTGAACACAAATAAATTTATGAGTTTTCCTCTGGATGATCCGTGGATTCATCTTACATTCGGAAAAAACCTTGTTGATTATTTCAGCTTTTCATATTTCAAAAATGAAATGGTAACAGCCGGCTCGACTTCTCCTTTATATACTATACTTGTAGCTGTCGGCTTTTTAATCGTTGATAATGAAATGATCCTGAGCTACGCTCTCGGAGTCGGATTCTTTGCATTTGCTTCACTTGCATTTTACAAACTCAGCATGTTTGAATTTGACAGGGAAAATTTATTTGCTCTGCTGTGTACTTTGATTTTTATTATTGATAAATGGATGAATTTCATTTCGCTTTCCGGAATGGAAACTACTATGTTTATCTTTCTACTCCTTGCCTGCGCATATTTTTACCGGATCCGTAAACCCGTACCGTTTGCGGTTTTTCTCGGACTGATAATGTGGACACGTCCGGACGGAGTCGCTTTTATTGCAGCCGTAATTCTGGATTACATTCTTGTCAGATTCTATTCCAAAGATCAGCTCAATCTTAAATTATTTTCAGCTAAAGATCTCAAGATAATCGGTGTTATATTCGGCGCAATAATCGGCGCATACTTTTTAATGAATTTTATGCTTTCCGGAACCCTGCTGCCGAATACATATAATGCGAAACTTACATACTATTCTCCTGAATTCAGAAGCAGATGGGACTTCTTAAGTATTGAAGTCTGGGATTATTTTAAGGAAGGAGCGTATTATGTAATTATGCTCGGATTTATTTTCTCATTCGGAAAACTGATTTATGACCTGTATAAAAAAACTTATAATCAGAATACTTTATATATAGCATTTGCGCTGATTATGGTTTTTATATACTGGTATAATCTTCCTTACGCCCACAGATTCGGAAGATACATGATGCCGGTAATTCCGTTTTTCATTCTTGTAGGAACTCTCGGTTTCAGGGACTTTGCCAGGATCTCAAATAAATATACAAGTAACGCTTTGTTTTCAAGAAGTCTGTTTTATATTCTAATCAGCATTACTTATTTTATGGGAGTTAAAAATTACGATGAAAACCGGGAACAGTATGCGCTGCAGTGCAGATATATTCATGACAGACAGGTTCTTGCAGCCCAGTGGTTTAAAAAATATTCCAAAGAAGGAGATGTAATTGCTACTCATGATGTCGGTGCAATCGGATATTACAGCGGCAGAAAAGTAGTAGATGTAGCCGGGCTTGTTACTCCTGAATTGATTTCAAAAATTAACGACCGGAATTATGTTGAATACATGACCGATTATCTTAAAAATAACGGAGTGACTCATCTTGCTTTTCTCAGGGAATGGTACCGCGTTGCTAATCAGAATCCTCTTTATTCCACTCCAGATGGTTTTGTTCCTGAAATAATGGACATATATAATTTTAATCCGCAAAGTACTCATATCATTTCTCGGGAAGCTAATGAATTGGTAATGTACGGTCTGAGACTGGTTAACCAGAAAGCCGCACAGCAGCTTATTCAGTTTATGAACCGACTGTTAACTTTAGAACCTGATTATGCTTATGCATATTATCTAAGAGCATATGGTCACTCAATACTTGAAAATTTTCCGCAATATGAGGCTGATCTCAGAAAAGCGCTTTCTATACAGCCTGATTTTAAAGACGGGAATCTATATTTTGGAATTTATCTGAGTAATAACAGGAGATTTGAAGAAGCAAAATTCCATCTTGACAAAGTTCTTGAAATGGAACCATTAAACGTTTTAGCAAAAAATACTCTATCGATTGTAAATGATTCACTCAATGCGCGTGCGCTGAACGCAGGAAATAATCTTCCAAAGTAGTTTTTGCACATCAGGTTTTCATTTGTTTCATTAATCCAATCCCCGGCATTTGGAGTTCTCAGTATTTAACATAAAAAGATATTATCCCTATATTTTTATTCTGAATATAGTCATGATATCTTTTTCACTTTACTGGATATTTTTTTCAAAATATTACTGGGACGGTCCTGATGAAAAAAAATTTACTGTTGCAAAAGGATCCGGTTTAAATGTTATAATTGATGAACTTGAAAAAAATGACATTATAGCGGACAGGTCGCTTTTCAAAATAGCAGCAGTCCTTACTTTTAAAGATGATAAAATTATTTCCGGTTCATATCTGCTGAAAAACGGATTGAGCAATTATGATCTGCTTAAAATCTTAACCGACAATATTGTCAGTCTTGTTAAGATTACAATTCCAGAAGGATTTACTTTAAAAAAAATCGCTTCTCTTGCTTCCTCGAAGCTGAAGCTTTCGGAAAATAAAATTTTAAAGGAAGCCGGGAATGACTCGCTTATAAGTTTACTTGGATTAAAAAATAAAATTAATAATCTTGAGGGGTTTTTGTATCCGGCTACTTATGAAGTTTCTCAGCAGATCACCGAGAAAGAGTTTATTGAAACTTTGTTTGAAGGATTTAAAAATAATGTACTTGAGAATATTGGAATTGATTATACTCAGGAAGGAAATGCGGATTCACTGCTGAAGATAATTACCCTTGCATCCATAATTGAAGGCGAAACAAAAATCGATGACGAAAAGCCTGTAGTCTCCGGAGTATATCATAACCGTCTCAGAAAAAACATGAAGCTCGAGGCAGATCCGACGGTACAGTATGTAATCCCCGGCGGACCGAAATCAAGACTTCTTTTTGAAGATCTGAAATATAATTCCCCTTACAATACATATCAGAATAAAGGACTTCCACCCGGTCCGATAAATAATCCGGGACTGAAATCCATTCAGGCTGCTGAAAATCCTGCTGATCACAATTATATTTTCTTTGTTGCAACAGGTGACGGCGGTCATAATTTTTCAGAAACTTATGACCAGCACCTGAATGCCATAAAAGATTACAAAAAAAAGCTCAGAGAAAATAAATTGAAGAAGGAAAAAGAGAATAAGTAATTAATGAGCGGAAATATTTTAAATACTTTTTCATTATTTCAGAAACTTGATTACAGAGATAAGGAAAATTCCGGATTTAAAAAAATTACGGGAATATTCATCGCATATCTTTTTTCAAACACTTTGTTATCATATAATTTCAGCCGGATTTTTGACGAAAGGAGTTATATAATAATGTGTCTGACTGCAAATTTATTTCTTGTATCAATGATTGTCATAAATGATTTTGACAATCTGTTCCTATCAGCGCGGAATAAAAACAAATTAGATTTATTTCCAATAAAGAGCGAAGAAATTTTCAGGGCAAAATTTCTATCAGCCGTAGTATTTCTTTTTATATTTATTTCTGCGGCATCTCTTCCTCAGCTGTTATTCTTTTATTTTGCCGGTAATAATTTATTTCTTACTTTATCTTTTTTTATCGTAAACATTCTGTTTTGTTATTTTGCAATTGGATTAATTACTCTTGCTTATTCAATCATAATACTTTTTTTTAAAAAAGGATCTCCGGTTTTTCTTGCATTATTTCAGGTGCTGTTTTTTGCATTCGTGTTTTTTTCTTCCGGCACAATCGGCCGAAATGCTGATGCCGGGTCATTTTTTTTCAGCAAAATTGATCTTACTGAAATTGGTTATGTAAATTTTCTTCCGCAGACTTACTTCTCATTCTCAGTTTATGATACCCTTTGGTTTTTTTATTTAATGGCTGCATGCATTATTGTGATGACTGTCCTGTTTCTCTTTTTTGCCGCGAAATATGATTCATTGTTTCAGAATTTGATTTCATTGCGTAAAAAAAAATCAGGAGCTGTCAGATTTCCGGAATTCGGCAGAACAGTAAATAAATTGTCAGGTCTTCTGACTGCAGGAAATTCCGAAGCAGCTTCTTTTATTCTGGTAAAGGATCATCTGAAAAATTCACCTTTCCTGAGACTTAAATATATTCCGCTTCTGTTTATACCTGTAATAGTTGTGCTGGTAGGATTTGTTACAAACCCGGCGGAGTTTCTTTTTTTTAAACCTTCGAAAGAATCTCTTTGGATATTTAAGTCAGCCGTTACGCCGGTAAGTCCGGCAGTTACAATGACATTATTTATGTGTGCGCGGCTGCTTATTTCAAATTCTAAAATTGCTGATGAAAATTCTCAGGGAACAGGGTGGATCTTTCATTCTTTGCCGGCGGGTAATGTATTATCTTACATTAAAGGAGTTAATTCGTTTATATTTTTTTTGCTTGTATTACCGGTGGTTTTTTTAATCTGCATTTTACTCTCCTTTGCTGCGGATTTCCTTACGGTAATATTGAATATGCTCTTCATCTCATCAGCTTTATTTTTTATTATTTCTGTTGCTTCATTGTTTGATAAGACCATACCGTTTACTCTGGAGAGTTCTAAGTTTAGTTCTGCAACGAAATTTCTTGAAGTCATTCTGTCCGTTTTTATCGGACTGATTGTATTTTTGATTCAGATTTTTATTTTCCAAAACATTATATTTGTAATATCTGCGTCAGTCTTTTTTATTACCGTATCATTTTTATTAAACCGAAATTAAAATTTTATATGTCAGGCGAAAAAATTTCAGCAACTGTTCAGACTGAAACATCAGCATTAATTAAAACTTATGACGGTGAAGGAAAGAATGTCATACTTGCAATGACCGGAACAAGCGGGGCAATTTACGGTCTCAGAATATTAAGGGCTTTGCTTATCAATGAATTTAATGTAGATCTTATATTATCAGAATACGCCACATATACAATGTATAAGGAATGCGGTGTTGATCTGAAGCCGAATGCTGTTCAGACTTTATTTCCGGAAATACTTATTTTGAAATCCACCGTTACTTTTCATAATAACCTGGATCTTAAGTCGGAAATTTTTACTAATAATTTTAATTGTTACGGAATGATAGTCGCCCCGTGCTCAATGGGAATTTTAGCGGGTATAGCTAACGGTGAATGTAAAACTCTGATGGAAAAGTCCGCGGATTATGCAATGTCTTATTCTAAACCGCTGATCATTGTTCCCAGAGAAACTCCGGTCAACAGAATACATTTAAGTAATATGATTAATATTATAGAAAGCGGAGGAAAGATAGTGCCTGCTATGCCGAGCTTTGAATATTCACCAAAAGATTTTAATGATCTTGCCGATCATATTGCCGGAAGGGTTCTTGATATACTCGTTATGAATTTTAATCCGCCGGCTTAATTTCTTCCGATTCTTTTAAAAGTCAAATCCGAAATAAAAATTATGAAATAAATCACCCTGAAGTTTTGTGAAATTTTCCTCTATTCTTTTTCCAAAATCATATCTAAGCACAACTAAACCCAAAGCGTTAAATCTGATTCCGGCTCCTATGCTTCCGCGCGTATAACTGTCGGTGTATTTATTATCCCATGCATTTCCGGCATCAAAGAAAAATGCTCCTTTTATTCCGGGAAAATCAAAACCTATGCCGAGCGGAAATCTTAACGCAACTACATTAAGCAGAGGGAATCTTAATTCAGCATTTGCCTGCCATAACTTGCTGCCTCTGATAGAATTCAAAGGCCAACCTCTAAGCGACCAGCTTCCTCCCATAAAAAATCTTCTCGGCTCTTTTCCTTCATTCATAAAAAACTGTGACCTTAATGCAAGCGCTGTCGGCCTCCCAAGTCTTATGTATTTCCTGTAATCAAAAAATAATGAATAATAGTTTATATTGGAGTTTGCAATATCAGTAGTATATCCAAGAGTTAAGTTTAATCTCTCTCCGTCCATCGGTCCTGTATAACTCCATAATGTATTGTCCCTTACATAACTTAAATAGTTTGAAAGTAACAGAGATCTTGTATTGTCAAAAGCATCAAAGCTTCTTGTCGACTGGGAAAGACTTACAGTCATTTCCAGTCTTCTGAAAAATGACAACGGATACGCTAAACTCAGATAACCGCCGTATTGTCTCTCGTAATAGGAAGAATTATACTCACCAAGGTCATACCTTCTTCCTGACAAATGATAAATTCCGTATGCGTAGTTAAGTCTGTTCTCAACTGATACTTTTGAAATTGCAATATTGAAACTTTTCCAGAATTCTTCATCGCCGTTTGAATTGTTGAATACTAGAAAATAATATTTCTCATTTCCCAGCAAATCACTTAGCGATATAATTCCGCCTGTGTTTGCTCCGAATACAGGATCTACAGTTAACGCCGTTGTCGCTATATCAAACGAAAAATCTTTTTTATATGGAACAGTATTTTTCATCGTATGACTTATAATCTTAGCAGCCGACCAGTTTTCCGTCTTTAATTTTATATCAGTCTTCCTTATAAACTTACTGCTGTCAAACCTTTCCTGTATCTGGCTTAGCATTTTAATATTTATCGCGCCTTTTTCGAAAGTCGAAAATACAACTCTGTCCTTTCCGCTCCACTTCGGATCATATGCAGCTGTTATAAAATTTGTGATCTGTCTCATTTCCAGTTCATCGTAATTAAGAATACTGTTGTCTTCAATTGAATTTGCACCTGACTCCGACATTTCAGAAGTAATGGATTTTTTAAGATCAATCATCCAGATATTCTGCGGACCGTTTACGTCTGAAGTGAATATTATTTTTCTTCCGTCTTCGGAAAAATTAGGAGAATGGTCTATGTGCTCTCCTAATGTTATGTATTTTATATCTCCTGTTTGTATTTCATAAAGAAATAAATTATAAGCTTTCTTGTTTCCGAATGTGGTTCTGTCAGATGAAAACACTATATATTTTCCGTCCGGAGAAAAATCCGGATCCCTGTCATCATAATAATCATTTGTAAGTCTCTTGAGATCGTTCGTCGCAATGTCCAGTATATACAAATCTTTTATTCCTCCAAAATCAGAAGCCGGGAATACTATCTTGCTTCCGTCACGGCTCCATGATGGCGATCCGATACTTACAATATCAGGAAATGAATAGTCAGATATCACCTCGTTTGTGCTCGTGTTCAGAATGTGAAGTGCATCTGCATTTCCCTTTTGAGTTATAAATGCAAGTTTTCCCGAACTTGAAACGTCTATCCCCGTTCTGAAAAAATGAAACTGCTCGTATTCATCACTTGACTCTCCGCCTATTACTAATTCAGGATCTTCCCTCTTTCGAAGATCAATCTTGTATATGCTCGTGAATCCTGTTCTGTTTCCAATAAAATAAATCTCCCGCTTTCCGTTTGCATTGGAATAAGTCGGCTTGTGAGCAAATGACTCCGAATATAAATTCTGCGATACCTGAGAAGGATTATCATGATCCTTATACTCCGGATAATATTTTTTCTCAAGTCCGTATAAAAATTCCTTGTCAAACTGCGCGTAATCCAGTCCAATTGTGATCTTCATCAGATTCGAAAAATTTTCGTCCATCCAGAAATTATCCATTAACTGCAGTACTTTATCCTCTCCGAAATTTTCCGCAATAAATTCAACTGCCTTCTGTCCCATTTTATACATAAGATATGTACCGTAAATTCTCTCCCAGTTGTCCAGCCCGGGTAAATACCCGGTCAATACTGCATCTTTCAAAACCATATCAGCCTGTGTGTCCCACTTGGTTGACCAGTATTCAGCAAGTCCTTCAGTAAACCATAACGGTGGCGCTCCGCCAAGCGTTTTTCTGTGTGTCTTCAGTACATTGTTTATCTTACTCATCATGAATACATGCACAAGTTCATGCTTTATTACATGCCTGAACTGAGCAAGAGATCCCTCAAAGGGAATTACTACTCTGCCTTTAATAAACTCAAAAAATCCTCCGACTCCGTCAGGAATAAATCCGGGAGTCGTGTTAGTCTGCTTGAAATGTAATGGTGATGTGTAAAATATTAGCGGCACTGTGTCTATTAGCGAATGCTTGAATTTTTGCTGATGCTCCTTGTAACTTTCCTCCGCATAGTTTGCTCCGATTTCAGCAATTTCCTTTGCATCCTGATAATAATAAATTTTAAAATGTTCTGTCTGAAGTATATGCCATTCGAAATCAGTATACTGTACTTTGTTTCTCCCGAAATCAACAAATTGTGCTTTCAGGTTACTGAAATTTAACAGATATATTAAAATTCCAAATGTTATTTTTAAAGTATACCTCATGAAAAGTATATATTTAGTACAGGGGAAATATTATTAGAAAAAATTGTATTCTCTTAACATCGTCAATATTTTAAAAATTACATTAAGAAAATAAACTGAAGAGGGTTATTATTTCTGCTTTATTAAAATAGAAAACTCTATCGTTAATTTCCACATAAGTTTTTATAATTTTGAAAAATTCTTTTGAAATTATTTCTGGCTTTTTTGAAGTTTTACTAAACACTTGAATGGTGCCTTAGAAGTATGCTTGTATCACGGAATTGTATTCCGTGAACTATTATGAGTGTATCACGGAATTGTATTCCGTGAGCTATTGTGCTTGTATCACGGAATTATATTCCGTGAACTGTTATGCGTGTATCACGGAATTGTATTCCGTGAGCTATTGTGCTTATATCACGGAATTGTATTCCGTGAACTGTTATGCTTGTATCACGGAATTGTATTCCGTGAACTATTATGAGTGTATCACGGAATTGTATTCCGTGAACTGTTGTGAGTGTGTATTAAAATTGTACTTCATGAACTAAATTTTGTGCTCAATGGAATTGTTTTTCGTGTGTATATTAAAATTCTTTCCATTAACTAACCTCATTTGCTTAAATAAATGTATCACGGAATTGTATTCCGTGAGCTATTATGCTTGTATCACGGAATTATATTCTGTGAACTATTATGCTTGTATCACGGAATTGTATTCCGTTAGCTATTGTGCTTATATCACGGAATTGTATTCCGTGAACTATTATGCGTATATCACGGAATTGTATTCCGTGAGCTATTATGCGTATATCACGGAATTTTATTCCGTGAACTAAAGTGCTTGTATCACGGAATCATATTCCGTGAACTATTATGCGTGTATCACGGAATTATATTCCGTGAACTATTATGCGTGTATCACGGAATTGTATTCCGTGAACTAATATGCTTGTATCACGGAATTGTATTCCGTGAACTATTATGCTTGTATCACGGAATTGTATTCCGTTAGCTATTGTGCTTGTATCACGGAATTATATTCTGTGAACTATTATGCTTGTATCACGGAATTGTATTCCGTTAGCTATTGTGCTTATATCACGGAATTGTATTCCGTGAACTATTATGCGTGTATCACGGAATTGTATTCCGTGAACTATTATGCTTGTATCACGGAATTGTATTCTGTGCATAAATAAGTGTTAGCTTTGAAAAAGTATATAATGTTTTAATTTTTGATTAATGTGAAACCTGTTTTATTTTAACCTAAGAAAAACTTAACTGATTAGAATAACTACCTATGAAAATTTACCCAATGAATTAATGAGTAATTGCGTCAATAAAATTTCCTTGTCTGAAAAAATTGTGCATCAAAATTTGAGTTGGAAATTTTATAGCAATTGTGAGCCGAAGTCGTCCCGAGGGGAAATGAATTCCTGCATTTTTCAATAGCGAAGATTTTTTTGGGGGTAGTTTTTTGATCACTCAAAAAAAGTATGTTAAAGTAAGCTTAACTTTAATTTAAACGCTTAATGTTTTGGTCGGATGTGATTTAAAAATTAGCTTATTAGTTTATAACATTGAAGTTTTAACGCTATATTTATAAGTTCATATCTGAATTTTAATTTTTATTTATGAGTAATGAAATTTTGGATTTCATAAAAGAAGCTGTTCGGCTTTCAAGAGAAAATGTAATTAATGGTGATGGAGGTCCTTTCGGCGCTGTAATTGTAAAAGATGGTAAAATTATTGCCTCGGGAACAAATAAAGTAACATCTAAAAATGATCCGACTGCACATGCTGAAATTGAAGCTGTCAGATCCGCCTGCAGTTTGCTCAATACTTTTAATCTGTCCGGCTGTGAGATTTATTCTAGCTGTGAACCGTGCCCTATGTGTCTCTCCGCTATATACTGGGCGCGGCTTGATAAAATTTATTTCGCAAATACAAAAAAAGATGCTGCGGAAATCAATTTTGACGATAACTTTATTTATGAGGAAATATCAAAACCACTGCACAAAAGAAAAATTCCTATTATTAAAATTGATCACGATGATGCTAAAAAAGTCTTTGAAGAATGGATTAAAAAAGAAGAACGAATAAATTATTGATTTTTAATTTACTTGGTTATTTATTACTTCCATCATTTGTTCATGCACATTTCCGTTGGTAGCAAGAATTTGTTTTCCGTAAACAGAAAATTCCTTGCCGGTAAAATCCGTAACTTTACCGCCTGCTTCCGTCAGTATTAGATATCCCGCGGCTACATCCCAAGCATTCAGGTTGTATTCCCAGAATCCTTCAAACCTTCCGCATGCGGTCCAGCAAAGATCAATTGCTGCTGAACCTAAGCGCCTTATTGGAATATCTCGCATTAGAAATTTTTTAAATACTGCTGACGGATCAGGTTTATAAGTACTTGAATCATACGGAAATCCTGTTACAAGAAGTGATTTATCCAGTTCCTTCTCATTTGATACAAAAATTTTTTTATCATTCAGGTAAGATCCTTTTCCTTTTTCAGAAAAGAAAAATTCCTGTGAAATTGGATTGTAAACCGCTCCGCAGATTATTTTCCCCTTCTTTTCAAGCGCAATGGATACACAAGTGATCGGTATCGAATGTGCGTAATTTACTGTACCGTCTATAGGGTCTATCAGCCACTTAAATTCCGAATCCTGTATAAGTTCTCCGGCTTCTTCAGATAAAATATAGTGCCCGGGAAAATCTTCCCGGATAACTTCAATTATTTTCTTTTCAGATAGTTTGTCAATTTCTGTTACAAGATTTGAAGCAACTATCTTGCTCGAAATTTCGAAACTTCCGCCGAAGTTATCCTTGAGTATTTTACCCGCTTCATATGCCGCTTTCTTTAAAGTCCGGATCATATTTTAACATGTTTATAGATTAATCTCAAGACCGTCATAAGCAAGTTCTATTCCTTTAGGAAGTGTTTTGTTGATTTTGTCGTGTAGTATGTCATGTGTTAGATGCGTGAAATATGTTTTTTCCGGATTAACAGATTTTGATATTTCTATCGCCTGATGCAGGTTAAAATGTGTTGGATGCGGTCTTATCCGCAATGCATTTATTATCAGTGCTTTCAGACCTTTAAGTTTCTTAAGTTCTTTTTCATCTATTGCGCTTGCGTCTGTTATATAAGCAAAATCATTTATCCTGTATCCGAAAATTTTTATGTTTCCGTGATGAACTTCTATTGGCAATATCTCAGTATCGCCGGCTTTGAATTTTTTGTTTGTCTTATTATGAAATTTAACTATCGGTACGGACTTATGCTTTATCAATTGCTTGTCAAAAACATATCTGAACGTCACTCTTAATTCATTAAGCGTATCCTCTCTGCCGTAAATGTCAATTCTTTTATCCAGCCTTTGCGTGATTTGTCTTAAATCATCCATTCCGAAAATGTGATCGACATGATGGTGAGTATAAAGCACCGAGTCAATATCTGTAATATTATTTCTCAGCATCTGCTGTCTGAAGTCCACAGATGTGTCTATTAATAAATTTGAATTATTTACTTTAATATATACTGAAGTCCTTGTTCTTTTGTCTTTTGGGTTCTTTGAATTGCATGTCTCACATCCGCAGCCTATTACCGGAACTCCCTGAGAAGTGCCTGTTCCGAGTATAATTACTTTCATTAATAAATTATATAGAATGGATTAAAATAATTTGTCATCCGCTTTTTCATTTTCAATTATTTTTCTGATGCCGGGTTTAATATAAATGTCTTCTGCTCCGATTGCCGCAATGCTCTGCGCTATTATACTAATCTTTTTATCCTGCTCAAGATTCTTATTAATTAGAAAAAGTTTCTGCTCGTTCAATATGCAAAAACCGCCTTTGAAACTTCCTTTTTCTACCCTGACTGTGAATCCTATCTTTTCAAGTATTTCCGTTAATTCACTTATGATAGATTCTTTATTTTCATCAGGTTGTTTCTTCTGAACTTTCTTTATTAACTTTGCCAATGTATTTTGTCAGAAAGTTTATTCATAATATTTAATAGTTAGATCATCCTCCTCGTGAAATATGTATTTATATCCGTGAGTCTCTTTTAATCTTTCCTCATCTTCTTTAAGTTCTGCGGCTGTCTTTTTCATCGGCTGAAATATTGCAAGCCAGATTATCGTAAAATAACTCATCATCGCTATCCAGGGCACTCCCCTCAAAAATCCTATTCTCTCTCCGAATAATTTCAACAGATTATCATGATTTGCAGGTCTTTTATCAAATAACAAAACGAATTTTAAATCAAGATAGGATGTGTAAAGCTCAACAGGAACAAACACGAAAAAAAGTATTGCGCACATTAATAACCAGGTGTTCTCCCTTAGATTTATCCTGCAGGTTTTCATAAATAGAATTGCTGAAATTAAAACTGCCGTATAAGAAATCATTATCATCAATGAAGCGTCGGAAATCATTTTAAAAATCTGATTTTCTTCGTCGGGAGGTATGCTTATCCTGAAATTAAATTCATCATAATCAAGAAGCTGATTACCTATAAAAAATCTTACCGTTATTCCGCCCAGCCAGAAAATAGCAAACATTGTCAGAATAAACAGAGAAGTTTTTGCTTTCTTATTTAGTGTCAATTCTCTTAAAAAGTTTGAGTGTAATTTAGTAATTTTAATCTTCGTTATGTATGTAAAAATAAATTTCAGTTTGTCATTTCAGTAAAAATTTATTATTTGTAACTTAAAGTCCTCTCTTTTAAAAATATATTATGTCTGAAGAAAAAATTCTTGAAATTCTATCTCAGATACAGGATCCTTTTTTAAAGAATGACCTTGTATCGCTTGGTTTTGTAAAATCTATTTCTTTGAACGGAAATAAACTTTCGCTTGAATTAGGTTCGGCTACCGGTAATAATGATAAGACAGATTCTGATATCAGAAACGCTTTTAAAAATAAATATCCGGATACTGAGATCAGTAGTATTATTTTTACCCGGGGAATTTCGACTCACATAAATCCGAAGAAGAATGAAATATTTCCGGATGTGAAAAACACTGTTGCAATATCTTCAGGAAAAGGCGGTGTGGGAAAATCAACTATTGCAGCTAATCTCGCCGCCGCCTTCGCTCAGAAAGGTTTTAAAACCGGATTGATAGATGCGGATATTTACGGACCGTCCATTCCTCTGATGTTTGGAATTAATGAAAAACCAAAAGTCAGGGAAGTAAATGGTAAAAATAAACTTTTACCGGTTGAAAAATACGGCGTGAAAATTATGTCAATTGGTTTTCTCATAGATGTCAATTCTGCCGTAGTCTGGAGAGGACCGATGGCTTCAAGCGCTTTAAGGCAATTCATAAGTGACGTTATTTGGGGGGAGCTTGATGTTCTGTTTTTTGATATGCCGCCGGGTACCGGTGATATTCAGCTGACTCTGAGTCAGACTGTTCCGCTTACCGGTGCTGTAATTGTTACAACTCCTCAGGAAATATCCCTGGCAGATGCAAGGAAAGGATATTTTATGTTTGAAAAGGTTAATGTACCGACTCTCGGCATAATTGAAAACATGAGCTATTATCAATTGCCCGGCGGTGACAAAGAATATATTTTCGGGAAAGAAGGCGGCAGACTAATGGCTTCAGAATTTAAAACTAAACTTCTGGGAGAAATACCTGTTAACACTAAAATCAGAACAGCCGGTGATGAAGGTAAACCCGTTGTAATAAATAATCCCGGTTTAACGGAATCTGATATATTTAACAGAATCTCGGATGAACTAATTATTGAAATAAATATTGTAAATGCTGACAGAACAGAAAACTCTGATCTGGTTATAGAGATTTAAAATGTTTTTTAAATTCAAATTTATTTAAAATGAAAGTTAATTTATATATAGCTTTTTTCCTGATCTCTTTTACTATCACCGGCTGCGGAAATACTGGCGGATCTGATTCTCCCGCTAATTCTTTAAAGGATTTTGTTGCAGCTCTAAAAGAACAGAATCCGGGAAAAGCATGGAATTTTCTGTCTTCAAATTCTCAGAAAATGTATGATGATATTGCAAAAAACAGAAATCAAAGCGGCAAAGAATATTTTGAAAAAAGCGTTTCCAATGTCAGTTCACTCGGGCTGATAGGAATGGACTTTGATGTGATTGATGAAAAAAAAGACGGCGATAATGCAGTAGTGCTTATAAAATCCAAAGACGGTTCTACAACTGAATATTTTTCCGTAAAAGAAAGCGGTGTATGGAAACTGGATTATGCCAAGACAATTGAAGAAAATATGAAAAAAGTTGAGTGAGGTTAATTTCAAAAGTATCGATGAAGTGTTAGAGCTTACACAAGAAAATATTGAAATTGTTTTAAAAGATATTAGACCTTTTCTGCAGCTTGACGGCGGTGATGTGGAGTTTTCCGGAATTTTAGACAGCGGTATAGTTGAAGTCCGATTTAAAGGTTCCTGCAAAGAATGTCCTCTCAGTCCTATGACTCTCAGAGCCGGTATCGAAAGAATCCTGATGCAAAAAATTCCTGCAATTAAAAGAATTGAATCCGTTGAATGATTATTCGGAAAAAAGATTTTCCTTCTTTCCGAGATCTTTGAACTTACATTCTCCGGCATCATATCCTCTTATCACTTCACCGTTTTTTAAAGCTTTCAGGTAAATAGAAATAATATCTGACATTTCTGCATTTTTTACTTCCCTGAATATCCTGCGTGATATTATATGAATTCCGTTAAATGCAAAAAGATTTTTGGGTATGGAATTTTCTTCTTCTCTGCCGATAAGTTTCATATCACTGTCAAACTCAAGATACCTTTTGGAATATCTTTTCTGTACCGCAATTGTCGCAAACGGCTCAGTTGAAAGGTTATAAAGTATCATTCTGTCAGTATCCATGTCAGTATCCACATCTACATTTATCACCATAAAATAATCCTCATCCGATAAATATTCTCCGGCATTTATTATTCCGCCGCCTGTCCCCAGAATATATTTTTCCGGAATTACGTTTATCTTTATTCCAAATTCATTATCCGAAAAATGTTTTTGAATCAGCTCTGAAAAATGATGAGCGTTTATTACTATTTCCGATATTCCCGCATTCTTAAGTCTTTCGATCTGATGCTCAATCATCGGCTTTCCTTTGTATTTTATCAGAGCTTTTGGAAGTTTGTTTGTATATGGTAAAAGACGTGTCCCGTATCCGGCGGAGAGTATCATTGCTTTCATGTCTGCATTATATCGATTTTAATTCTAAAAAAAAATTATATAAGTTATTAGGTTTATAATTAATTTATTAATAAATATTTTGAATTAAATACCATATATTTTATTGCCTGTTGAAAGAAATAATTAAAAGAATAAAAAATTATAAAAAAAACAGAAACGTTCTTAAATACAGGCTATACAAATTTTTAAAAAAAAATTCTAAAGTTACAAAAGACTCACCTGTGATTATCGCCTGGGAGCTGGGCGGCTTCGCTGATATTCTCAAAAAAAATTCGATAATTTCTGCTGCTTTAAATCTCCGGGGATTCAGAACTCATTTTATTATTTGTGACGGAACGCCTGTAGCATGTATTCAGAGAGGTCTTGAAAAAAACGAAAAGTTTTCTGACTGGACTTTGAAATGCGGTAACTGCATGCGGGTAATGAAATTCTATGCCAATGAGTATTCCATTGAATACTCGCTTGCCGGTGACCACATTTCCGAAGAGAAAAAAAACGAATTCAGTAATTTATCCGAATCTATTGCGCTTGATGAAATATACGGTTACAAATATCTCGGAGTAGATGTCGGAATGCTGGCCTGGAGCTCTGTGATCCGGTATATGAAAGGTTTTGTAATAGAAAGAAAAGATCTTATAAAAGAAGATGAAATTATTTTCAGGAAGTATTTTTATGCGGGATTATGCAATATTTATATAGCTGATGAAGTGATAAATAAATTTAAACCTGTCAGTCTCTACAGTTCGCACGGAGTTTATGTTGATTATTCGCCTCCTGTTTTACTTGCGTATATAAGAGGTATAAAAACTCTCTGCTGGTCCAGCGGTTTTAAAGACTTTCTTCACTATTTTACAGTTCCTAAAAAGCCAAATAAACTTGAGTTCCGGGGAATCACGGAATCAGAATGGCGGAAAAGAGTCGATACTCCGTTAACTGACAATGAAAATAAATTTCTTGATGCTTATATTCATCACAGATTCAACAAAGGAAACAAAAGGGATTTTCTGAATGTCACGCTGCCGGAATCTGAAGACAGTCTCAGGAAGAAACTCGGCTTTCCCAAAGGAAAAAAAATAGCATGCCTTTTCACTCATGTAAGCTGGGATCTTACTTTTGAATTGTCAAAAATGATCTTTGATAACGCCAATCAATGGCTGTCAGAATCAATGAAAGCTATATTCAGGAATGAAAAGGTAAACTGGATTATCAGAGTGCATCCCGGAGAGAAACTTTCCGGAAGTCTTTATACAAATGATGATTTTATAAAAGAACATTTTAAAAATATTCCGCCGCATGTAAAAATATTGTGGTCTGATTCGGAAATTAATTCTCTTGGACTTTATAAACTTATTGATGTCGGCATAACTTTGTTCGGGACAATGGGAGCCGAACTTCCTCTTCTCGGAAAGCCTGTGATTTCAGGCGGCGAAGCGCATTTCACCGGAAAAGGTTTTACAATTGACGCAAAGACAAAGGAAGAATATTTCAGATTACTCGGTGACATTGATAATATCAGTCCGGTTTCAGATGATATGAAAGAGGTTGCAAGAAAATATGCCTATTCCTATTTCGTCCAGAGACAGATTCCGTTGAAAGTAATTAATAAAGAAGAAGGTCATTTCGGAAATCTTGATATTAAAAAGCTTGACAGACTTCTGCCGGGAAATGATCCCGTCATAGACGCTGTTTGTAACAGTATAATTGAAGGAAAAGATGTAATACTGGATGCAGAAACTGCAGATAAAGCAGGTCTTGAACTTTAACTGATTCATGTGTATAATTTTGTATATATATCTCCAATGAGGCATTTTGTAATTTATGTAAAATAAATTAAACTCAGCATCAGATAGAATTCCTCATATGATCTGACATAAATTATTCTATCTGAATTTACCATAATGCTGATAAAAACTATCCCAAATTATTTTTTATAATTGCAGCAAAACAGATTTAATATGAATAGAACTGTTTCTATTATAATCCCAACTTATAACAGAACTGATACATTAGGTATTACTATAAAAAGTTTGATTGAACAAACCTACCCTAAACATCTTTATGAAATTATCATAGCGGACAATAATTCTTCGGATAATACTAAAGAGCTTGTAGAATCACTTGCCGGAAGTTCAGAAGTACGCATAAAATATTTACTTGAAAGCAGACAGGGAGCGCATTTTGCCAGAAATTCCGCGGCACAGATCTCTGAAAGTGAATTTCTGTATTTTACTGATGATGATATGATCGCCGAAAAGGATATGCTTGAAAATATAATCAAGGTCTTTGATCTGGATTACAATATTGCAGTAGCAGGTGGGAGGGTTTTGCCAAAATGGGAATTTGATCCGCCGGACTGGCTTCTTAAATATTTTCAGGACGGCACTTTAAGTCTGATAAATAAACCGGAAAAGTTGATAATAACAAATCAGGATTTCGGAATATTCAGCTGTCATCAGGTAATTAAGAAGAATGTGTTCTTTGAATGCGGCGGATTTAATCCTGACATTGAAAAAGAAAAGCTTATCGGTAACGGAGAAACCGGTCTTAATATAAAAATTTTAAATAAAGGTTATTACTTTGCTTACGCCGGAGATTCATTAACATATCATATTATACCAAGATCACGCATGACACAAAAATATCTTAACAACCGTTTCAGCAATCAGGGTATTTGTGACGGCTTTACAAATTTCAGGAAATCAGAATACTCAAAGAAAAATCTTTTCAAACTAATTTTCAATTCTCACATTCCCCTTCTGATTGATAATTTTGTCGAATCAGTTATTAAAAGACTTAAAGGAAACAGCGAATGGAGACTTAAGCGGGCTTTGTTTCATTATTTTTATTACCGTATGAAGTTTGATTTGAAATTGATTTATAATGACGACTGGAGAAAATTTGTAATACGTGATGACTTTTTTAAATATTGAATCATTATAATGTTAATTAGCAGATCCTGAATTTTTTATTCAGGTATATCAATAAATTTTAAATGTAAATTTTTAATTTTTTTAAAAAAGATATTTTTCAAATGAAAACATCCGACGCAGAATTAAAACCCTTAAGCCTGAAGTTTGAGGGGATTAAACCGTTCGATCCTTACTTAAATCTTGCTGATGAAATAATTAAACTTAAGAAGGAAATGAATGCCGTTATACTTGCGCATTATTATCAGGAATCTGAAATTCAGGATCTCGCTGATTTTATCGGAGACAGTCTTCAGCTTTCTCAGCAGGCGGCGCAGACCAAAGCTGATGTTATCGTCTTTGCAGGTGTTCATTTTATGGCGGAGACAGCGAAAATACTTAATCCCGACAAACCCGTACTTCTGCCGGATCTGAATGCCGGCTGTTCGCTTGCTGAAGGATGTCCCGCACCGTTATTGAAAAAATTCAAAGAAAAATATCCCGGCCATATTGTGATTAGCTATATAAACTGTACTGCAGAAGTTAAAGCCATCTCAGATATTATCTGCACTTCATCAAACGCTGTAAAAATAATCGAACAGATACCAAAGGATCAGAAAATAATCTTTGCTCCTGACAGAAATCTCGGACGATATGTTATGCAGAAATCGGGAAGAGATATGGTCTTATGGCAGGGAGCATGTATCGTTCATGAAACTTTCAGCGAAAAGAAAATCAACAGACTTAAATTTGAAAATCCAAATGCGCTTCTGATTGCACACCCCGAATGTGAAGAAGCTGTGTTAAGCAATGCTGACTTTATTGGATCTACAAGCGGTCTGCTGAATTTTGTAACCGAATCCGAAAGTACCGAATTCATAGTTGCAACTGAACCCGGCATCATTCACCAGATGCTGAAAAAAAATCCGGAGAAAATATTCATACCTGCGCCGCCGGAGTCAGGATGTAACTGCAACGAATGCCCGTATATGAAACTAAACACTCTTGAAAAACTGTATCTGTGTATGCGGGACAGAAAGCCGGAAATAATACTTGATTCGGAAATAATGAAAAAAGCATTAGTGCCGCTGGAGATAATGCTCGAGATGAGTAAATAAAAAATTCTATTCCGTTAAATAAGCCGGATCCTGTTTCCTTTTTTCAAAGGATGACGATCATTTATCTTATCTTTACATTACTGTAAAGCTTTTTGCGACCTACCCCGGGAATATACAAAGCGGACAGTTCTTCAATTCCCTGTACATGGTCTTGCTCCTGGTGAGGTTTGTAGATCCCGGAAATCACTTTCCGGATGGTAGGCTCTTACCCTGCCTTTTCACCCTTATCGCCGGCAAGCCGGGACGGTATATTTTCTGTTACACTTTCTGTAAACAAATCTTGCGAAATGATTACCCGGGAGTTTCTCCCGGCACCACTGTCCGTTACGGAGTCCGGACTTTCCTCACATCCTGAATATTCAGGACAGCGCGATCGTCTGTAACGGAATAGAATTTATAAAGAACATTAAAAAAAATTTTATTCCTGAGTTTTATTTAAACTTAATTCATCCAGAGCTTTGTTGGCAAGCATGTCGGCTGTTTTATTCTTATCTCTGGTAATGTGAGTGATCGTATATTTTTTTTGTAAATTATTTAACCCTTTAAAAAATTCCTGAGAAAGTTTTATCATGTCAGAATTCTTAATCCTGTACTCTCCCCTGACCTGTTTTACTACCAATTCACTGTCGCAATAAAAATTTATCATCTCAAATTCGATCTTCAGGCGTTTTATAATTTCAATGCTTTCAATTAAAGCTCTGTATTCCGCTGAATTATTAGTGCCGGTGCCGATAAATTTTTTGAATTCGACCGCAGGCATATTGTTACTGTCATACACTGCAATTCCAATAGCAGAATTTCCAGGGTTGCCTCTGGATGCCCCGTCAGTAAAGACGCTGATAAAATTTGTCATGATGTATTATCCGTTACTCTGTAGTTCTTCCGAAATCAGAATTCTTCCGCAAGACTGACAGGTATAAATGTTTTCAGCTGTTTTAATTTCTATCACTCTTTGCGGCGGAATTGAATTATAACAACCCGAGCAGTTTCCGTTTCTGACAATTGCAGTCGCTTCGCCGTTATATGAACCGTTGATTTTTTCATACATAGTTACATATTCCGGCGCTAACTTTGAGATCAGATTATTTCTCTTTTCAATTAAAGCGGACTCCTCCTGTAAAAATTGTTCATTCAGTTCATTTAACTGCTTTTCTTTCTCGTTTAATTCTTCTTTCAGCTCAGAGAGTTCTGTCTCTCTGTTGTGTGAATCAAGATTGAGCCCTTCTAATTCCTTATTGATCTCTTTTATTTTCTTTTCGTTTTTTTCAACTACTACAAATAAAGATTCAATTGCTTTTGTGATCTCATCATATTCCGTATTGGATCTTACATTAAATTTCTGCTCATCATACTTATTTATCTTATCTTCATAAGAAGAGTTTTCATCTTCGAGAGAATTTTTTTCATCAGTAAGGTTTGTAAATCTTTCTTTTTCAGCGCTTAATGATTCGGATAATCTTTCAACTTTACTTTTTATTGTTCTGATCTCTGAAGGAAGATCACCTTTTTCATCTTCAATATCCGCAAGCTCCTCATCTATTTCCCTTAGCTCTAAAAAATTCATTAAAACAGCTGTCTTCTTAGGAATTTCAGATTCATCCTCAGCAGCTTCAAAAGTATAAAACACAGACGCTTCGGATTCTTCGCCGGATTTTTCTTCAGAATCCCGTGAGAGATCTGAATTATTATTTAAATTTTCTTCCTGAATGTCACTCTCATTTCTGAATGCATTCCCTTCGTTATTTTTAGTTTCTGTCATTGCTTTATTTTTATAAGTTTGAAATCATTTCCTTTTAAAACTATTATCAGCTCAATATTAAAATACTTCGCTGATTCCTCCAGTGTTTTGTCAAATGCAGCTTCTGTTACCAAAATTTTTTTCACAGATGTTTCAGAAATACCGGTAACTGATTTTAAATTTTGATTAAGTCTTTTCAAAAGACCGGTGAACTGCATTCTTCGTTTCAAAGTATACTGCCTTCCCGAAATCTCAGAATCTAGCTTTACAAAATTATATATTTCATAAGCTGCCTCCTCGTAAGGATGCGCTCTTAACATTGATTCAATAATTCCGGTCAATAAATCCGGGCTGCATTCAGACTCAAGCCGGATCTCGTTCTCAAAACTTATACTGCCTTTTTTCCCAGAATAAGGTCTGGCGTTTTTATTTGGTCTGTAAGTACCGGTTCCGTTAATTCTGAATGAACAGTTGTCGTAATTTCCAATTATACCTGCTCCGGCATCTGACATTTCTCTGAAAACTTTTTCCAAATGAGAAACCGGAACATAAACAACAAGTTTTTTTCTGTTTTTTATCAGATAAAAATTTTCTTCCGATAAAATCTCAGAGTCAGCAAATATCTTTTTCATTTATCTGAAACAATTTATTACGCATAAAAAAAAGTGTATCTTTAATCGGATACACTTTTTAAGCTTTTCGTTCCGGAATCAGGCTTATAATTTCTCTTTTGCCTGAATTCTGTATTACAATAAATATGATAAAACAAATCTTTGCTTAATTTCATTTAATTAAAATAGACACGTCATTTTATAAAAACAAGTTACTAAAAAAATTGATCAGATATTCAGTTTCTTCATCAATTTTTCAATCGGTTTAGAGCTTTGCATAATATAAAAGTGAAGTGAAGGAGCGCCTTTGTTGAGAAGCTCTTCTGACTGCTTAAACGCCCACTCAACCCCTATATCAATTACGTGTTCGGGTTTAGCTTCCTGAATTTCATTCGAAAGTTCATCCGGTATTTCAACGAAAAAATTTTTTGGAATCGAATTCAGATGATTCTTTGTAGTAAGTATTTTCAATCCCGGAATTATTGGAACGTTAATACCTGCGGCTCTGCACTTATCCACATAATCTAAATAGTATTTATTCCGGAAAAACATTTGCGTAACGATATAATGCGCTCCTGTATCAATCTTTTCTTTTGCTATTTTAATATCTGAATTCAGATTTGGAGCTTCAAAATGTTTTTCAGGGTAACCGCTTATGCCGATGCAAAAGTTTGTAGGCGATGCATCAAGAAGATCTTCTTCAAGATAATGCCCGGCATTCATATTCACAATTTGCTTTACAAGTTCTGTTGAGTAAATATTGCAAGTCCTGCCTTCGGGGACAGGTTTTTTGAAACTTAACTCATCACCGCGGATTGCCAGAATATTTTCGATTCCAAGGTAATTCAATTCGATCAGAGCGTCTTCAGTCTCTTCCTTAGTAAATCCGTTGCATAAAATATGCGGAACAGTATCTATATTAAATTTATTTTTTATGGCAACGCTGATACCGATAGTACCGGGTCTTTTTCGCATTACTTTTTTACTTATGCCTTTCGGAGTTTCTACGTAATAGACCTGAGATGAGTGTGAAGTTACGTCTATAAAAGGCGGTTCATACTTCATCAGTTTTTCGATGGAATTAAAAAGAACATTAATATCTCCGCCTCTTGGCAGCGGCAGGATCTCGAAACTTATCAAAGGTTTCGTCGCTTTGGTTAAATGATCTACTACTTTCATAATCCGAAAAACGGATAAATCCGTTTTCCAATACAACCTTTCGTTAAATTATCTTTATTTTATATATGACGGATGAAGATTAAATCCGCCTTCAGCTATTATCTCCGAATTTCCCGTGTCTAAATTAATTATGCCAATACTTATCCTGCTGTCCGTGCCGGCGTCATATATTATCCTGTCATTATCCATCCATTGAAATGTACCAACGTTTCCGCCGCGGACATTCAGATTTCTGCGGTTGTTTCCTTCTGTATCCATCACATACAATTCCACATCGTTATTATTTATAACTACAAATGCTATTTCTTTTCCGTCAGGTGAAAATCTCGGAACGTTTGAACTCGGTAGTCCTTTCGTAAGCGGTGTCTCAACACCGTCTTTATATATTCTAACTGTGCCGCTCAGATTATTATCAAAGCTCGCATATACAAGCTGCTTACCGTCAGGTGAAAAATCCGGTTCGAGATTTGCATCATTATTCATACTGATCTTTGATATATAATCATTGGATTCGTCATTCAGATCAGCAATCATTATAGATTTGCTGCCGTCGTAAAATGAAGAGAATGCAATTCTGCTTGCGTCAGGTGAAAGCACCTGCATATTTGAATATGATCCGTCGGTAATTAACTGAGGCTGCGCTCCGAACTGAGCAGTGTCAATTACAAAGACAGATAAAATGTCTTCATATTCGGAATTAAACATTATTTCCGAACCGTCAGGCATAAATGTCGGATACATTCCGTTCCATACCATAAAAGTATAATCCAGATTCGGGTTATCTACATCTCTTATCAGATAAACAAATCCCTTGTCGGTATAAAAAGTGATCTGTTTACCGTCTGGTGAAAATTTCGGTCTCATACAGTTCTCTTCAATATTTGTCAGCTGCTTCTTATCCGAACCGTCTTCATTCATAATAAAAACCTGCAGAAATTCCGAAGTACCCTGATTAGAACAGTAAGCTATTTTTTTATTCTGAGAGAATGCTGTAGAAAAAGTTATCAAAAACAGTATTACAATTAATTTAATATTATGCATTGATTAAAAAAAATTTGAAATGACCGGTAAAAATAATAATCGTAATCTTCTTATTAAAGAGATTAAATTTGTCTTTTATGATTTACTGTCAAATCCATACGAAACAATTAGCGTTTAAATTAAAGTTATGCTTACTTTAACATACTTTTTTTGAGAGTTCAATCAAAATTACCAAAAAAAATCTCACATATAATTTTATATTATGAAATGCTTTTGACAACACCTGTTCATTAAATTAAAAATCTGATTTTAAGTGTGGAAATAATTCATCATATTAGCTATGTTTAAAAAACTAAAATTCAATTTACTTTTTATATAAAATGAAACAAAACTTTATTTCTTTCATATCAGCTGTTTCCGTTATATTAATTTTTAATACCGTAATTATCGGTCAGTCATCATCTTCAGATGATCTTAAGTCCGGAATAAATCCTGAAAACTATGACCATTCCATCGATCCTAATTCCGACTTCTATGATTTTGCATGTAATAAATGGTTCGGAAAAAATCCTATCCCCCCGCAAAACAGCAGATGGGGCACATGGGATGTATTAATCGAGCAAAACAATGAAGTCCTGAAAAAAATACTTGAAGACGCTTCAAAAAATACTTCCGCTGCTCCCGGCAGCATTGAGCAAAAACTGGGAGACCTGTATTTTACTGCAATGGATTCAGTTAACATTGAGAAAGCCGGCATGGAACCGTTAAAGAAATATTTTGAAATGATAGACGGCATCAGTACTCAGGAAGAGTTTCAAAAAGTATTTGCGTATTTAAAATCTGCCGGTTCCGGCGGTCTCTTTTCCGTATGGGCAGGTCAGGATGATAAGAACAGCCGTAACGTAATTCTTCAGTTTTATCAGGGCGGTCTCGGTCTTTCAGGAAAAGAATATTATACAAAAAATGACGAGAACTCTGTGAAAGTCCGGGAGAAATATCTGGAGTTCATGAGAAAGATCTTCACTCTGCTTGGTAATGACAATATTACAGCAGGTGATATTTCCCGGAGAATAATGGATATTGAACAAAGATTGGCTGACGCTTCAATGACAAGGCTTGAATCGAGACAGGCGGAAGCGACATATCATCCGATGAGTTTTCAGGAAGTCAAAGATCTGATGCCGGATTATAACTTTGAAATTCTGTTTAATGAAATCGGAGTTTCAGACGCCGGCAAATTAGATAAAGGAATTAACATCGGACAGCCGGAGTTTTTTAAAGAGCTGAACAGGATGCTTACTGATGTTAAACTCGAAGACTGGAAAAATTATCTGAAGTGGAATCTAATCAGAAACAACGCTGATAAATTAAGTTCTGATTTTGAAGAGGCTTCCTTTGAATTTTACGGAAAGACTTTAAGGGGAAGCTTAGAGCAGAGACCAAGATGGAAAAAAAGTCTGAGCTTTGTTGAGTCAGCAATGGGTGAACCTCTGGGACAATTGTTTGTGGAATTAAAATTCAAACCGGAGACAAAAACCAAAGCGCTTCAGATGGTAAACAATATAAAGGAATCATTTAAAGACAGGATTATTCAGAATGACTGGATGAGCGAAGCGACCAAAAAGGAAGCTCTGAAAAAATTAAGCACATTCAATGTAAAGATCGGATATACTGACGAATGGAAAGATTATTCAGGACTTGAGATAAACAGAAATTCTTTCTTTGATAATATGATCAGAGCATCTAAATTCAGAATGAAGCAAAACATGAATAAGATCGGAAAGCCTGTAAATAAAAATGACTGGTTCATGTATCCTCAGACTGTAAATGCATATTACAGTTCTTCAAATAATGAAATAGTTTTTCCCGCCGGAATACTTCAGCCGCCTTTTTATGATCCGTCAGCTGATGACGCTGTAAACTACGGTGGTATCGGGGCAGTCATTGGTCACGAGATCTCTCACGGGTTTGATGATCAGGGAAGGAAATATGATTCTGAAGGAAATATGAAAGACTGGTGGACTGAAGAAGATGCAGCTAATTTTAAAGTCAGGGCAGATATGCTCGCAAAACAGTACAGCGGATATAATGCAGTGGATTCATATTATGTGGACGGCAATCTGACTCTCGGAGAAAATATCGCTGATCTCGGCGGGTTAATTACCGCTTATCACGCTTATATGAAAACAATAGATTATAATAATGATTTAATACTTGACGGATTTACGCCTTCACAAAGATTTTTTCTGGGATTTGCTCAGATGTGGATGATTAATTACAGACCGGAACTTATGAAAACGCTCGTAAAAACTGATTCGCATTCACCGCCAAAATTCAGAGTAAACGGTACTATAAAAAATGTTGAAGAATTTATAAATGCTTTCGGCGGAAAAGAAGGGGATCCAATGATTAATCCTAAGGATAAAAGAATAGTGATCTGGTAATTTCAATTGCAACAAAAAAAACAAGATTGTAAACATTTTTTACCGGATAATTTCATCCAAGGCTTAAATCCGTTTACAAATAAATAATCCGGAAAGTAAGAACTTTCCGGATTCTTTTTTTAAAAAGGTATCAAAGTAAAATCAGATGCTTTTAAACTTATCTGATGTAATTTATATGATCATCATTGCATCACCATAACTGTAAAACCTGTATTTCTCTTTAATTGCTTTTTTATAAGCTTTCATAATAATATCTCTGTCAGCCACGGAGCAGGTCAGCATTAGTAACGTACTCTGCGGTAAATGAAAATTAGTTACAAATTTATCTATCACTCTTACAGTCTGCGGCGGATGTATGAATTTATCCGTCCAGCCTTTACCGTATCTTACGTGTTTGCTTGTAATCACATTGCTCTCAAGAACTCTTGCAACAGATGTTCCGACTGCAATGACTTTCTTTCCCTTTTTCTGTATCGCCGCATTTATAATATCCGCTGACTCTTTTGTCAGCTCGTAATATTCCGAATCCATTCTGTGCTTTGACAGATCTTCCACTTCTACTAATCTGAAAGTACCGAGTCCGATGTGAAGAGTAATATAAGCGATCTTTACTCCCTTGGCTTCAATTTTTTTCAAAAGGTCTTTTGTAAAATGCAGGCCTGCTGTCGGTGCTGCGACTGAACCTGTATTCTTCGCATACACTGTCTGATAATCATCCTTATCTTTTTCAGTGGATTCTCTTTTAATATAAGGAGGAAGCGGCGTCCTGCCGAGCTTCTCTATGTATTTGGAAAAATCTCCGGGATAATTAAATCTTACAATACGTCCTCTTGAAGTTGTATTGTCTATCACTTCACAGTAAAGATTTTTTGTAAAAAATATTCTGTTTCCGATCCTGACTTTTCTCGCCGGATCCACCACCACATCCCAGATGTTTTCGTCCTGAGATAATTGTCTCAGAAGAAACACTTCAATCTTAGCTCTTGTCTTTTCCTTTGTGCCGTATAGTCTTGCGTTAAAAACCTTTGAGTCGTTAAGGACAAGCACATCGCCCTCATTCATATAATCTATTATATCCTTGAATTTTTTAGTTTCAAGCTCCCCTGTTTCTTTGTTGACTATCATTAGTTTACAGGTATCCCGGGGAGATTTCGGATTTTTTGCAATAAGATTTTTAGGTATTGAGTATTTAAATTGTGAGAGTTTCATTTATATATATTGTTCTGAATTAATTATTTTTTAATGTTGTAAAAGACATTTACTCCGGGATAAACCGCTGAAGATCCCAGCTCTTCTTCTATCCTGAGCAGTCTGTTATATTTTGCAACCCTGTCTGTCCTTGAGAGAGAACCGGTTTTTATCTGTCCCGCGTTGGTCGCAACCGCCAGATCAGCAATAGTTGTATCTTCCGTCTCTCCGCTTCTGTGGCTGATGACTGAAGTATAACTGTGTGTCTTTGCAAGCTCAATAGCATTAAGAGTTTCTGTTAGCGTACCGATCTGATTTACTTTTATGAGAATCGAATTTGCGATATCTTTATCAATCCCTTTTTGAAAAATTTCTGTATTTGTAACAAAAAGATCATCACCGACGAGCTGAACTTTATCACCGAGAGTTTCCGTAAGGATCTTCCATCCGTTCCAGTCATTTTCCGCCATGCCGTCTTCAATGCTGATAATAGGATAATCCTTTACAAATTTTTCATAAAGCTTTACCATTTGTTCAGGAGTTTTATCGGGGATATGCGATTTATAAAAATTATACTTTCCGTTTTTCCACATTTCACTGGAAGCAACATCAAGTCCCAGATAAATATCTTTACCCGCTTTATAACCGGCGTTGTTTATGGCTTCTAGTATTACTTCGATCGCTTCTTCGTTGGATTTTAAATTCGGAGCAAATCCGCCTTCATCACCGACATTAGTATTGTAATTTTTTTTATGCAAGACATTTCTGAGAGAATGAAAAACCTCCGCTCCGTATCTCAGAGCTTCCGAAAAACTTTTTGCCCCTGCGGGAATTATCATAAACTCCTGAAAGTCAACAGTATTGTCAGCATGTCTGCCGCCATTAATTATATTCATCATCGGAACAGGAAGCGATCTGGCGTTTACGCCTCCGATATATTTATACAAAGGTATTTTAAGATAATTTGCAGATGCATGCGCTGCAGCCATTGAAACACCGAGTAAAGCGTTCGCGCCGAGTTTTGATTTATTGCCTGTACCGTCTAGTTTTATTAGAATACTGTCTAATAAAGTCTGGTCCAGAGAATTTAAACCTGTTATTTTTTTTGCAATAGTATTATTTACATTGCTTACAGCTTTTTGAACGCCTTTTCCGTTGTATCTTTTTTTATCTCCGTCCCGGAGCTCAACGGCTTCTCTTTCGCCTGTTGATGCGCCGGAAGGCACTGCAGCTCTGCCGGTTGTACCGTCTTCAAGTATTATTTCCGCTTCTAAAGTTGGGTTACCTCTTGAATCTAAAATTTCTCTTGCGTGGACTTTTTGAATTAAGGGCATGTATTGATAAGTATTGATAAGTGGTTTTTTAAAAAGTTTGTAAAAATAATCTATATATGCGGCGAAAGCAATTCAATTTTAAAAAGCAATTTAATCTTTGTATCATTCTGTAACGGAATAAGTTGATTACTTGGTTAGCAGCAGTTATTTTCAGAATCTGTTCAGCTGTTCTATCTAAATTAAAACTTGAATATTAATATCTCTATTAATATGTTATTAAAAATCTGAAAAATGAATTTCGTTTTAAAACTGTTTATTTTTTTTCTTCCGGTTCTTCTGCTTATTCAACCAAGTGAATCTTCGTCTCAGAGCCGCCCGAAAGTTCTTATGGTCACTGCGCATCCCGATGATGACGCTGTTTTCGCCGGGACAAATTACAAAATTGTTAATGACCTTAAAGGTATAGTGGATCTTGCTCTGATTACAAACGGAGAAGGCGGTTATAAATATTCTACTCTTGCGGAAAATATTTACGGACTTGAACTCACGAATGAAGACACCGGCAGAAAATATCTGCCCCAGATAAGAAAAAACGAACTTGAAGCCGGAGGAAAAATAATCGGGATAAGAAATTATTTTTACTTTGATCAGAAAGATCACAGATATGTCACTTCTGAATTCATTTCTGAAATTCTCGACAGTAATATATGGGACCTTGATTATATCAGATCAAAACTTAAGGACATTATAACAAAAGAAAATTATGACTTTGTTTTTATAATGACACCGAGCAAAGGAACGCATGCGCATCACAGCGCTTCCGCAATTCTTACGCTTGAAGCGATTCAGTCGATTGAAGAAAATGAAAGACCTGTTGTACTTGCAGGTTCAAGCTCTTCGAAAAATGACACTGTGAATTTTATTTACAGAGGTCTGAAAGATTTCCCGTTAACAAATGTCAGCGATACAATTCCGTTTCAATTTGACAGAACTCAGAAGTTCGGATACCGGGATGTTCTCGACTATAAAATAATTGTCAACTGGCTGATTGCTGAACATAAATCACAGGGAACTATGCAGCTTCTTATGAACCGCGGCGACATTGAAAATTACTGGTACCTGGACATAAATGATGAAAGCGGAAAAGCAAAAGCAAAAGAATTGTTTGACAGATTAAAAATAAATTACTATCCGAAAAAAGAATATAATTAATATATGATGAAATTTTACGGTCTCCTTGTTATAATATTTATAGTTATAATATCCGGCTGCAGCAGGGATTCCCGCAAAATTGTTACTGTGTATTCGCCTCACGGGAAAGAGATGCTTCTTGAGTTTGAAAAACGATTTGAAACCGTTTATCCGGACATCGACATTCAGTGGCTCGACATGGGTTCACAGGAAGTTTACGACAGAATTAAAACCGAAAGTCAGAATCCTGTCTGTGATATATGGTGGGGAGCTCCGGCAACTATTTTTATGAGGGCGGAAAAAGACGGTTTGCTGGAAAAATTTATTCCGCAGTGGGCTGACCGGATCCCGGCTGCCAGCAAAAGTAAAAACGGAATGTGGTTCGGTACTTTTCTGACACCGCAGGTGATAGCATTTAATGATAAAACACTTACAAATGAATCTGCGCCAAATGACTGGAATGATCTTATTTTACCCGAATGGAAAGATAAAATAATTATAAGAAATCCACTGGCGTCAGGAACAATGCGGGTGATCTACTCTGCCGCTATCGCAAACTCCATTAAAAATACAGGCAATGACGCCGAAGGTTTTGAGTGGTTAAAAAAACTTGATGCAAATACTTCGACTTACTCTGCGGACCCGACTCAGATGTATATTAAACTTTCAGGTAATGATAAAGCCGTTACTCTGTGGAATATGCCGGATATTATTTTACAGAAAACTCTTTACAATTATCCCTTCGGATATAATTTTCCGGAAAGCGGTACAGTTGTGCTGACTGATGCGATTGCAGTTATAAAGGGTTCAAAGAATCCGGAAGATGCAAAAAAGTTTTATGAATTTGTTACCTCCGGGGAAAGTCTTTCACTGCAGGCAGAGAAATTTTTCAGAATACCTGCTAGAACCGATATTCCGGATGATAAACTTCCCGAATGGATCAGGACTGCTGATTATAAAGCTCTTGATCTTGACTGGGAACTGATCTCCGAAAAGGAATCGCAATGGATGAAAACCTGGGATACGGAGATCAAAGGCAAATCAAAATAATACCGGTATATTTTATTGAAATAATTATTCAATGGCTAATCTCAGGATAGAAAATCTAACGAAAAATTTTGATGAACATACAGTACTGTCAGATATAAATCTTAATATCGGTCAGGGTGAGTTCTTTTCTATAGTCGGTCCAAGCGGCTGCGGCAAAACCACTTTACTGAGGATCATTGCCGGGCTTGAATTTCCCGACAGCGGAAATATATTTATTAACGGTAAAGACATTACTTCTCTGCCTCCGCAGAAGAGAAGAATAGGTATAGTATTTCAGAATTACGCTCTGTTTCCTAATATGTCTGTCTTCGACAACATTGCCTACGGTCTCCGCATTCAGAAAACAGAAAAGCAGGATTTAGAATCAAAGATAAAATCCGTTCTTGAAATAGTTTCGCTCTCTCACAAAATTCACAACAGTGTTACATCTCTCAGCGGCGGCGAACAGCAGCGCGTTTCTCTCGCCCGCGTTATTGTTACCGAACCCGAACTCATTCTTTTCGATGAGCCGTTGTCGAATCTTGATTACACCCTTCGCATAGAAACCCGTAATGAACTAAAACGACTGCAGCGAGACGTTGGCATTACATCAGTTTATGTTACTCATGATCAGACGGAAGCGCTCGCGCTTTCCGACAGAGTTGCTGTTTTGAATAAAGGCGTCGTTCAGCAGACAGGCACACCTGATGATGTTTATTATCATCCTGTAAATAATTTTGTAGCCGGCTTTATAGGTCATGCTAACTTATTCGATGAAAAAAGTTCAGAAAAGATATTCAACGTTAAGACAGGTAAAAATAAATTTCTGGCGCTTCTTCCTGAGGATATTATTCCGGTTAAAGATGATGTTAATAAAACCGGACAGATAACGGAAGTTCAGTTCACCGGATTTTCAGTTGAATATTCGGTTAATATTTTTGACAATAACGTAAAAATTCTTTGTCTGTCGTCATCCGATACCGGAAAATTCAAGGACGGTGAATATGTAACATTGAAATTAAAAAGCGATAATCTTACAATACTTGACGGTTGATGAAAAAACTTTCCTTCATTAATATATTATTACTTGCGTCAATAATTTTTTTTACCGCGGGGTACATTATTTATCCGCTTATATCACTGCTTAGTGAAAGTTTTATATCTCAGGACGGTAATTATTCCGCCGCTGGTTTTCAAAACATGTTTACACAGTCAGCTCTTGACGCTTCGTTTAATTCCGTATTGCTTTCTGTGATCACTGTGACCGGCAGTGCATTCATCGGAATTCTGTTTGCATATATTATTCAGTATCATAGAATTCCTTTCAAGACTTTTTTCTCATCGGTACTTATAATTCCCGTTGCCACTCCCCCTCTTATCGGCGTAGTTGCTTTTCTTTTTTTACTCAGCGAGAACGGGCTTGTGTCAAAACTAATGACACATGTATTTGAAACAGACGCAGGGTTTATTAATTTTGACGGATGGACAGCTATTATTACTGTTCATATATTTTCATTTTACCCGCTGTTTTATTTATTTGTAACGTCTGCATTAAAAAAGATCGACGCTAACACTATCGACGCATCATATTCACTCGGCGCTTCAAAATTAAAAACATTTTTTAATGTAATTATACCTCAGCTTATTCCCTCAATGATAGGCGCATCTCTGATAGTATTTATGGCGAGCATTGCTTCGTTTTCCGCTCCGTTTATTTTCGGCGGCTCGGAAAGATTTCTGACAACAGAGATTTATTCCGCAAAGATCAACGGCGACTCAGCGGGAGCGTCTTCACTTGCTGTGCTGCTGATGGTTATATCCGTTGCTTTTCTTATTCTGCTGCGGCTTTACAGAAAAAGAAAATCTTTTGAAGTCAGACACAAAGGCGCGCCCAGAACTTTTGTAACAGGTCATAAAAAAAGCGCAGATGTTTTCAGCTTCATTTTGACTTCTCTTTTTTCATTAATGATAATTCTTCCGATCCTGACTTTACTGTATCTGTCTTTCATTCCGGAGGGTTCTCTCATGAGAAATTTTTTTACTGAGCCGCTGACTGCAGACAACTATTTAAAAATATTCAGCGAAGCGCAGTTCTTTACGCCGTTTCTGAACAGTCTTGAAATGTCAGTTTATGCTGTGATTATTACATTGATCATTGGCGTAAGCGCCGCGTTTCTGATAATCAAAAAAAATCTGCGCGGTGGAAATTTTCTGGAAAGCGTGATCTCCCTGCCTTACGGAATTCCCGGAACTGTAATAGCTCTTGCTTTTATTTTTTCCTTCAATTTTCCGAATTTGTTTTCCGGCTTGACATCGCTTGTAGGAACGTTTTGGATACTTCCTCTTGCATACGCTGTGAGAAATCTCCCTATACTTACACAGTCAGCGATCGCCGGTTTTCATTCTATAGATCCGTCTCTTGAAGAAGCATCTTTTTCACTTGGCGCAAACGGATTCAGGACATTCAGAAAGATCACTGCGCCGCTGATTTTTCCGGCGGTTTTAAACGGAGCATTGCTCGTATTTATAAATTCCATCGGTGAATTTGTTTCTACAATTCTTTTATATACTTATTCTACAAAGACCGTTTCGATAGAAATTTACTCTCAGCTGAGAATGTATAATACAGGCGCAGCTGCGTCTTACGGTATAATTCTTTTTCTTTTTGTAATGATCGTTGTATATTTTTCAAGAAAGACTCTTGATAAATCAGTGGGAGTGAGTTAAATCAGAAGTAAACAATTCCGGTTTTAAATGTAACAGCAGATTGCCGGAATGAATATTAAAGAGATTTTAATACCAATACTGAACTAAAAATCTTTAATCATATCTAATTTCCTTAAAGCTTCAAGTGTCACCTGTTTCCTGATCCGTGCAAAATTATCCATGTTAAAATTTTCCTTCGGCTCAACGTTTGCGGCGAAATAAAATACTTTTCCGCCGGTCTCGGCATATCCGACAAACCATCCGTTATTTTTTCCATCCCTTTCAGACCAGCCGGTTTTACCGCTCAGGATATACTGATCATTATCGTTTATCACCATCATTCTTTTTATTATATCAAATGTCCTTGCGGAAACCGGCAGTTTGGAATTGTAAAATTTATTTAGGAAATCAATCTGTCCGCGCTGTGAAATTTTCGAATCTCCGCGCAGCCAGAATTCATCTGAGTTTGAAGAATCCACTTTCATATTACCGTAATCAAACGCCTTTAAATATCTTATCATCCTTTCTGACCCGATCCGGCGGGCAATCTCCTGAAAGCAAGGTACGCATGAATAATGAAATGCATCTCTCAATATAAGATCCTGCTCCCACTCCGGCAGCCTTCTTTTTTTACCGTCCCATTTAAACATTGCGCTGTCACTTTCGACCATTCCCGTTTCTATTGCAATCAAAGAATTCACAATTTTAAAAGTGGATGCCGGTAAAAATCCGGAGTCAGCCCTTTGAAAATTATTTGAATAAAATTTTTCAGACTGCGGGTCAAAGATTAATACAGAACCTGTTAAGAAATTGCTGTCTAAGATCCTTTGAAAATCTTCTCTGTAAATTTCCTTAATTTCTTTAACTGAATCTAATCCCTGAGAATTATTCATCTCAGATTTATCATTACCCTGCAATGAAGATACATCGTTATTGGTTTTACAGCCGGAAAAGATAAGAAACAGAATGACACAGGAATGAAAAAAATTCATATCAGCTAATTCAAAAATTTACTAAAATATAATTACGGGATTTCGCGTATTTTAAAAACTAATGACCGGATCTAAAAACGGATATTAAAATTTCAGAATGAAAAACTGCGAAGCTCTGTTTCAATTTCGATTATATCTTTTATTTGGTTTAGGAACCACTTGTCAATTTTGGTTACTTTGTATAATTCTTCAGTTGTAGCTCCGAGAAGGAAAGCATATCTTAAATGAAAAATATTATCGTATCTTTGCGTCTGCAGTTTGATAAGAGTTTTAGCTTTCAGTAAATTTTTCTCTTCAGTATTAAGTCTGCTGATATAATCATACTGATAAATATCCTTTCCGTCCGTTCCGAGACCTGCCCTGCCTGTTTCAAGCGAACGTATGGCTTTCTGAAAAGCTTCTTTAAAATTTCTGCCGAAGGACATTACTTCGCCGACTGATTTCATCTGAACTCCGAGTATATCATTATCCGGATTGGAGGATCTGAATTTATCAAAATCCCAGCGCGGAATTTTCACAACCACATAATCAATTACAGGCTCGAAGCAGGATGGAGTTGTTTTAGTAATGTCATTTGGAATTTCATCAAGGGTATAACCGACTGCAAGTTTTGCAGCGATTTTTGCAATTGGAAATCCGGTAGCTTTTGACGCAAGAGCAGAGCTTCTCGAAACGCGCGGATTCATTTCAATAACAATAATTTTTCCGTTATCTGGGTTTACTGCAAACTGTATGTTTGAGCCGCCTGTTTCGACTCCTATTTCCGAAATGATTTTTTTAGCAGCGTCTCTCAGTTCCTGATACTGTCTGTCACTAAGCGTCTGCGAAGGCGCAACAGTAATAGAATCACCTGTATGAACTCCCATCGGATCAAAATTTTCAATTGTACAAATCACAACGAAATTATCATTCACATCACGCATTACTTCGAGTTCATATTCTTTCCATCCTATCAGCGATTCTTCCACAAGAACTTCCCTGACGGGAGATGCGTCAAGACCTTTATTTACAAGTGTTTCAAACTCCTCGACATTAAAGGCTATTCCGCCGCCTGTGCCCCCCAGGGTAAAAGAAGGCCTGATGATAACCGGAAATCCGGATGTCTCGGCAAAACTTTTTGCATCTTCAAAATTTTTGACGAATCTTCCGTTCGACACATTCAGTCCAATCTTAGTCATTGCATTATGAAACAATTCGCGGGATTCCGCTTTTCTGATTGATTCTACTTTTGCACCGATAAGTTCGACATTATATTTATCAAGAATTCCTTTTTCATAAAGATCCATTGCAGCGTTGAGAGCTGTCTGGCCACCCATTGTCGGAAGAATGGCTTCAGGTTTTTCCTTGCGGATTATTTTTTCAATGTATTTGCTGTTTATGGGTTCGATATAAGTAGCATCGGCTAATTCAGGATCCGTCATAATAGTAGCCGGATTTGAATTAATGAGTACGACTCTGTAACCTTCTTCTTTCAGAGCTTTCACAGCCTGCGTGCCTGAATAATCAAATTCGCATGCCTGACCTATCACTATGGGTCCGCTTCCGATTATTAAAATTGTTTTTAGGTCAGTTCTTTTCGGCATTGAGATATTTAATGGAAGAAAATATCAGAAAAAAAACATTCATTTTACTGCATCCTTTTTTTTGTGAACTCCGTTTTGAGAGATCTTTTTTTTCAAAGATTCTTTTAATTCCTTTTCAGTTTTTATAACAGCTTTCTTTAACAGATACTCCTGAATATTTATTTTTTCAAACGGAGTGTCATTAAGTTTAAGGAAATCTTCTTTTCTGATATAGCTTCCGTCGCTGAGCATTACCCACGTTTTAGCGGTGTCCGTAAGATACAGTTTTAAAATTTCGATTGAATCCTGCTTAACTCTTTTATCTTCGATAGGGAAAAATATTTCAACTCTTCTGTCAAAATTTCTCTGCATTATATCAGCGCTTCCGAAAAACAGTTTCGGATCTCCGTTATTATGAAAATAATAAGCGCGGCTGTGTTCGAGAAATCTACCTACAATACTGTACACTTTAATATTTTCACTGAGCCCTTCTATACCCGGACGAAGTCTGCAGATCCCTCTTGTGATTAGGTCAATTTTGACTCCGGCTTTTGAAGCCTGATATAGTTTCAAGATCACTTCTTCATCTACAACTGAATTATTTTTAAACAAAATATATCCGTTCTTATTTTCCTTATGTGATTTAATTTCATCATCGATAAGTTTCAGAACTTTTCTTCTGAGCGTTATCGGCGCAACAAGTAATTTGGAGAATGATTTTTGTTTTGAATAACCGGTAAGATAATTAAAAAGGTTTGAAGCGTCTTTACAAAAATCCTGATTGGCGGTAAAAAGTCCGAAGTCCGTATAAATTCTTGAAGTAGCGGAATTATAATTTCCCGTACTGAGATGCAGATATCTTTTCATTCCGTTTTTTTCTTTCCTGACGACAAGAGCCATTTTACAATGCGTCTTAAGACCAATAAGACCATAGACTACATGCACTCCGGCGTTCTCAAGTTCTTTAGCCCAGATAATATTATTTTCTTCATCAAACCGCGCCTTGAGTTCTACTACAGCGGTCACCTGCTTTCCGTTTTCAGCTGCTTCGATCAGAGACTTTATAATCAGAGAATCTCCGCTAGTTCTGTACAGAGTCAGCTTGATGGCATATACATTCGGATCTTCCGCAGCCTGAGCGATGAATTCGCTGACGGAAGAAAATGAATAGAAAGGATGATGAAGCAAAATATCCTGTTCAGAAATTGCTTTAAAAAAATCTTCTTCCTGTCTGAAAAATGAAGATATCCTCGGAGTGAATCCTTCGTATTTAAGTTCTCTTTTATCAATTTTATACAATTGCATCAGATCACCAAGATTAAGCATGCCGTCTATCTTATAAATCTCATTCTTCTCGGCTTTAAGAATGACCTCGAGATATTTCAAAAGTTTTTCAGGCATCTTTTTTTCGATTTCAAGCCTGACAAGGATACCGAGTCTTCTTTTCTTAACTTCCTCTTCAATAAGCGTAAGAAGATCAGCAGCTTCTTCTTCTTCCAGTTCAAGATCTGCATTTCTCGTAATCCTGAAAGCGTATGAGTCCAGTACTTTCATTCCTGGAAAAAGCTTATCGGCATTTGCCTTTATAATTTCTTCAAGTAAAATGAACTTATTTTCGTTTTCTTCATCTATCAGATAAAACCTTGAAATGTTATTCGGGATCTGAATCACACAAACTTTTTCTTCTACAAATTCAGTATCAGGATCGTCCAGCAAAATTACCAGCGCAAGACTTCTGTTAATGAGATTGGGAAACGGATGAACGTTATCAATAGCCAGAGGAGTCAGAATAGGAAACAATTCCTGTTCAAAATATTTATCAGCTGCTGATTTCTGTTCATCGCTGAGACCGGCATAATTTAAAAATTCAATGTTATTTTCTTTAAGAAGAGGTATAATGTCATTATTGAATGTAGAATGAAATTCCTCAACCAGAGGAGTAAGGACTTCAAAAATCTTGTCGCTTTGTTCCTGAGCGTTCAGACCGTCAGATGAGAGTTCGTTAACATGACTTTTTATCTGACGTTTCAGACCTGCGAAACGGATCATAAAAAACTCGTCAAGATTTGTACTGAATATCGAAAGAAATTTTAATCTTTCGAGCAATGGCTGCGTTGCGTCTTTTGCTTCTTCGAGCACTCTTTTATTGAACTCAATCCAGCAGAGTTCTCTGTTTAAAAAAAATTCTGAATTTAATTTTGACATGGCACAAATTTAATTTTAATACGCTTGATATTCTATGCAAAATTTTTTTATAATATCTGACTTGCAAAAGATTTTTATCATACCCAATTTCATTTGCCCCAAACATTTAATAACTAAAATTTTAATATGGGGATAAAAGCATTTTACTTTATAAGTTCTTTCGCAATTCTGATTTTTACCTTCTTAGATTTAACATATTCCTCAAACCTCAAAGCAAAAAACATAACAGACGATTTGGATCCTGAGACAATTCAATGGCTTCAGCGCGTTAACTCCGCGGGAGGAATTGTGTCTGACAGTATAATCTCAGCTGTAGATGATTATATAAAAGAAATAAAAGGACTGAAATTTCAATCAATAAACATCCGGGAAAATATTTTACGGGAGAACTGGTTTTGCGGAGATTTTAATGCTGCTTTTGTACCGGTAATAATAAATTCCGACGGCTCCGGTGCGGCATTTGGAAATTTCACGGACAGCAACAGAAATTTCACTCCTGATAATTTTACTGATACGGGAAAATACAGCGGTCTTCGCGGCAACGGAATAAATCAATATATAGCAACCGGATTTAGACCTTTTTCAATTCCTGAATTTCCATTAAACGAATCTTATTTTATGATTTACAGCATGACCGACTCTGCGGATGCAGGAAGGTCGGGATGCAGAGGAAGCTTCGGAAGCGGATTTTATATATACCCAAAATATTTAAACGGAAATTCTTACAGCACTTTACATTCTTCTGTTGAAACGCAATCATCTTTTCAGTCAATAAAAGGATATATACTTCATCAGCGGACCGGAAATCAAATAGTCAAAGCTTACTATTTATTAGATCAGATAAACTCATCTCAGAATAATTCCACTACAAAGCCTGACAAAGAAATTTATATCTGCGCATTTAATAATAACGGAAATGCAACAAGTTTTTCTACTACAAGGTATTCAGGATATTCCATCGGAAAAAGTTTTTCAAATCAGGCGCGGGTGGTGCATTACAATGCCGTTCAGAGATTAATGTCAAAACTCGGAAGGAAAATGCCTGATTCAGATCAAACTGAAATCACATCAAAGCTTATGACATTTACCGGTAAAGATCTTACAGTCAATTACAGAACAAGAGGAAGCGGCAGCATCAGATTCGGATTTAAGGATATCAACGGAAATGTATTGAGCGGATATTCTGCAGATGACTGCATCCCGCTGTCAGGTGATGAATTCTCCCGTAAAGTAAGCTGGTCTTCAGGAAGCGATTTAAGCACTTTAGTAAATACGCCTCTTTATTTAACTATAGAAATTTCAGATGCAGATCTATTCAGTATTCAGTTCAAAGAACAGGCAGCACAAACTGACAGTACATTGCCCGGATTTAAAATCGGGACTTACAAACAATTTTTTGCTGATTCTTTGCTAATCGGATCTTATCCGTCAGTTTTCAGAATTATGCATAATCCCATGAAAATGCCCGAGCCTGTAATATCTCCAGAAGAGGAATGGGAAGGGAATTTACTTATTACTACATATAGTAATGTTAGTTATTCAAAAAGTATAGAGCAGGAGAGAATGGTATATAAAATGTGGTTAAGAGCAGTAAATTCATACGGAAGGGTTCCGGTATATTATGAATCTGCTGACGGTATAAACTGGACGAGACCGGTACTTGAACAGTTTAAATATAACAACAGCATGGAGAATAACATTATGTCCGACGCTCCTTATCCCGGAGGGCTCTATACTGTTGTGGATGATTCTTTATATAATCAGACAGATTCTACAAGGAGATACAAATCTGTTTACAATACTCATCCGAATCCACCGCAAAGTCATTTAAATGTTTCTTTTTCTTATGACGGAATTAACTGGGTTCCGTATGCCGGAAATCCTGTAAGAAACATTGGCGAGGATTTATCTTCCAGCGGATGGAATCCTATATTGGGAAAATACCTTGGATATTTCAGAGATTCGCTTGCAATAAGGAATATAGGAAGATATGTAAGTGATGACTGGATCAACTGGACATATACCGGAACGATTTTGAGACCGGATGCAAATGATATTCCTAAGACCGGGTATTACAACATGCAGGTATTATTCAAGGACAGTGTATACTGGGGGTTTTTAGGTCATTTTCAAATGAATGCAAATGCAGATGAAGATCCTCCCAATCCGACAAGGACTGATAATACAGTATTCATTGAATTATTATTTTCGAGGGACGGAATAAATTTTACACGTTGCGGAAACAGGTCGGCTTTTTTAAATTACGGTGAATTAGGTGAATGGGATGATCAGATGGTATATACAATAGGTATTCCTGTCATTGTGGGAAATGAGTTTTATATATACTACAACGGATTTAATTTTAAGCATATGTGGAATCCCATACCTCCTGCAGACGGCGGACCAATGAAGAGTCATGTAGGATTGGCAAAGATAGGAATAGACAGGTTTGTTTCTTTATCGGCTTTTTAGGGAATGGAAGGGAAGTAAGATATCGGGTAGATAAAATTGGCAATAAACCGTTTAAACGGTTTATTGCCTATAATGTCTGTATAGATAGAAACTGTATAGTATAATTAATTTATTAACGAACTTGTTTGAAGTTTAACTTTGAGATTTGGCAGCATCAAATGTGTTTTGGCTTCAATAGCGATAAACCGTTAAAACGGTTTATCCCATCACCTCCCCTCAAATTTCATCGCAGCCGAATTCATACAGTATCTCAATCCTGTCGGTGCCGGACCGTCGTCAAATACATGCCCCAGATGAGCTCCGCATCGGCTGCATATCACTTCGTCCCTTATCATTCCTTTTGTATAATCCTTTCTTATTATCACACTCTTCTCCTCTTTCAGTTCATAAAAACTCGGCCAGCCCGACCCGCAGTCAAATTTTGTTTCTGAACTGAATAACTCCTGACCGCAGCATATACAGTTATATTTTCCTTCCTCATAGTTATCATTATATTCATTCGCATATGGTCTTTCCGTCCCTTTCTTTCTCGTTACTTCATATTGTATTTCAGAAAGCATACTCCTCCATTCTTCATCGGTCTTTGTTACTTCAAACTCTTCAGTCGTTTCATCATTAGTATGTGTTGACTTTAATGAATCTGTAAGCTGTTTTGAATTAATGTTTTCCTTCCCGGAACATGAAATTAATAATCCGAACATTGTTATTAATATTATCATTTTTGAATTCTTTATCATTAATTTTTAAAATTTATAATTTTCTGAACGCAATTTCATTCCGTAAGGTTCATTTACTTAAGTTATACTATGTATTCACTGTAGAGCTCAAGTATCCGTCTGTATTCTTTTGCTATATCTTCTTTATTGCTGTCTTCCTGTTTCAGACTGAATGCAAGAGATTTCAGTTTTCCGGTACACTCTATGGATTTTGCAAGACGCTCGCTGATTGTAAGTTGTTTATGTAATCCCGTAAAAACAGTTGCCGTTGCCGTAAACACAGCGACAATTCCGCATGTCCATTTCCATGCACCCGGACCTGCTCCTGCTACCGGTCCGGAAAAAGCAGTTACTCCTGCAAGCAAAGTTGCAAATACACTTGCAATCAGACTTATTAAAATAAATCTCGAGTTGGTTTTCTTAAGTCTTTCATAATTTTTTTCTGACTTTAAAAGACTTTCCTGAATTTCAATGGTCATACATTTTTGTTTTATATTAGATAATTACAAATATAATTAATTTATAGATACAATTTTAACTTATGAATTTTTATTTTAATTTTTCTTTTACGTTTGATTTCTCTATTTTAAAAACTTTAATATTATAAAAAATTATGGCAGCATTAAGATTAGGAGATACTGCTCCTAATTTCACCGCAAAGACCACTGAAGGTGAAATTATGTTTCACGAATGGCTCGGAGATAAATGGGGAGTTCTTTTTTCTCATCCTGCAGACTTTACTCCGGTCTGCACTACTGAGCTAGGTATGGTCTCAAAACTCAAAGACGAATTTGATAAACGCAATGTGAAAGTAATTGGACTGAGCGTAGATCCACTTGATTCGCATATGAAATGGATAAACGATATAAACGAAACTCAAAACACTATTGTGAATTTTCCGATGATCGCCGATGACAATAAGTATGTCTCGTCTTTGTATGATATGATCCATCCCAATGCAGATAACTCTCTTACGGTCAGATCGGTTTTTGTAGTCGGACCTGATAAAAAAATCAAGCTTACTCTTACTTATCCTGCTTCCACCGGAAGAGATTTCTTTGAGATTCTGAGAGCTATAGATTCGCTGCAGCTTACTGCAAATTATTCAGTCGCTACGCCGGTCAACTGGAAAGACGGCGATGACTGCATCATCGTTAATTCGATCAGCAATGAAGAAGCTACTAAGAAATTTCCCAAAGGATTTAAAGAAGTAAAACCATACCTCAGAGTTACTCCGCAGCCAAATAAATAAATTTTATTCGTTGTATATCTAAGGCAATACTTTCCGGTATTGCCTTATTTTAATTTTTTTAATTCTGAAACCTTTACTTATCTGCTTCGTCTTATCGGTAGTCTGTAATTTTAATTTCTTTATAATCTGAATTTTTATAACTTAAAAATAATACCATGAAAATAAATTTTACAACCCTGGTATTAATTATTTTTTTCCTGACATCAATTACCGCCTTATCTCAGTCACAGGGAAACAAATCCGAATCAGTCTCCGTTGACGGACTTTTAAAAACATCCGAATGGTCCGACGCTAAAGTCTTTACTGACTTTTATAAATTCATTCCCAAGTCTGATGAAAAAAATTATGACAGCACAATTGTTTATATAAAACAAACCAAAGATGCTGTCTATTTTGGATTCGACTATTTCCCGAAAGGTAAAATAATTTCCAAATCACTTACCCGTGACAGAAGTACTGAAGATGAAAATGAATTCTTTATCCTGCTTGATCTGGAAAATAAAAATCAAAACGGATATATGTTTGCATTCAGCTTCCTGAATAATCAGAGAGATGCCGTGATCTATAATCAGAGAAATCAGTCCAGCGAATGGGACTGGGTATGGGAAGTGAAATCAAAGATCCTTGTAGAACCAAAGAACGGTAAAACCGGACATATTCAGACTGAAGTTAAAATTCCTGTCGATAAGCTCCAAAACAAAAATACAAAAACTATAGGAGTAGATGTTCAGATGTTTTCTTATACTCCTGACGGAAATTATTACTACTATTCAATAACTCCTGACAGCGATCTTCTGTCGCTTAAAAATACTCATAAACTCGATCTGACTACTCCATTTGATGAAAAGCTTCATGTAAAATTCGATGCAATCCCCATTCTGGTCGGTCAGAGTTTTAATGACAAGGAAAACGATTCTCTGCTTTACGGAGTGGATGTGAATGCAAGTATTGATAAACACAAGCTGAAAGCGACTTATAATCCGGACGAATCCACTCTCGAAGCTGATCCGTTCAGATTCTCACTCTATTCAAGACCGATTTTCCTGCAGGAGAAAAGACCGTTCTTCAGTAAAGACCTTGATATTTACAGAACTCCGATTAATCTTTTTTACACAAGAGCTATTCAGGATATACGGTATGGCTTTAACTATACTTACCGCAGCGATAATCTGAAAGCCGGCGCAGTATTTGTAGATGATCATGACCAGGAAGGAAATAACCGGCAGTTTCTGATCGCAAGACCCAATGTAATTACAAAAAATTTCAATCTCGGATCTCTTTTTATTTTTGATCAGAACTCCGGTCTGGACTATAATGAAAAAATTGCCAGCATAGACGGCTTTTACAGATTTCCGGAAAACCGTGTCAGACTGCAGTTTCAGGTAGCCAACAGCTGGAACGAAAATCAGGGCTACGCAAAAGAAGGAGCTGCTTACAATTTTTACGGATATTATGAATACAACAGTGCAGGCGGTCCTTTCGCCGATGTAAGTTATAAAAGAGTTAACAAAGGTTTTAATGCTGTAACTTCATTTAACAACCAGATCGGTCTGCCTGATAATTATGATGAAGTTAACGCTTCAGGCGGTTACTATTTTGTATATGACAGACCTTATTTTAGTGATATTAATATCAGCGGAGGATATTACAGAGGAAGGACTCTTCAGGAAGATTTTCTGCCCGCTGACTTTAATCTGCAGAATAATATTTTCTTTAACTCCAACTACAAAGTTGCAGAATGGCTTAGATTCGGTCAGTATATAGAGTATAACAGACCAAATGATTTCAATTCAAATAACGAACTTATTACAAGATATAATCTCGGACAGGATTATAATGCAAGTTTTTTCATCGGCACAAACTACATTAACGCAGGTTACTTTTTCGGACCATACTTCGGTGACTTTATAAAAAATCCTTATCTAAGCGGTAATGTATTTCTGTTTGAAAGACTTGCTTTAAGCGCCAGCGTAAATTTTATAGATCTTTCGGAAGAAAAAAGGACGATTATTAATACAAGCATGAATTTTAAAGTGATCGATAAGCTGTATCTGAAGTCCTATTTTCAGAGAGATAATTATTCCAAACAGGCGTTATGGAATTCCATACTTCAATATGAATTTTTTGCAGGAAGCAATGTATATTTTGTAATTAATCTGAACGGAGACAAGCTGCAGAATACAAGAAGATATTTTAAGATCGGCTACGAATTCGGTTTGTAATAATTTTAAACCTGCACTGCATTTTTATGATTAAATAATTTTGCTAAATTGAAAAGCCTGTCTCAGCAGGCTTTCTCTTTTTATTAATTTTCAGCATTTGATTTTTTTCCGGTTTATGAAATATATTTTTTTTATTCTTTTTACCGTTTATTCCTGTAATGTATGTCTTTCCCAGTCAGACGGAGTAAGTAAAAATTCTTCTCCTTTTAAGATAGCACGTCTGAAATATTCAGGCGGAGGCGACTGGTATAATGACCCGTCAGCTGAAGTAAATATGATGGAGTATCTTAAAAAAAACACTGTTATTGATGTTGATGAACCGAAGTTTTATTCTGTTGATGTTTCTTCCGATGACATTTTTAATTATCCTTTTATTATGATCACAGGTCACGGTAATATAGAATTTTCACAGGCAGAGGTTTTAAGACTCAGAAAATATCTCGAATCAGGCGGATTTATCTATGCGGATGACGATTACGGAATGAATGAATCTTTTGTACGTGAAATGAAAAAAGTATTTCCCGGTGAAGATCTTCGTGAACTTCCTTTCAGTCATGCAATCTATAATTCTCATTTCAGTTTTCCTGCCGGACTTCCGAAAATTCATGAGCATGATCAGAAACCGCCGCAGGGATTCGGCATTTACTTAAACGGCCGGCTTTGTGTCTATTATACATATGAGACAAATATATCCGACGGATGGGCAGATACAAAAGAACATCAGGACCCGCCGGAAAAAAAAGAAGAGTCTTTTAAAATGGGAACAAATATAATTGTTTATTCCCTGATGAATTAGTTCATGCCGCAAATAATTTCCGATTATGATATTCAGAAGATATCCGGAGTCAATTCAGAATGTAAACGACAATTTCATAGTGCACTTTACTGCGGAATCGTCTGAGCTAAGCAGACATACAACACCGCTTACTTTAAAATGCTCTATGAAAGGTCTGGAAAAATTTTATACTCCTGAAAGAACATACGGAGTTAATCCCGGTAATTTTCTTATTCTCAATGAAGGTCAGCAGTGTGAAAGCCTGATCGAAAACAGCTCCGAATCTTTTTCAATATATTTTAATCCTGAATTTGCCGGCTCTGCTTTGAAAAGTCTTATCACTCCGAGTGACAAAATGCTGAATTTTTCTTTTAAAAAAATCAGTCAGCCGGTTACATTCTTTGAAAAACTTTATCCCCACAATAATTATCTCTCTCCTGTCCTTATGAAAATGCGGCTGGCTTCAAAAATTAATTTTGATGACGAAAACTGGCTTAAAGAAAGATATTTTGAACTTCTGGAAAATTTACTTAAACTTCACAGAGATTTATACAAGGAAATAGAGAAGCTTCCGCCTGTAAAACTTTCCACAAAAACCGAATTATACCGGCGAGTCTCCATAGCTAAAGAATATATTGATTTGGAATTCACGGATAATCTGACTTTAAAAAAAATTTCCGGAGAAGCGTGCCTTTCTCAGTTTCATTTTCTAAGAATTTTCAAATCTGTATATAAGCAGACACCTCATCAGTATCTTACTAAAAAAAGAATTGAAAAAGCAACAGAACTTTTAAAGAGAACTGATATGCCGGTTACAGGAATTTGCTTTGAAATTGGTTTCGAAAGCGTTAGCACCTTCAGCTTAATGTTTAAATCTAAATTCGGATTATCACCGGAAACTTTCAGGGAGAGCTACCGGAGACACATGACAAAATTTAAATTTTCTAAATAGAGTTTAATCAATTTAATATCGTCTGTTTGTTTTTTTTAAAACTTAGCAATTTCCGATATGCGTCTTTTGTTTAAATCAAATACTTTTGCATAAATATTTTTAACATTAAAAAAGGAGAAAGAAATGGCAAGCGCAATAAACTGGTTTGAGATACCTGTAATTGATTTCGACAGAGCGAAAAAGTTTTACAATGAGATATTCGATATAGAGATGCATGAGGAAATGATGGGTCCTCATCAGATGGCATTCTTTCCGGGCGAGGGTGTCGGCGGTGCAATTGTAAAAGCGGAAGGACATAAACCGTCTTTGGACGGAGCTCTTGTATATCTTTCCGGCGGGACTGACCTGACAAATATTATGAACAGAATTAATGCCGCCGGCGGTAAAGTTCTTCAGCCAAAAACAATGGTAACGGAAGAGATCGGTTATATCGCAATTTTTACTGACACCGAAGGAAACAGAGTAGCTCTGCACTCTCCTAAATAATTATTGCAGTGTTACTATCATTGTAGTTTTGTTTCTTTAGATGTTTTACTGCAAAATAAAAAACCCGGTAAATTTTCTACCGGGTTTTATTAAACCGCCTGCTTAAATTCTTAACTTAAATTTCTTATTATTTCAGCAGAGACATCTTTTTTGTTGATTTGAATTCACCTGCTTCTATTCTGTAAAAGTAAGTTCCGCTTGACAGATTAGATGCATTAAAATTTATTTCATGCTTACCTGCAGCTTTAAATTCATTGACTAACTGAATTACTTCCTTACCTAAAATATCATAAACTATTAAGCTTACAACTCCGGCTTTCGGAATAGAAAAATTAATTTTTGTCGAAGGATTGAAAGGGTTAGGATAATTCTGTGACAGATTGTAATCAAAAGGTGTATTGATCACAGAAGTCACGTTATTATTCACACCGGTAATTACACCGCCGTTAGCTCTTACCCATCCGACAACTGCTTTAAGGACTTCTCCGAATCCGCCGAGGTAATATCTCGGATCCTGGAATATAGTTGCAACTACATATCCCGGCTGTACATTTCCAATTCCTCCCAATGTGTCTAATGCGGATCTGTTTTGATATTTATAGAATACTGATGAACCACCGGCAACCATACTGCATCCGTCAGGCCAGTAGCTTCCTCCCGGAGGAGTTGAAGTTAAGTTTCTGACATTTCCGATATCAATTGTAACTCCGGTAACAGAAGGTGAAGTTGCTCCCGGTGCATTGTCAACCCTGTAAATGAATTTACCGTATGTTTCGGCAAAAACCAGATCCTGAGCAGGACTTAAATTACGGCTGTAATTCCATCCCTGATCCGCTCCAATGCTGATTAGTGATTTTTTATTTGAAGTTGTACCTGAAGCTAACCAGTTTTTTACCTGATTCCTTGCGCCGGCTCCTAAATATCTCAATGCTGCTGCGTCAAAACCTGTTTCCTGAAGAATGATAGTTGTATAGTTAGTTAAGTCCGGTAATACAGTATTTGTATCAAATCCTACCATAGTATAATTACTTAAATATCCTGACAAATACTTATTCAGTGTATCTCTGTCTGCTTTTCTTTGAGTGGTGCTCACTGCTAAAGTATCATGAACAAGGACTAAAGTATTTCCTACCGGTGGCGGAGGAGCAGATGTAAAAGGAATTGCAAATCCGCAGACTTCTGCTAAAGGATTAAACGGAGCAATCAGAGTAGTTGCGCCTGTAGTAAGATTAACTGTTCTTAACTCACCTCTCTGCACGGTATTGTTATAAGCAGCATACCATAAAGTATCTGTCTGTCTGTCAAATCCAATTCCCTGAATAAAGTTTGCATCGAAACCAATTGGTCCAATTAAAGTGGCAAGTCCGGTAGAAAGATCTATACTGTATAAATTATCCGATATAGTTACTCCGTAAGCCTGACCTGTGCTGTTAATGGCAATGTCAAAAAAGTTTTGACCGGGACTTCCTACCAGAGTAGCTGCTCTTGTTGTCAGATCAAGTGTGTAAAGTTTGTCACTTCCGGCAATGGTTGTTGTAAGATACATTGTATTGTTAACCGGGTTAAATGCCATACCGAGAACCTGCTCTGTGCCTAATCCGGTGATAGTTCCTAAATTTGTAAGTACGCCTGTCGAAGTATCTAAACTTTGAAGCGGTGATGAAGCGGCGACAGCAATACAGTATAAAACGCCTGCATTATTAAATTCCATCGCTCCGTAAAGACTTGTAGTGCCTGAGCTGAAATTTGTATGCGATCCTGTTGCATTTAAAAAGCCTTTTGTAAAAAAGCTGGTAGCTGCGGCATTCTGTCCGAACCATCTTCCGCCCCATGCCTGTAAATTGTTATTACCGGAATTATCATTAATTCCGCTTAAATTCGGTGCGCGTTCTGTAGCTGTGTTTCTGGAATTTACGTTGTCCTGTGCAAACGAAAAATTTCCGCATGCTAACAGAATAGTAAAAAAAAGAATAAATGATTTCATTTTTTTTTTGTTAGTTTATAAAAAAGTTAGGTGGATTGTAATAAAAAAAAATTTTTTAAACTTATCCAATACACTTTAGATTTGCAATATAATTGAAAATAAAATTTGATTTTTTATATCTCAAAAAAAAACACTTTAACCGGGAATTTCTTTCTCATTATACTGAAGCTGATATAGTTTAAAATAAAGTCCGCCTTTTTCCAAAAGCTCCTGATGTGTACCCATCTCAATTATCTTTCCTTTATTCATTACGATTATCTTATCACAGTTTTGGATTGTAGAAAGTCTGTGAGCGATTATAATGGAAGTTCTTTCTTCGATAAGTTTCTTTATAGCATTCTGAATAAGGATTTCAGTATTTGTATCGATGCTTGAGGTTGCTTCATCAAGTATAAGTATCTTCGGATCGTATGCAAGAGCTCTTGCAAATGAAATAAGCTGCTTCTGTCCGACTGAATATGACGACCCTCTTTCCGTAACCTGTCTGTAAATTTTTTCCGGATAGGATTCTATAAACGAACGAAGTCCTGTGTTGTCGATGGCTTTATATACAGTCTCATCGCTTATATCTTTTCTGTTTAATGTAATGTTAGATTTTATGTCACCGGAAAAAAGGAATACGTCCTGAAGGACGACAGCGATATTTTTTCTAAGTTCGTGCTGCTCAAATTTTTTTATATCAATACCGTCAATAAGAATCTGTCCTCCGTTAATATCATAAAATCTGGTCAGGAGATTTATGATAGTAGATTTACCTGCTCCTGTCGCGCCGACAATTGCAACTTTCTCTCCTTCATTAATTTTAAAGCTGACATTATTCAGCACGTTATCTCCTTCATTATAGGCAAAACTTACATTTCGGAATTCTATATTACCTTTTAAATCTTTCACCTGAACAGGGTCCTGCGGATTTTTAACGGTCGGCTTTTCATCAAACAGAGCAAAGATCCTTTCGCTTGACGCCATAGCTGTCTGAAGTATATTATATTTTTCGGAAAGGTCTCTTATAGGTCTGAAAAACATTTCCGTAAATTGTATAAATGAGATCAGTATGCCGACTGAAACAGCTTCCTGTATCACCTGCCCGCCGCCGTACCATATTATAAGTCCGGCTGATACCGCACTGATAAGTTCGACAACCGGAAAGAAAACTGCGTAATAAAATATACTTTTTTTATTCTGCTCAGTATGCTCGCGGTTAATTTCTTCAAACTCACTTATAGTCTTTTTCTCTTTAACAAAATACTGAACGATTGATATTCCGGATATGTGTTCCTGTATAAATGAATTTAGTTTTGCAATCAGAATCCTGATCCTTCTGTAAGATTCCCTTACTTTTTTTCTGAAAACGGAAGTAGCGTATATCAATATTGGAAGAACTGACAATGTAACCAGCGTGAGAGTGAAGTCAAGTGAGAACATGAAATAAAGTATCCATGCGATAAGAATTATATCACCGAAAGCCGTTACAAGTCCGGATGAAAAAACTTCAAACAAAACTTCCACATCACCGGTTACTCTTGTAACAATTCTTCCGATCGGATTCCTGTCAAAAAATTTCAGGTCAAGCGAAAGTATATGCGAATAGATTTTTTTTCTGAGGTCATAAATTATTTTCTGACCGATCCAGCTCGTAAGATATGTCATTCCGTACTGAATAAATCCCTGCACTACCAATGTGCCTACCATTATAAGTATAATAAACTGAAGACCGGGAAGGTCTTTGTTCATTATTTTATCATCAATAGCAATCGGAGTAAGTCTCGGCCTGAGCGCTGCCAATGCTGAGACTGAAATTGTCATTAAAGTAGCAAAAAATATAAACTTTCTGTAAGGTTTAAAAAAACCCAGTAGTCTTCTCAGAATTTTGGGATCAATCTCCTTTGATAATAAATCCTCTTCGCTTTTATTTATGGTTTGTTCGGACAATTATTTACTGTTACAAATTAATTTTAAAATTCTTTTATTTCTTCTTCAAGCAGCTGTTTCTTATACAGATCAAAATAAATTCCGCCGGCTGATATTAATTCGTTATGAGTTCCTTCCTCTGCAATTTTATTATGACTTATGACTATGATATTGTTTGCATTCTTTATGGTTGAGATCCTGTGTGAGATTATAATACTGGTTTTATCCTTCATAACTTCTTTAAGCTGGCGGAGTATTTCCTCTTCAGTTTTGGTGTCAACAGCTGACAGGGAATCATCAAGTATTAAAATATCAGGTTTCTTGTAAATCGCTCTGGCAATAGACGTCCTCTGCTTTTGACCGCCGGATAATGTGATCCCTCTTTCACCCAGTACGGTTTTAAATTTATCCGGAAAATCTTCTACATCTTTGTATAAACCTGACTGACGGGCGGCTTTTATGACTTCCTCTTCTGAAATTTCATCACCTGAATATGAAATGTTTTTTTCTATGGTAGTCGAAAAAAGAAATGACTCCTGAGGGACTATGCCTATTGATCTCCGCAATACATTAAGCGGAATTTTCTTAATATCCTTTCCTCCGATAAATATATTGCCTGAAGTAATATCCCATGCTCTCGGAATAAGATTAATAAGCGTGCTCTTGCCCGAACCGGTATGTCCGATAATGCCGAGTGTACTTCCTTTTCGTATAGTCAGATTAATGTCCCTCAGTGTATAATTATTTGACAGCGGGTATTTAAATGAAACATTCTCAAATACAATATCACCTTTGATATCTTTTTCAGTAATGTTCTTATCTGTGTTTTCATTATCAGCTATATCAGGTTTTACATTTATAATATTGAGAATTCTCTGCATTGAAGGTGCAGCTCTCTGCACAAGATTTATTATCCAACCGAATGCTATCATCGGCCAGGTAAGCTGACCGAGATATATTAGAAATGAGGAGAGATTACCGATAGTCATTTTACCCTCCATAATCTGTATTCCGCCGAAGTAAATTACTATGATCACTGAAAGACTTGTAAGTAGAAACATCATCGGAAAGGAAAATGACTGTACTTTTGCAAGACTTAGATTTTCTTTCTGATAATTGAGTGAGATCTTGTCGAATTCATTCTCTTCATTATTTTCTCTCACATAAGATTTTATTACTCTGATACCGGAGTAGCATTCCTGAGCTTTTGAAGTAAGATCAGAAAATGTCCTGTAAACTTTAAGCGATCTGTTGAATGTAAGTTTACCGACTTTGTAAACTATATATGTGAATATTGGAAGAGGAGCTAAAGCAAGTAAAGTCACTGAAGTGCTGATAGAGAATAAAATTATCAGCGTAAATAAAATTCTCGAAAAGGTCTGAAATGAATACATAATACCGGGACCGACAAAATTCCTTATATTGCTTATATCATTGGTTGCGTGAGCCATCAGATCTCCTGTTGATCTGATATTATAGAAAACTTTAGAGAGTTTCTGAAGATGAGAAAAGAAATCATAGCGCAGGTCATTCTCTACTTCTCTTGATACGACTATTAAACTCTGCCTGGTGAGAAAGAGGAAAACTCCTCTTACAGCTACTAACAGCAGTCCGGCGAATACGTACGTGGAGAGGTTGTGTCTGAGCGAACCATTGATCAGATCATCAATAGCAGCTCCGATTACAAGCGGATATATGCTGTCAGCTGCATTTGAAATCAGGATATAAAAAAAACCGGCTGTTAACTTTTTTCGAAATTTTTTTAAGTAAGGTATTAGAGATAATAGATGTTTCATCTGCAGTGATATTTTTAAATATAACTTTTAATAATTATAGATTTTAGTATTTAATTTATGTGCTTATTTTAAGTGTGATAATTATGAAGTAAGAATGGATTTGTGAAGATTACTTTTGGAAAGTAAAAAAAATCAGACTGCCCGGCATCAAGATTATCTGCTCACAATTTAAAATTTCTTCCCGGAAATGAATTACTTTACCTCTTAACTTTTAAATGTAATTATATTTAAATATTTTACACAATTAATTTATGAATAAGTCCGGTCTTAAGAAACATTCTTCTGAAATTGTAAAAAGACTTGAAGCAGAATATCCTGATGTAAAATGTCATCTGGATTTTAATTCACCGTTTGAACTTCTGATTTCAACTGTACTTGCCGCCCAGTGCACTGACATAAGGGTAAATATGGTAATGTCGCCGTTATATAAATCCAAATACAGATCACCTTCAGATATCCTTAAAGACGGGATTGACAATTACAGGGAAAATATTAAGTCAATAAATTTTTTCAATAATAAAGCAAAATCTGTACTTTCAATCTGCGAAGCGCTGGTAAATAAGTTCGGAGGTAAAGTACCCGACAATATGGAAGATCTTACATCGCTTTCGGGAGTCGGAAGAAAATCAGCCAGCGTCATACTTGGCAACTGTTACGGTAAAAATGATGTGATCATAGTCGATACGCATTTAAAAAGAGTGTCTGCAAGGCTTGGGTTAATTGAATATGAAGAGCCGGAGAAAATTGAAAATGAACTTAAAGAAATTATACCGGCGGACGATCAGTTTTATTTTTCCATGAGAATAGGCGAACACGGAAGGCAGATATGCAAAGCAAAAAAACCGGACTGCGGGAAATGTATTCTGAATGACATATGCCCTGACGCATTCAAATTTTAAATAATCATAAATTTCAAAAAATATATTGAAGAAAAAAAAGAAAAAAGATCTGACAAAGATTAAATTTATATTAATGGATCTTGACGGTTGTCTGACGACAGGTCATATTATTTACACAAGCTCCGGAGAGACTATGAAGATGTTTCATACTCATGACGGATTTGGAATTGTCCGTGCCCGCGAACTGGGTATTAAATTTGCCGTTATCAGCGGAATGAGCTCAAAGGTAAATCAGATGAGAGTCGAAAAGTTAAAGATACACCATTTGTATGAAGACATTGATGACAAGACAATACCTTTTGAGGAACTGAAAGAAATGTACGGTTTAAAAAGCGAGAACTTCGCATACATTGGTGACGATGAGTTTGATCTGCCGTTACTGTCTAAAGTCGGATTTTCAGCCTGTCCAAAAAGCGCCGTCGGTAAAGTAAAAAAATATGTGGATTATGTATGCAGTAAAAACGGCGGAGAAGGCGCAGTACGGGAATTTGTTGATATGATACTTAAGAAAAAAAAGTTGCTGTAAAATAGCTTAATCATTCGTTTCTGTTTTTTTTTGTTTAATCAGCGTAAGACTGAATTCGTAATCAGAAATTCCAAAGAAAATTACTTGTCATTAAAAATCTTACACATAGCGCCTCAGAATTTCGCAGGAATGCCTTATGACTTTGTAAAAATGCACAGACGTTCAGGTCATGAATCTTCATTGATCACATTATATAAAAATACATTGAATTTCCCCGAGGACATTTGTTTGGGAATGGATCTGCCCGGAGGTAAAAGAGCAAAAGCATGGAGAGACAGTAAAGCTGAGAGCTCAGGAGATAAGGTTTTAAAATACGCGGAGCCAAAGAATTTTGCGGAAAATATATATTTTAAATTAAGGGATCTTAAAAATTCAGGACTTATAAACAAATCGATTGAAACACATTCCCTTTACAATTATGACATCTACCACTTCGACGGAGGTATGGATCTTTTCAGGGATATGAGATTTGCCAAAGAGCTGAAGAGAAGGAATAAAAAAATCGTATGCTGTTATTTCGGAAGTGATCTGAGGACAAGAGGAATATTCAAAGAAATGGATGAGATGAGTGATCTGAATCTCACGGTGGAATTCGATCACCTGAAGCTGCATAAGAATATCAGCTATATATACTTCCCATTTGACACGGATCAGTTTAAGATCATTAAAAAGAGGAATAAAAAACTTAAGATAATACACTCACCTACGAACAGAAAATTCAAAGGAACTGATAAAATTTTAAAAGTCATAAATGAAATAGATAAAATCAGAAACATTGAATTTATTTTGCTTGAGAATACAGACAGGGAAAAAGTTTTAAAGATAAAGACAGAATGCGATCTTGCCATAGATCAGGTGGGAGGCGAGCTCGGCGGCAGCGGTTACGGTAAAAACTCAGTTGAAAATCTTTCAATGGGGATACCGACTTTTACCGAATTCACTGAAGAATATCTTATTTTTCTTGAAAGAAATCCGTTCATACATTCTACAATCGATACATTAAAAGAAAATATACTAAAACTTACAGATAATGAGGAACTGCGCGAGGATATATCAGTCAAAGGACGCGAATGGGTTGAGAGCTTTCATTCTTTTAGTGCAGTAAGCGGGAAACTTCAGGAGTATTACGGCAAATTCAATATTGCAGCAGATGGAAAGTGAATCTCACGTAAGGAAACTTTTTTCCCACACAATAATCTACGGTCTTGGGATTATACTTAACAGATCAGTAAATTTTATTCTTCTTCCGGTTTATACAAACTATTACTCTCCGCAGGATATAGGAATGCTTACACTTCTACAGTCCTTTTCCTTTTTTCTGCTGGTAATTTATGCCTTAGGAATGGAAACTTCATTCATGAAATTTTTTATTGAAGAAAAGAATAAAACAAAAAGATCGGTAATATTTTCATCTGCATTATTTTTTCTGCTAGCCTTTACGATCATATTTTCTTCCGTAATATATTTTTATTCAGAAAGTATAGTTTACTTTTTTGAATTTGCAGATACAGATACAAGCATACTTCTTCTGAAGATACTTTGCGTTTTGATGGTAGCTGATACAGTTTACAGATTTCCGCTGCTGCTCTTCAGGGCTGAACTGAATGCCAAGACTTATGCATATATAAATCTTTTGACATTCATTGTAAACATAGTCAGTAATATTGTAATGATTGTTTATTTAAGAATGGGAATTGAAGCGATACTATACAGTTATCTGCTTTCAGTTATAATAACTTTAATTGTCAGTTTAATTATAACAGGAAAATATCTGATATTCCGAATTTCTTTTTCTGAAATAAAAAAAATGCTTGTGTACGGTAACAAGTTCATATATATCGGATTGTGTCTGATATTAATTGATATGTCTGACAGATTTTTTCTGAAATATTTTTACAATGAAAAAACTGTCGGGATTTACTGGGCAAATTACAGACTTGCAGCGGTAATGAGTTTACTGATTGCCGCATTTAAATTTTCCTGGACTCCTTACTTTTTAAACCTGACCGAAAATCCTGAAAATAAAAAAATCATTTCAAAGATATTTACTTATTTTTGTTTCACAGGGTTGTCTTTGTTCTTAATATTTTCGTTACTGACGGATAAACTGGTACAGACGGAAGTTTTCGGAATTCAGTTTCTTGATGAAAAATATTATTACGGGCTGAGTATAATTCCTATAATTCTGCTCGCATTTTTTTTCAGCGGAGCTTACTCAACATTAAACGCAGCGCCTTTTTTTACGGATAAAACTATTCTCATACTTTTCATATCCGTTACCGGATTAATAATCAATATTGCTTTGAATTTTCTGCTGATCCCTGTATTAGGAATGAACGGAGCGGCACTGTCCACGCTGTTTACATACTTTGCAATGTTTCTGATTATGTATTATTACTCACAGAAAATTTATAAAATCAATTATGAATGGAAGCTCATACTCAGAATAAGTTTACTTACAGGAGTTTTTTTTCTGATAAGCAAAGCCGTGTTAAATAATATTTCCGGCAATATAAATTTTCAAATAATCTTAAATCTGGTTTTAATAGTTTTGTTTTTTTTCATCATTAATAAAACCGGAATGGTTAGTCTAAAGTCTGTTAAAGATGCAATCCTTAAAAGAAGTTCGGCAAAGGACAAACCGGAAACTCTTTAACCGCCTGCGAACGGTGGCAGCAATGCTACTTCATCATCTTCTTTAAGAGATAAAATATTTACATCGTCAATAAGTTTAAGGTTAACGGCAAATCTGTAATTAGCATTTCGGAGACCCGGATAAAGTGATGTGAGAATTTCGGTAAGAGCTTTTAAGTCTTTTACATCAGCAATGAACTCGTTTTCTTTTCCGGTAATATCCGCCGTAACTCCGAAGTACAGGACTTTAACTTTCATATAAATTATATTTTATTAAAATATGCAGACATCTGCAAATTCGCCTTTTACAATTTTGTTTTTATTTGACGGCATATGAATAAAGCAATTTGCCTCCGTTAGAGTTCTCAGCATAAATGATGCCTGCGCATCCAGAGGCATAACATTATCATCCGAATATTTTGCTCTCAGAAACCAGCTCAGATTAAATTCTTTTATTATATCTTTTTTAACGGGAAGTTTTTTCCAGACAGGCAAATATTTTTTATGTCCGGACATTTTTTTTAAAACGGGAAGCACATACAGATAAAAGCAAGTAAAAGCCGAAGCCGGATTACCCGGTAAGCCGAAGACAGCAGAGTTTGATTTTATTCCGAAGTAAAGGGGTTTGCCGGGCTTTTGAGAAACTTTATAAAAAAGTTTACTGACATTTAATTCTTCAAGGACTTGATTAACGTAGTCATATTTTCCAACCGAGACGCCGCCTGAGACCAGCAGTAAATCGGATTTTTTCAAAAGGATTTTGACTTTGGATTTGAGATCGGCTTTTCTGTCACGTGCGGCTGATGTATAACGGATTTCAAATCCGTTATACACCGCCAGCCCCCGAAGCAAACCCAAATTCGACTCATATACCTTCCCCTCTTTAAGCTCAGCTCCCGCCTCCTGCAGCTCGTCTCCCGTTACTATCAGCGACAATACCGGCTTTCTGTACACCTTCACATACTTTATTCCCATCGAAAGTAAAAATCCGATCACAGCCGGATTTATCAGCGTTCCTCTTCTGAGAGCCGTAGCTCCTTTTTTAATCTGAGCTCCTCTTTTCCTTATAAAATTTCCGCAAACAATTTTTTCACCATGACAATATAATTTATCACCTTTCGTAATCACTTTCTCCTGCATCATTACCGAATAAGTACCCGCCGGCAATTCCGCACCTGTAAATACTCTTGCCGCTTCACCTTTCTTTAATCTGAAATCCGGATGATCACCTGCGCGGATTTCGCTTACAATACTCCACTGACCGCTGCCTGAATCAGCAACTGCATATCCGTCAACATTCGACTGATTGAACGGAGGAAGATCTGTTCCTGACTTAATATCTTCCGAAGTTACATATCCTAATGAATCAGTTACTTTTACCGTAACAGGATTTTTCAGAACGGAGATGTTTTTTGAAATGATTTTTTGCGCTGTTTTAAAATTGATCATACGAATATTAGTTTCAATGAAGCAATAAATAATACCAGCGAAAGTGATATTCTCAACGCTTTATTGTTTGCATATTTACTTCCCCATTGCGAACCGATAAGTCCGCCTGTAAATACAGCTGCTGTCATATAAGTCATTTCGGAGCTAATGTTAAGTCCGTCCAGTGATAATCTGAATAATCCTGAAGCCGAGTTCACAAAAATAAATAATGCAGAAACTCCTGCAGTTTGTTTTATTTCACACCATCCGAGAAAAAGCAGCAGCGGACTTAATATTATTCCGCCGCCGATACCTATAAGACCTGACACAAATCCCAGCACAGTACCGGTAATCATTGCGTTTATCAGACTGAATTCTACTTTAAAATTTAATTTCATTTTATCGAAAAGACCTGAAACTTTTAACGCTGCGAATATTAGTATTATTCCCAGTATGAACTTATATAAATCTGTCTCAGCCGGTAATCCGGCTCCTATAAAAGCTGATGGTATTGAAGTTACCGCCAGAGGTATGAAAATCTTACTGCTGAAGTAACCGGCTTTTCTGAATCCGTAAAATGCAATTCCGGAAACAATGAGGTTCAGGATCAATGCGGAACTTCTCATTATATCAGGATTTATACTTAGTAAACTCATGACTGCAAGATAACCGCTGGCTCCTCCGTGACCGACAGTTGAATACATAACCGCAACAAAAAATAGTAACAGTAACAGAAGAATTAAATCCATGTTCTGTCAGCCTCCGATATTTACCATACTTCTGTTTTCGATTTTTCCCGATTCAAACTGTCCCCCTCTTTCAAATTCCTTTTCAGATAATCCGGATATAATCAGTTGTTTAATTTCCTCTCCTTTTCTGTATGCAGAAAGAAGATCCGTTTCTCCTTTTGAAAAGAGACAGTTCTTTAATTTTCCGTCAGCTGTCAGACGCAGTCTGTTGCATCCGCCGCAGAATGGTTTTGTAATAGTGCTTATAATTCCGATATTTCCTGCATGTCCGTTTATTCCGTATTTTTTTGAGGTGTCGTTTGGTTCATCCGGAATTTTATAAATATTATATTTGCTTCTGATATTTTCCAGTATCTCATCGTGCGAATACACTTTACCGGCAGACCATTTGTTTCCTTTAAAAGGCATATACTCTATAAATCTGACTTCAACTCCGAAATTCTTTGTAAGTCCTGCAGCTTCAATTACTGCGTTTTCATTAATACCCTTCATTACCACAAAATTAATTTTTACTCTGAAGTCATTTTCCAAAAGCAATATTATATTAGAGAATATTTTCTCGAGTGTGTTGCTTTTTGTTATCGATGAAAATTCTTCGGGATTTAATGTATCAAGACTGACATTAATATTTTTTACTCCGCAGTTTTTTAATAACTCTGTATATCTGTCTATCAGCAGAGCGTTTGTTGACACAGCCAGTGTTACCGGAAGATCTGAAAGCTTTGTAAAAATTGCTGCAATTTCTTTTCTGACAAACGGCTCACCTCCCGTGATCCTTATTTTATTTATACCGAGATCAGTAAATACTTTAGCAATTTCATAAATTTCCGAAACAGACATGTACTTATTTTCCGCTCTGCCGGATAAAATTTCGTCAGGCATACAATACACACATTTCAGATTACACAGATTCGTTACTGAAATTCTCAGATAATTATGTTTCCTGCCGAACCTGTCTTTGAGCATAAAATTGTTTTTCTAAAATAATATATTTAAAATTTAAAAACAGTTTCGGATCGTATTGTAATTTATTTTTTGAATTTTCGGAATGCGTATGTGTGCTGTTTGAAATAACTGAATATATCGCTTTTAATAATCCTTATGAATTTTACAAAACTGATCTTACCGTCATTTTCCATCGCAAGCGGGTAATCAGGTGTATCGCTTAATCCGTATTTCTCCGGCTTTCTGAAATGAGGATCAGGTAAGAATGCTGTCCCGAAAATCCAGTCCCAGACTGCTAATTTCGTCCCGTAGTTATTCTGATATTCCTTTCCCCCGTCGTCGGAATGATGCCATCTGTGCATCTCAGGTCCGTTTATGAAATACTGGATTTTACCGAGTCTTACATCAATGTTTGAGTGAATGAACATTCCCCATATCGCGCTGATCATTCCTTTATATATAGCTACTTCAGGTGCAGCGCCGAGAAGAATTATAGGCGCAAATTCAACTGTCTGATTTATCATAATCTCAAATGAATGTGACCTGGCTCCTGAAAGCCAGTCCACAGTTTTTGGCGAGTGATGAGCTTCATGCACCCTCCACAGAATTCTGTTGTTATGCTGCCATCTGTGAAACCAGTAGATGTAAAAATCATGAGTGATCACAAAAAACAAAACCTGCGCCCATACAGGCCAGTCTCCGATAAGACTGTATCTGTAAAGATCAGTATTGTCTTTAATATAATTCAATATTCCGAAAATTATAAGACCAAGGAAATAACTCTGCACTATAGAGTACATTATTATATCATTGAAAAATCCTTCGCGGAATATTTTCTGACCTTTTGTATACGGATAGAGTTTTTCAAAAACCACCATCATTACCGCTGCAAAAGATATGATAACTAATGACCAAAGCTGGAGTGACATGCTGTGAAAATAACTAAGAGAAGTGTTGAATTAAATATATTAATTCGGGAAAGAATAAATCTTTTAAATGTGTTTTTTGAAAATGCAGCCGCTCTGCAATTATTACTTTATATTATAAAAAATTAAACTCTCGCTCTTCTGAGTTTTAATCTCTGTCCTAATTCACTTTCATATATTCGTTTTTCTCCGTCACCTAAAGACTTTTCAATGTCCCTTATATTTTCGACAAGTCTTTTGAATCCGCCGGGTTCGACCGAAGCAGCCTGATCGCTTCCCCACATCGCTCTGTCAAGCGTTATATGTCTTTCCACAAAAACAGCTCCGAGAGCTACTGCAGCCCAAGTCGGGGATAATCCCGTTTCATGTCCTGAATAACCGATAGGCACGCCCGGGAAAATTCTTTCAAGAGTGTTAATCATCTTGAGATTTAATTCTTCAGGTTTGCACGGATATGCGGAAGTTGAATGCGCGATCAGAAGATTTTCATTTCCAAGAAATTTAACTGCGTCTTTAATCTCTTTCATTGTTGACATTCCTGTTGAGATCATGATCGGCTTTCCTGTCAATCTTTTTTTATTTAACAGATCGAAATCAGTAAGCGAGGCGGATGCCGCTTTATAAAAAGGTACATCAAACTGTTCTATAAAATCCACAGAGTCTTCATCCCAGCAGGATGCTGTCCACATTATTCCAAGCTTTTTGCAGTATCTGTCTATTTCGGAATAGTCATTAAGACTGAGTTCGACTTTATGTCTGTAATCAATATATGTCATCCTACCCCACGGAGTATCGCGCTCGATATGCCACTGATCTTTTGGTACGCAGAGCTCCGGCGTTCTTTTCTGAAATTTTACCGCTTCGCACCCGGCTGTAAACGCTTCCTTTATAAGTTTCTTTGCAAGTCTAAGAGAACCGTTGTGATTAATGCCCGCCTCAGCTATTACAAATACTTTCTCACCTGCGCCAATATACCTGTTTCCTATTTTTACTTTTTTCATAATATTGAGGGTTATTTTTTACACTAACATACTGGTAATTTATTAAATATACATCATGCCATTGTAAATAAATATTAACCTAATTTGCTCCTTTATAATCTATAATAGATTTTACCATTATCGTCTTTGATTAATTGTACAATATACAAATATTAAGCTTAACTTTTCTGTTTGGGCTTTAAATTAAAGTTACCTGTCTTTCTGAAAACAGGTTCGACAGGTTCTCCTTTCAGATAAGATCTGACATTATTCTCATCAACTGCTTTTTTCAGAATAGGCAGTACTTCGGCATATGCTTTCAAAGTATATTCAACGTCTTCATCTGAATGCATAAAACACATATTGTGAAAGCCGCACCACAGCACACCGCGTTTTATCATTTCCTGCTGAACAAGCGATTTCATCTCAAGCGGATTTCCTGAATTTGCATCAAATGTCATGATCGTCCTGCAGTTATATCCCGCACATTTTGTGTAATCCATTTCCAGTTCACCGGCTATTTTGTTATAACCGTCTTTCAGTTTTTTTCCCTGAGATGATAAGTATGCCGGGACATTTTTACTTGTTATCTCATCAATCGTAGCCAAAGACGCAGCGAGTGAAAGCGCTTCCCCGCCGAAAGTCGTAAAAAAGAATACATCTTTATCGAACAGTTTCATGACGTCACTTCTTCCGGTAATTGCGGACACTGGCATTCCGTTTGCCATCGCTTTGGAATAGCAGGCAAGATCAGGAGTTACTCCGAAATATTCCTGCGCGCCTCCTGCTGCTATTCTGAATCCCGTCCACATCTCGTCAAAGATCAGCAGCGTTCCGTTTTTCCTGCAGATTTCCGATACCTCTTTTAAAAAATTATTTTTTTCCTCTTCAAATACAAACGGCTCGAGTATCACACATGCAATGTCACTGTCAATAGACTGTATCAGTGATTCTATATCATTGTAACTGAATGTATAAGTAAGATCCTTTACAGCTTCCGGTATTCCCGCGTTTCTGTCTGTTACTCCAATATACCAGTCATGCCAACCGTGGTATCCGCAGCATAAAACTTTTTCCCTTTTTGTAAAAGCTCTTGAAACCCTCACAGCCGCTGAAGTAACATCGCATCCTGTTTTGGAAAATCTTACAGACTCCGCATTGGGAATGATCTCACGCAGCTTTTCCGACAGCTCCACTTCCAGCGGATGAGTCATTGAAAATGTAATTCCGTCTTCAAGCTGACGGCGTATCGCATTATCAACTTTTTCATAACAATAGCCGAGCACTATCGGACCAATTCCCATATTAAAATCTATGAATTCATTTCCGTCAGTATCAAATACGTGAGAACCTTTACCCCTTTTTAAAAATTTTGGCGCGACTCCCCTGATCCATTGTGTAGGACCTTTTGCAAGTGTCTGCGAATGTCCCGGAATCAGTCCTTCAGAGCGTTTGAAAAGTTTATCGGATTCTGTTATTACCGGATATTCCGGGTTTGAACTTACTGTGTTTGGCATTTAACGGATAATTATTATTAAATTAATATTTACCGGAAATTTTATCCGGAAATTTCTTTCAGTAATCTCTCAGCAATTTTCTTTCCTGTAAATCCTTCATACTCAAGCACATCATTCAGCAATGCGGGTATAAACCATTTATTATCAAGCGCGAATGGAATTACTTTTTTCGTGATTTGATTTTTGAGAAATATCTCCGCCAGTATTGAATACAGACCGCCTGTGAGAAAATGATCTTCAAGTGTTACAAGCGTTTTTGAATTTTCAGCAGCTTTTAAAATCGCAACTTCATCTATAGGTTTGAGACATCTCATATTTATGATGCCTGCGGATACTCCTTTGCTTTCAAGAATTTCCTTAGCTTCGACCGCCTGTTTCAGCAAAATTCCATAGACGAGAATAGTTACATCATTTCCTTCAGAAATTATTTCCGCTTTGCCGATAGTGAAATCTTTTGAATGCTTAACTGAAGGTATCAGATTATTATATCTAATGTAAAAAGGCGATTCACTTTTGAGAACTTCAGGAAGTCCGATCAGCATGTCTTCTTCATCAGACGGACAAAATACATTCACATTTGGAATGCCTCTCATAATTGAAACATCTTCTATTGCCTGATGCGTGGGTCCGTTTGCCTCAGAAAGAAAACCGGAAAATCCGCCGACTAACTTCACAGGAAGATTTCCGATCCCGACATCCGTGCGAATAAATTCAAAAGCTCTCATTGTAAGAAATGTCGCCAGCGCATGAGCAACAGGTATCCTGCCTCTCAGTGCAAGTCCGCATGCAGCGCCGACCAAAGTCTGCTCTGTGATACCGGTATCAAGGAATTTTTCTCCGATCTTTCCCGGCAAATTTCTTATTGCTGCCCTGTTCTCAGCCGTCAGTATCATAAACCTGTCATCGCTTTCGATAAGATCTGACAATATATCTTCGTATGTCATTGTAAAATGTAAAGAGTTTTCAGCAAGCTATTAAATTTGATCCATGCAAACAACTTCAAAATTATGTTCATGAATTTTTTATCTCGCTACAATTGTATCCGAGGTAAGTTTAGCTTTTTCTTCGCCGTGCAGTTCCTTTAAAAGCATATCCACTTCTTCTTCTGTAAAATTTACAAACCATCTGTCCGCGCGCGACTCAATGCTCGGCAGTCCTTTTCCCCTTACAGTTTCAGCAATTACAAGTGACGGCTTTTCAGAATCAAACGGTATCCCGGAAAATGCTTTTTTCATTTCCTCAAAATCATGTCCGCTGCATGAAAAGGTGTTCCAGCCGAATGATTCAAATTTATCCGAAATAGGATTTAACGGTATAAGCTCTTCAGTTTTGATATTTGCCTGAAAATGATTTCTGTCAACTACCGCTGTTAAATTGCCAAGTTTTTTTGCGCCTGCTACAAGAGCAGCTTCCCATACCGAACCTTCATCAAGTTCACCATCGCCTAATACAACCAATACTTTATTTTTCATTCCTCGCATCTTACAGTCGATTGCAACTCCAATGGCGACACTGATCAGATGACCGAGCGAACCGGAGTGAAATTCAATCCCGGGAATATTCCTGTTCGGATGCCAGTAAATATCATCATTAGTCTTCAGATGGTTTTTTAATCTGTCCTTTCCTATAAATCCCAGCTCGGCAAACGTTCCGTACAATGCCGGTACATCATGTCCTTTTGAAAGAAAAAAATAATCCCTTTCGGGGTCTTTTAAATTTTCTTTACTGATGTTCAGATATTCACTGTAAAGGAAAACTATTAAATCCGCACAGGATAAAGATGCGCCGATAAAACAGCCGCCGTTACCTGACATTCTTATAATATGCTCTCTTACTTTGAAAGCAGTCTGCTTTAACTCTTCGGATCTTTTTTTATCCAATTTTTAAAATTGTTTACTGAAATTTACTGAATATCTTTTCTGATTTTTGCGGGATCGATTGTCTTTAAGTCATTGATGTTATTTCTGTACCAGTTTATCCCTGCGCGGAAAGCATTAATTTTCATTAACTCCGGCTTTCTCTCAAGCAGCATCATAATATCACAAAGCTTAAATATATTATCACTTTCATAAAGCTCATCGAATATTTTTTTTACAAACTCATAATCTTCTTCATAATCAACCGTTAACCTGTGACTCATTGAAAAGTCAAGTCCGGTTTCCCATTCCACATTTCCAATTCTGAATCTTTCCGGACGTTCCCAGATAAACGGAGTTGTATGTTCTCTTTCAAAATCCCTTTCTGATTCATTCCACGCCTGTTCAAGAGTTTTGATTGACATAATTTCAACATCATTTCCGTCAGGATGCGTAGCAGGATGCAGATTACTCACGTAGTCATAATCATTCTGATGCGAGTAATAAAAATTTAAAACTTTATCTATTACATCAGGACATATCAGCGGACAGTCGGAAGGTATTTTTACTATCGCATCTGCGCCTGATTCTATTCCCGCTTTATAATGTCTGTCTAAAAGATCCGAAGGATGCCCTCTGAAAAACTTAATTCCGTTTTCTTCACAAAGTTTTACTACATCATTATCCTGAGTATCAGTTGTAGTTGCTACTACAATTTCCTGTGCGGTCTTCGAAGCTGCAACTCTTTCATACATTCTCACCAGCATCGGTTTTCCGCCGAGCGGTAAGAAGATTTTTCCGGGAAGTCTGGTTGAGCCGGTTCTCGCCTGTATAACAATTACAGTTTTATGCAAAGTATTCCCGGGTATTTTAATTTTATCTGACATATGATTCTTTAATAACGCTGAAAACTTTTTCTGCTGACATATTTTTTAAGAGGTCATAATTTTCTTCCATAACAGACTGACATATTCCGGCTATGCGCTCAGCTGATTTGTTTCCGTTTTGCAGCGGCATAAGTCTTTTCAGTTCCTCCAGATCAAATTCAGAATATACTTCTTTTCCCAGAGCAAGCCCCACATAAACCACCGTAGAAAATTTTGTCAGAAGTATATCGCAGTTTGCAATCATCTCATTTGTATTTCCGGTTGAAAAAATCAGTGATCCGGGCGCCCATTTATTAATTTCTCTTGCAGCTCTCGGTACATATTCGTTTGGATGCAGTTTAAAAATTATCAGTCTGCCTCCTGAAAGTTTTACAGCTTTCTGAATAAACTTTTTTCTGTTTTCATATTTGTGAGTTTCCCTCATATCTGATGAGCATGCGAGTAGATAGTTTTTATAAGGAAAATCATTTATCAGATATTTTTCACAATTATCAAAATTGGGAATTCCGGTAACAATGATCTTTTCAGGTTTGACCCCTTTACGTATGAAGTGTTCCCTGTAACCTTCCGAGGCAACGCAGAAATATTTGTAACTGTCGGAAAGCCCTGTTGATGCAGTCCCACCGTAATATCTGGGTATCCCGAATTTTTTAGACATATGATAAAAAATATTTTCCGGATCCGTCATGCCTTCCTGTACAAGAATGATTTTTTTATCTCTAATATTTTTCGGAATGATAAGGTCACTGCAGTTTACAACAAGGTCATAATTATTTTTTCTTCCTTCATAATCAATATATAGATTATTGTCCTTTAAATATTCTTCAGTCTGAAGTCTGAATCTGCCGCCAAGAACCGTAAAGTCCAGTACGCCGAAGTTTGCGAAAAATCTTTCGACGCCGTCCGAATAATAAGCCGAAAAAAAATGCTCGTGCTCAGGCATCTTCTGTGATATCTGATGCAGCATTGTGGTCTGATTTCTCGAGCCGCAAATGTAAAGTATCTTTTTACTTTTCATAACGGTTTATTTTTTTAAGCGGTATTTTGTGAAGGACGGTAAAACAGGATCTGACACTGTGAAATTTACGGAATAGAAAAATATTCTGAAAACGGAAACCCCTTTTCATATTGTATAAAATTATCAGGAATCTAAATTAAAATTATAAAATATTTTTGATTTGGAATTTTAGCAATGAACTGTGAAAATAACAATTCAAATTAAGCGGTCTTTATAATTTAAATAAGGCAGGATATTCATTTAAATCAATTCACTTATAAACTGATTCAAATGTTTTTAGAGAAAAGATCCGGACATAAAATTTATCTCATGAAGTTAATAGCAAAACCAAGCTGCACTCCGCCGATATTATCAATCGGATTGTCTTTGATACTTTCCACTTCATTTCCTACTACTTTAATGTAATAATAACTGAGGTTAAAATTTATAGACATATCCCTGCTCTGTCTGAAGCTGACTCCCAGTCCCGTAAATCCTCCGATTCCGAAACTTGTAGTAGTGCTTCCTATTGCAGAAAAGAAATTCTGATTATACGGATTCATGAATATCATCGATGGCGAAACTCCTATATTAAAGATTGGTAAAAATTCTCCCTCAATATCGTCTTTAAATAACTCCTTTCTCAAGCCGAAACTCAGTGTTGACATAAATACCCTGTTTATTTTATTTTCAACAGGTATTGTGTTACCGAAATAATCCGTTCTCTCAAACTCCCTGGAATCAGTTACACCGGAGACTGTAAGATTTAAAAATAAATCAGTAGATTTTCCCGAAGGGAAATAATAGCTGAATGACGGTCCGAATCCTCTTTCCGAATATGATAAACCCATACTCCAGTTATTTCTCGGTTCTTTAATTACAGATTTATTTTGACTGAATACTGCTGAAGAATTTAATGTTATAAAAAGGGAAACGGCGGGTATTAATAATAATATTCTACTCATAATACATAACGTGATTTGTTAATTGTTTAAAGAAAGTTAATTAATTAATTTTTGATTTAAAATTCCAAACACAGTTGACGCAAAAAAGGTTTAATAAGTTCAGATATGTAGTTGGAAAACGTCAGAAATATCTTACGCTTGTACTGGAAAATATTCATGATCCTCATAACGTAAGCGCAATATTCCGCAGCGCCGAAGCTGCCGGGATAGATAAAATTTATCTGATCTATAACACCTGTAAGTTTCCTCGGATAGGAAAGACTTCGTCCGCAAGCGCTAAGAAATGGATCACCGTTGAAAAGTTTGAGACTGTAAAAGATTGTTTTAAAGAACTAAGAAAAAATAAATTCAGAATATATTCAACTCACATGAGTAATAAGCCGAAGGATAAAAGTCTTTATGATCTTGACCTGACAAAAAGAGTTGCAATAGTTATCGGCAATGAACATTCGGGAGTTTCTGATGAAGTGAAATCATTGTCGGATAAAAATTTTCTTATTCCCATGTTTGGAATGATACAGTCTCTCAATGTCTCAGTTGCAGCAGCGGTCTGTGTTTTTGAAGCTTTGCGCCAGAGATGCCTCAATGGAATGTATGAAAAATCAAAATACTCAAAGAAAGAACTTAATGATAAACTTAATGATTATTTAAACAGATAATTTAATGCTGCCTGCTTATTTAAAAAGCGAACTTAATCTTAAACATACAGATAAATTTCTCCTGATATCAGGACCGTGTGTTGTAGAATCAAAAACAGTAATTTTCAAAACCTGTGAAGCTTTAAAAAAGCTTTCTGAAAAATATAAACTGCCGTTCATATTCAAGTCTTCTTTTATTAAAGCGAACCGAACTTCTTCCGAATCATTCAGGACGCTCGGCATTGATGAAGCTTTATATATTCTGATGCAGGCGAAAAAAGAATTTGAAGTGCCGTTGCTCACTGATATTCATTCCGAACTTGATGCAATACTTGCTGCTGAAGCAGCCGATGTCCTGCAGATACCGGCTTTTCTCTGCAGACAGACAGAACTTCTCGAAGCTGCCGGAGAAACAGGAAAGATCATAAACATTAAGAAAGGTCAGTTCTTGGCGCCTGAAGATATGAAGTATCAGGCAAAAAAAATTGAAGCGACCGGTAATAAAAAGATTTTTCTGACTGAAAGAGGCACTACATTCGGATATAATAATTTAGTTGTCGACATGAGAAGTCTTGTGATTATGAAAAGGTCGGGTTATCCTGTAATATTTGACGCGACTCATTCCGTGCAGATGCCTTCAGCAGATAAAGGAGTGAGCGGAGGTAATCCTGAATTCATAGCTCCATTATCAAGAGCCGCCGCCGCTGCAGGAGTTGACGGTTTTTTTATTGAGACGCATCCCGATCCGAAGAAAGCTCTGAGCGACGCTGCAAGTATGCTGAAACTTGATAAAATGGAAAGTCTCTTAAAGGATTTGATATATGTAAAGAAAGTTCATAAACTTCATAAAAAATCTTAAAATAAGATTGGCGAAAACATTAAAATCCATTCAGACTAATTACGGAATTGCAAAGACATCTTACTTTGCCGGAATTTTTATAATTGCAATGTCCACTATTCTTCTCGAATTTACACTTACAAGAGTATTGTCCGTATCGCTATGGTATCATTTCGCATTTATGATTATCAGTGTAGCTCTGCTCGGATTCGGCATCAGCGGAGTTGTACTCGCTCTCAGCAGCCGTATTGAAAAAATTCAATCTGACAAACTGCTCAGCATTCTTTCGCTTCTGTACGGAGTTAGCGTTTTATTCTCTTTCATTTCAATGAATAAGATACCGTTTGATCCTTTTAGTCTGCTCACTGATTCCGTTCAGCTTTTATATCTGCCGGTATATTATCTTCTGATCACGCTTCCTTTTTTCTTCGCCGGTCTTGTAATTTCCGTATTGATCGTAAGATATAAAAAGGAAGTGTCTAAATTATATTTTTATGATCTTATCGGCGCGGGATTAGCATGTTTTGTTTTTATTTTTCTGATCCCTTTAACCGGCGGTAACGGAGCAGTAGCTGTTGTCGCTGCTATGGGATTTTTTGCGGCGATGATCTTCTCATTTGAAATGCATAAAACCATTTCGATGATCTCATTCATATTGCTTGCGCTCTCGCTGACTTTTTTAATTAATACCGACGATAGACTTCCTATTAATGTAACATCAAATAAAATTTACGGAAATTATATAAAGGACCGTCCGGACCTCAAAGTCAGAACAGACTGGAATATTTTTTCAAAGATAGATGTAATGAGGGATGAGGAAAGTTCACAGGACGGATATGATATATATCTTGCAGTTATCGACGCAGGCAATGCAACTACAAATATACCGAATGTAAAATCTCTTCCGCCTGTAACCAAACCTGCCGACGCATCCAATCTGGCTTATCTGCTGAAAGATTCTGCTGAAAAAGTTTTTATAATAGGTTCAGCAGGAGGCGGCGAAATACTTGCCGGTCTTTATCATAATGCGAAAAATATTAAAGCGGTTGAGATCAACGGCATTCTTAATGACTATCTTGAGAATACTCTTTCATACTGGACAGGTCCGTTAGTTAAAAATAATAAGTCAGTTAATTTAATTACGGATGACGCAAGAAATGTAATCACTTCAAAAAGAATTGTGTATGACGTAATTGTTTCCGCACATACAATTTCCGCATCAGCTATGTCAAGCGGTGCTATGAGCATGGTGGAAAATTATATTCTGACAAAGGAAGCAGTCAAAGAATATTTACATCATCTTGACAAATCAGGAGTAATGTATATTTCAAGACCGGAAACTCAGATCCCGAAAATTATCACTACGCTTAAAGAGGCGAGACTTGAAAACAGCAAAGGCATTGAAAACAGTAAAGACTGTTTTATTATTTTCAGAAGACCTCCGAATGAATTTGAAGGCGATAAAAGTTTTCTTGCAGGAGTGCTTTATAAAAAAGACGGATTCTCCGCCGAAGATGTAATAAAGATAAGAAACGAAGCTGGAAATCTGAGTCTTGACCTGATGTATGACCCGCTCAGCGAAAGCGAAAGTTTTTATAAAACGCTTATAGAGTCTGATGATTTCAGAAGTCTTGCAGGCGAAAAAAACAATATTACTGATACAGGGCTTGAACCGGCAACTGATGACAAACCATTCTTCGATCAGAATATCGGATTCGGCAATCTGACATTTGACGGAATTAAGGAAACTTTCTCGCAGGATGATAAAGCAATTCTCGCGCTCAAGGACAAACCCGTCGCTGAAACTACTTTGATTGTCATACTGATACAAACTCTGGTCACGGCATTTGCATTTCTGATACTTCCTATTATGATTGCAAAAAGAAAATTAGCCGGCGGTTCCTCTGGTAAAATTTTTCTGATCTACTTTGCCGCTATCGGTCTCGGATATATTATGATGCAGATTTCACTGATACAAAAATTTACTCTGATGCTCGGACAGCCGGTTTATACAATACTGACGGTAATTTCTTCCATGCTGATTTTTTCCGGAATAGGGAGTAAATATTCCGATTCTTTTTTAAAGAACAATAAGCACAGAATTCAGATAATATTTTTTCTGATTGCTGTTACAGCGATTCTGATTGGAGTTTTTAATTCATATCTGTTTACATCAATGGCGCGGTTTGATCTCATATACAGAGTGCTGATTTCCATACTGCTCATAGCGCCGCTTGGATTTTTTATGGGGATGCCATTTCCGCTTGGGATGAAAAAAATTGATGATTCGGAAAAAAGTCTTGCGGCATATTCATGGGCTGTCAACGGATTCTTTTCTGTCATCGGCTCTGTACTTGCGATAATATTTGCCATGACACTGGGTTTCCGGTTCGTATTCATTTTTGTATCAGTATGTTATCTGACAGCAATGCTTATGATAATCTTTCGCTCCAAAAGTTTACAATTAAAAACTTAAATTTTTTTTAAATTCAGTTAACTATTATCTGTTAATTATATTTTGGACGATCACTACAGGAAAAAAACTTTAGCAATTCTCGTCGGAGGCGGACCTGCTCCGGGTATTAACGGCGTAATACGATCTGTAACTATAGAAGCCATAAATTCCGGTCTGACTGTGTATGGGATTTTCGAAGGATTTGAACATCTGAGCAGAGGGGATTCAACGCATTTCCGAGAACTGAAAATCGAGGATGTATCCAGAATTCACTATACAGGGGGCAGTATTTTATATACATCAAGAGTGAATCCTGCAAAGAGCAAGGAAATGCTTGACGCTACATTGAAATCACTCACACAGCTTTCAGTGGATTATCTGATCACAATCGGCGGAGATGATACTGCTACAAGTGCTTATAAAATTGATCAGCTTGCAAAAGGTCAGATACAGGTCGCGCATGTTCCGAAGACAATTGACAACGATCTGCCGCTGCCGGGAAATATGCCAACATTCGGATATCAGACGGCGCGTGATTTCGGTTTTCGTATTGTTCAGTCTCTGATGCTTGACGCGGCTACTACGCGCAGATGGTATTATGTAGTTTCCATGGGAAGAAAAGCTGGACATCTCGCTCTTGGTATTGGCAAAGCAGCCGGCGCTACTCTGACAATTATCGGCGAAGAATTCCGCAATACAACCATCAGCTTTGAAACTGTCTGCGATATTCTCGAAGCATCAATCATTAAAAGAATGTCGCAGGGAAATCCATACGGCGTTGCCATTCTCGCCGAAGGCATTATAACACGCATTGATCAGAATGAACTAATGAATCACCCGTATGTAAATCTTGAAAAAGATCTCCACGGAAACATCCGTCTGTCTGAAGTTGATATCGGTAGGATCACAAAGGATGAAGTAAGAAGAAGACTGAGAGAGCGCGGTATTAATGTCACCATTGTAAACAAAGACATCGGATACGAACTCAGATGCGCCGACCCGATTCCATATGACTGCGAATATACACAGGACCTTGGCTATGCAGCAGTCAGATATCTGCTTGACGACAATTCAGGAGCGATTGTAACAGTTGACAAAGGCAGTCTTATTCCTATAAAGTTTGAAGATATCATTAACAGCGAAGGCAGGATCAGTACGCGTGAAGCAGACGTGGATTCGGACAGTTATCAGGTCGCAAGGAAATATATGATAAGACTTGAGAAATCCGATTTTGATGAATTGAAAAATGTTGCGCGGCTGGCTCTTATAGGAAATATGAAGACAGAGGAATTTATTGAGAAATTTAAATACTTAACTAATGATCCGCCTGTTAAAAATAAACCTGCCGGGTGATCATTTAAAAAATAAATAATATTGAAAATTGGAATCCTGACAAGCGGCGGCGACTGTCCCGGACTTAATGCCGTGATCAGAGCTATTGTAAGAAAATCCGATCAGCTTGGTTTTGAATCAGTCGGAATTAAGAACGGCTGGAAAGGAATCTTTGATGAAAGTTACGAAATACTTGACCTGAATAATGTAGCCGGAATTGTAAACAAAGGCGGCACTATTCTCGGCACTTCAAGATTCAGCCCTTTCGAAAAAAGGAAAGGTAAAGATATTCTTCTTCATAAAATTGCTCGTGAAAATTTTGACGCCATTATAGCTATCGGAGGAGACGGTTCCATGCATATTGCTCAGACAGCTTTTGAAGCAGGTCTGAATGTGGTCGGAGTCCCGAAGACCATTGATAACGATATCAGCGGAACCGATTATACTTTCGGATTTGATACGGCAGTCGGAATTGCAACCGAAGCAATTGACCGTCTTCACACCACAGCAGAATCACATCACAGGATTATGATACTGGAAGTTATGGGCAGGCACGCCGGATGGATAGCCCTTTACAGCGGTATTGCCGGAGGAGCCGATGTTGTGCTTATACCTGAGTTTAAAACAAAAGTATCGGATGTTTTGAAAGTTCTTAACAGCAGATATAAAAGAGGAAAGCTGTTTTCAATTATTGTAATTGCAGAAGGTACAAAGTTTGATGAGAAAAGCATGGCAAAAAGAAAAGAAGATGTTAAGCTTGACGACTTCGGCAGGGAAAGACTCGGAGGAATAGGAAATTATCTTGCTGATGAAATAGAAAGAAGGACGGGATATGAATGCAGAGCGACCGTACTCGGACATGTGCAGAGAGGCGGTATGCCGTCGGCATTTGACAGAGTGCTCGGTACGAGACTGGGGATCTATTCTGTTGAAATGGTAAATGAAAAAAAATTCGGCAGGATGGCTGCGCTTCAGGCAAATGAGATAGTTGACATTCCTATTACAGAAGCTATCGGAAAACTAAAAACAGTCAGCAGGGAATTATACGAAGTAGCTCAGGTCTTTTTCAAATAATAAATTTTACTTTATTAAATACTTATAATGACCGGGAATAAACAGGACGGAGTTCATTCAAGCGGATTACTTACTAAACTTGGATTAGTAACTGCAATTTTAATAGTCGTCAGTTCGATGATAGGTTCGGGTATATTCAAGAAAGCAGCGCCGATGGCTGATGATCTTGAATCAGGAGGATTACTTCTTTTATGCTGGGTGATAGCAGGTCTTATTACTATGATCGGCGCGGCTACCAATGCGGAAATAGCAGGACTTATTGCAGCTCCCGGCGGACAGTATGTTTATTTCAAGGAAATGTACGGCAAAGCTTTCGCATTCATTTACGGCTGGTCATGCTTTTCCGTGATACAGTCAGCTTCCATAGCATCAATAGCTTATGTATTTTCAGAATCAGTAAACGCAATACTGCCTCTTCCCCGGCTCGGCGCTGAAATGGAAAATTTCAGCATACTCGGTATATTTTATCCGTTCGCAAGCTTCGGCGTTAAAGCGCTTACAATTGCAACAATAATATTTCTGACAGTTGCAAACTATCTCGGTGTCATATTCGGCGGTATCATAAATAATATTTTCACTTCTCTCAAAGTTCTCGGAATACTTATTATAATTACACTCGGACTAACGATGAGCGGCGGCTCTGCTGAAAATGTCTTACCTATCGGACCAAATCCAACAGCGGAATACGGAACTTCACTCGGATTATTCGGGGCAATGTTTGCCGCAATGCTCGGCGCATTCTGGGCTTATGACGGCTGGAATAATATCGGTTATCTCGGAGGCGAGGTGAAAAATCCCAAGAAAAATATTCCTGTCGCTCTCTTTACCGGAGTGGGAATTGTCATCGGTATTTATCTGCTTACTAATTTTGTATTCCTTTATGTAATGCCTGTCAGTGAGATCATTGATGTTGCTCAAAAGGATAATACCATTATCGCTGTAGAAGTAATGAGAAAATTTTTAGGGTTCGGCGGAGCGTTCTTTATTTCAATACTTATAATGGTCTCAACTTTCGGTACGACAAACGGATCCATTCTCGCTTCATCAAGAATTTATTTTGCAATGTCGCGCGATAAACTATTTTTTAAATCCGCGGGAAATGTTCATCCGTCATTTAAAACACCTTATACTTCGCTTGTCATTCAGGGTATATGGTCGTGCATTCTTGTCCTGTCCGGAACTTTTGATCAGCTTACGGATATGGTGATCTTCGCATCATTTATTTTTTACGGGGCAGGAGCTTTCGGCGTGTTTATACTGAGAAGAAAAATGAAAGATCATAACAGACCGTATAAAACAGTCGGCTATCCTGTACTGCCGCTGATTTTCGTTCTGTTCTGTATTACGCTTGTTGTAGTAACAATAATTCAGAATCCGCGTGATGCGGGATTCGGGCTGCTTCTGGTGCTCAGCGGAATTCCGTTTTACTTATACTGGAACCGGCGAGGCAGGAATTAAAATTTTATTACTAATAAAATACTACTGGATGCTGAAAATAATTTATGCAATGAACTTTAGCATAAAATCAAAACTGACTAATCTATTATACTGGTTTTCTGAATGGTCTTATGAAGTTTATTTATTTCCATTAAAGCAGCGGAACCGTACCAAGGGTGTAGTTCCATTTCCAGTACTCCCGCCTGCACGGCAGGATCAGTCTCAGTAAGTTTTTTCGCTTCTTCAATTGTCTTCACATTAAAAATATAGATGCCTCTTATTTCTCCGTTATCAGAAAACGGACCTGCAAGTATGAGAGAACCTTCTTCAGCCATTCTCATTATGTTTCTTAAATGAGCCATCTGAAGCTCATTTGCTTTTTCATTATTTTCCGGTTTGACTTTTCCTGATTTAAGAAAAGCCATCACATATTCTTTCATCCCGTAATCATCCGCGCCGAGAGATTTTGCATAAGCTGAATCATAGCTGCCGCTTTGAGTATATCCTGTGTTTGAGATCATTATAGTCAGGAACATTAGAAAAATTATTTTCAGCATAGTTCTTAGTATTTAATAAATTTTAAAAAATCTGTTTTAATATTCTGACAGTTCTATCAGTTTCTTTCTGAATACATCTTTCTGAAAAAAGTTCTCTTCGAGAACCGAAGAAAAAGGGACCGGAGTGTCCAGACTTCCGCAGCGCATTACAGGCGCATCCAGATTTTTAAATAAATGTTCGGATATATATGCAGCGATCTCAGCTCCGATACCGCCTGTTAAAGTGTCTTCATGCACTATCAGGACCTTACCTGTTTTTGAAACGCTTTCCGTAACAGTATCTTTATCCCAGGGAAGGAGTGTGCGCAGGTCTATAAGTTCGGCGGAAATGTTTTTATTTTCATCTAATATTTTTTCCGCCCAGTGAACTCCCATTCCGTAAGTTACAATAGTCAGATCATCGCCTTCTCTTACAATCTTTGCTTTTCCGGATTCCACTGTATAATAATCATCGGGTATGTCTTCCGTTAAACTTCTGTACAAAGCTTTATGCTCAAAAAACAAAACCGGATTCGGATCTTCGATTGCAGCTGCGATCATTCCTTTAGCATCATATGGATTAGACGGATAAAATATCTTAAGTCCCGGCGTATGAAAAAACCAAGCTTCATTTGACTGCGAATGAAATGGTCCGGCTCCGACACCTGCACCGCACGGCATTCTGATGACGACATCTGCATTCTGTCCCCATCGGTAATGTATCTTAGCAAGATTATTTACAACAGGATTGAAACCGCTTGTGATAAAATCCGCAAACTGCATTTCCACAACCGACTTTATTCCTTTTATCGAAAGACCAAGTGCTGCGCCGATTATCGCAGATTCACAAATAGGCGTATTGCGGATCCTCTCTTTACCGAATTCCTGATAAAAATTTTCCGTAACTTTAAATACACCGCCGTACTCCGCGATATCCTGCCCCATAATTACAAGGTCTTTATATTTTCTCATAGATAATCTGAGTCCGTCTGAAACAGCATCGACAAATCTTTTCGGTGATGCAGCTTTTCCCGCCGGTTGAATTACTTTCTGAATGTAAGGCGCATACACGTCATTCAGTTCTTTTACAGTGTCTGCAGGTGTTTCAGGGTCATTAAGCGCTTCATCAAGCGCGCTATCAATTTCTTTTTTGAATTCATCTCTGATCAGACTTATTTTCTCATCATCGAGAACTCCCTCTTCGAGAAGATAGCTTTCATAATTCAGCACAGGATCTTTCTTTGCCCATTCCTCGAAAAGTTCTTTAGGAACATATTTAACACCTGATGCTTCTTCGTGTCCTCTCATTCTGAAAGTCTTGCATTCGAGAAGCAGCGGTCGCGGATCATTTTTCATGGACTCCGCATAAGTTTTTACTGTATCATAAACCGTAAGAATATTATTTCCGTCGATCTGCATAGCTTCCATTCCGTAACCGACTCCCTTGTCTGAAAGGTCGCCGCATTTATACTGTTCATTAAGCGGAGTTGAAAGTCCGTATCCGTTATTTTCTATTACAAAAATAACAGGAAGATTCCATACAGCAGCGACATTAAGTGATTCGTGAAAATCGCCTTCGCTTGTTCCGCCGTCACCTGTAAATACTGCTGTAATTTTTTTATCATTCTTAAGAAGCGATGCAAGTCCGATACCGTCAGCGATTGCAAGCTGCGGACCGAGATGCGAGATCATCCCGACTATATGGTATTCATTTGTTCCGAAATGAAAAGATCTTTCCCGGCCTTTTGAAAATCCGTCATACTTTCCCTGAAGCTGTCTGAATAATTTTGCAAGCGGAAGTCCTTTTACGGTGAACACTCCGAGATTTCTGTGCATAGGGAGTATGTATTCATCTCTGTCAAGCGCCATACTGACTCCAACTGAAATAGCTTCCTGTCCGATACCGGAAAACCATTTTGAGATCTTTCCTTTCCTCAGCAGCAGCAGCATTTTCTCTTCAATTAATCTCGGAAGCAGTATGCCTTTATATAAAGAGAGCAGAGTGTCATTATCATAATCTTTCCTGTCGAAACTCATTAACCTTCTTCTCAGATCAGGAGATGTCTGTGATTCCATTTAGTTTTTGATTTAATGTTCGTATAACTGCAAAATAAGAATTGATATCGTGATTATAAATGATGAATGAACATCTTTATCACTTTGAATAAAAAGCTTTCACGAAAAAAAAATAAAAGTGTTTAACAAAGAAGATTTTAAAAAATAAATATATTTACTACTTTATGACAAGAAATTTTAAAAAAGAATTACGCCTGGATTTACAACTGCTGTTGCACAGTAATGTATTGAAATTTTAAAATTTTTTTTAAAACGATAATTTGTTTCAAGTTTTATAAATTATATTAATCAATTAAATAAACCTTTATGAAAGTTATCGGAATTGTTTTAGGAATAGTCGCAATGCTCGGAATGGCAGTAGCTTTTATCCCTTTGCTGGGATGGCTTAACTGGCTGAACATACCTTTTGCAATAATAGGACTGATATTCAGCATTATCGGAAAAACAAGAACGGGTATTACGCTTTGCAGTATTGCAATACTTTTCGGAATATTCAGACTAATGTTAGGCGGCGGTATTCTCTGATTTATGATTTTTTAATGACTTTGAAATTTAAGCAAAAAAAAGACAGGTCAGAGACCTGCCTTTTAAATTTATATTTAAGTTAATCTTATTCCGCAGGTACGAATTTCCTTGCGCTTAATTCATTGTCAATTGTAAGAAGTCCGAGACCTTCACCGTTTATCAGTTTTAACCTGGCAATAATTTTAGACATTGTTGCTTCTTCTTCTACTTGTTCATCCACATACCACTCAAGAAAACTTCTGACTGAATGGTCATTTTCCTTAATTGCAATATCCATAAGATCGTTGATGCTTTTGGTAATATATCGCTCGTGCTCAAGAGCTTCTTCAAATACATTCAGCGCTGAACTGAATTCCGATTTCGGCTCGCCGAGAGATTTCAATATTACGCGGCCACCTTTATCATGCACAAAATTAAACATCTTCATAGCATGAAAATGTTCTTCCTGCGCCTGCACGTTGAAATAATTTGCAAAACCTTCCATCTCTATAGATTCGAGATATGCCGACATGGACAGATACATATATTCAGAAAAAAACTCTTTGTTTATCTGTTCATTAATTGCGTCCTGAAGTTTTTTCGTTAACATTTTTTCTCCTTATATAAATTAAATAAAATATTACGTATTTGTTTACGCTTCCACAAAAGGTCTTTCACCGGCAACAATACCTTTGCTTCCGATGGTTTCATAATCATATCCGTTCAATTCCGGAACTGCGCTGCAAAGTTCCGTAAACACTTCCTCTGAATTTTCAAATTCAAAATTATGTCCCATAGCTTTTGCAATTAGTTTTAAAATTTTCCATCCGGGTCTGGAGTTGAATTTCGTTCCTCGTGTCCATCTGTCATTATGCGCGCCGAACTTATCCAATCTCGACAATGAAAACTCTCCTATAAGTCTCTCCTGTTCCAGTGATGCGACAGCAGGTTTAAGTCTCTGTATCCGGTTCTGAAAATTTACGAATGTTCCGTTTATTTCAGCATAAGTTGATACCGGAAGTATTACGTTCGCCTGTTCTGAAAATGTATTTTTATAAGAGATGAGATTAATTGTCGTTTCAATATTTTTCATAAACACATCAGAGCCGTTTATGTTTTTTATTTCTTCATTCAATATAACCAACATCTTTATATTTCCGGAACTTAGCGAGTCTGTAACGCTGTCTGAAATAGGTTTAATACCAAGAAGTTTCATTCCGTTTGAATTCGGAGTCATATCGGATTTTCTTAAAATATCATCACCGAAATTTTCATCAAAGCGCGGTATGTAAAAGACATTATCACTGCTGAATATATCCCCGGCAAATTTCTTCAAAGCGTAATTATCTTCAAGAGTCGAATTAGCAGAAGCAATAAATAAAATTTCACCGGCGCTGTATTTTTTCAGATGAGATATCGATTTTGAGACAGCTTCATCCCAGTCGACATCCAGAAGATCTTCTTTCTCCGTCGTACCTTCGTCCAGTTTAATTGCAGGGGAATTAAACCTGAGCTCTTCGTCATTTACACCTTTAATGGTATTTAATCTTCCGTAATCACAAAGCCAGTAATCATTGACAGATAAATTTTCTCTCGGTTCGATCCTGAGAATTTTATTGTTTCTGACACCTACGATAGTATTACAGCCTCTTGCGCATCCGGGACAAACTGAATCGGTAAATGACATTTCCCAGACTCGTGATTTGAATCTGAAATCTTCCGAAGTCAGTGCTCCCACAGGACATATCTCTATTACATTCATCGAATACGGATTATCCAGCTCTTCACCCGGAAATGTTTCAATCGTAACGTGATCACCTCTTTGTACAAAAGTAAGCTCCGGATCTTTAGCGATCTCCTCACAGAATCTTATGCATCTCGAACAGCTGATACATCTTTCCTGATCAAATAATACATTAGGTCCGAGTTTTACTCTTTTATCCTTTTGATTTTTTGCCTCGTCAAATCTTGAAATTCCTACTCCGTACTGATAAGCATAATCCTGAAGTTTGCATTCACCCGCTTCATCACAGATTGGACAGTCGAGCGGATGATTAATAAGAAGAAATTCCATCACAGCATTCTGCGCATGAATCACTTTTTCGGATTTTGACCTGACTCTCATTCCGGGTGTAGCGGGAGTCGAACAGGCGATCACAAGTTTTGGCATATCTACTATTTCAACGAGACATATCCTGCAGTTTCCCGATACTGAAAGCGATGGATGATAACAGAAATGGGCTATCTCAATTCCGGCGTTAAGAGCTGCCTGAATGATAGTCTGTCCGGCGGAAAATTCCACCTCTTTATCATCGATTATAATTGTTGGCATTTTGAAATTCGGTTGAATGGAAAATTTCGTTTAAATTAAATCTATTTTTATCTTTTTTCAATTCAGTTTAATTCACAATTTAAGCACATTAATTACACAAAGAATAATCAATATGAACACACGAAAAATCCTGCTTGTAACTTCTGACAAAGATCTATACGGTATTGTGAAAATATCAGCGCTGACGCTCACAAAACTGAACTGTCAGGTCAGTATTGAAGAGTCTTCTGATTTCGAAGAAATATTAAAAAAATCTAAGGAAGAAAATCTTGATATGATAATTGCAGACGCTGATCATGAGAGTTTAAATATACCTGTTCTGATAAAAGAAATCCGTAACGGGAATGTTCCTTCATTAAAAAAGATAATGACAGTTTATTCCGGAAATATTAACAGGGATGAATATTTCAAAGCCGGCTGCGACAGTATTATGTCAAAGGATGAATTCAAAAGAGTCGTTAACAATATTTTACAGCATTGAAAAATTTCTCACACAGAAAAAATTTCTACATTAAGAAATCAGCTTTTGTAATTAAATTATGTGATTCTTTTATATTCTATCTCAACAGCTTTCGCCTCTTCGCCGCCGGGAGTAATATTGTAAGCTGAAATAATTAGATTATCTTTATCCTTTAAAATTACTTCCGTTTTCCATCCCCATCTTTCAGCGTAATCCGTGTCTCCGTAATTGCCGATAACAGAGAATCCGTCTGAAGTTTCATCACCTTCTGAAAACATAATGTTCGTTCCGCTATGAAATGTATCAAGATAAGCGATCTGATATTTCTGCTCGGGGATACTGAAACCGATGATTGCTATCGCTTCGTAATTCTTTCCTTCGAGTTCGTATTTATATTCATGCATAACGAACCTGCCGCCGAGAATGGATCTTATCTCTCCTTTTACAGCTGAAGTATCCGCAAGCACTCCCGGTTCAAACCATGTTTTAACGCTGCCTTCCCATTTTCCCGTAAGCTGTAAAAGTCTTGAGTGTCTTCCTGTTTCTACTGATTCTGAAAATTTTATTTTGCTCATAGTAAGTTTACTTTTAGAGATCAACTTAAGTAATTTATTTTTTTATTTAAACATACATGATCAGAATTAATCAATATCATTCAAAAAAAATATTCTTAAGAATTTACACAAGATATTCATTTGTAATTCAGGGTTGTCCAAAACATTCCATAAAATTAAATTATGTGTGAGATTTTTCATAAACTTTAAGTATTCTTAAACACTGATCAGAATAACTGACTTTGAAAAAATGCCGAAAGAATTCATGAGCAATTCCGTTTATATAATTTCCTTGTCTGAAAAATTTGCACGGCAAATTTTGAGTTGGAAATATTACAGCAATTGTGAGCCGAAGACGTCCGAAGTGAAAATGAATTCCGGCATTTTTTAGCAGCGGAGTTTATTTTTGGTACTTTTATATTGATCTCTCAAAAAAAGTACGATAAGGTAAGCTTAACTTTAATTTAAAAGCAAAATGTTTTGAAAGGATGTGCTTATAAATTGAAATTGTTCTAATTCTACTTCCTTTTATTTAAAATGCTAAAAATCTATTTTCCAATCAGATAAAAATTTATCATTAATTTAACAATATATGGAACAGCTAAATGAAGTAAGGAATTATATTGCGGGTAAATTCACTAAAAACGGACATAAGACATTGGATGTAATTAGCCCTTCCGACGGTAAAAAAATATCCACCGTTCCGTTGTCCACAATGACAGATCTTAATGATGCAGTAAAGTCTGCAAAGGAAGCATTCAATATCTGGTCTTCGGTACCTATTAAAGAGAGAGTTCAGGTGTTTTATAAATATAAAACGCTTCTTGAAAAAAACATACAAGAGCTTGCTGAGCTGACACATATTGAAAACGGTAAAACGATGGATGAGTCTGTCGCTGAAATAGAAAAAAGTATTGAACTGACTGAATTCGCCTGTTCGCTGCCACAGTTAGTCGGCGGCGAAGTGCTGGAAGTAAGTGCTGGAGTGGAATGCAGAATTGAATACAAACCATTAGGTGTAGTTGCATCAATTGCTCCTTTCAATTTTCCTCACATGGTCCCTCACTGGACAATTCCGAACGCTATAGCTTTGGGAAACTGTATGATATTAAAACCATCTGAACTCGTTCCTATCAGTTCAAACCGTATCGCGGAAATGCTGAAAGAATCGGGGCTTCCGGACGGAGTATTTAATATAGTAAATGGCGACAGGGAAATCGTGGAAGCAATATGTGATCATCCGGGAATAGAAGCGGTTTCATTTGTCGGTTCGACAAAAGTTGCAAAGATAGTTTACAGAAGAGCGACGTCAAATCTTAAAAGATGTCTTGCACTCGGCGGAGCAAAAAATCATTTGATTGTATTGCCGGACGCTCATCCGGAAATGACTGCAAACAATGTGTCGGCATCAATGTCAGGCTGTGCAGGTCAGAGATGTATGGCAGCATCGGCAATGGTAGGTGTCGGCGGTATCGATGAAATTGTTAAGAAGATCTGTGACGAAGCGCGAAAGATCATTCCCGGGAAAAATCTTGGTTCAGTCATCAGCAGACAGGCAAAGGAAAGAATTGAAAAGTATATTACTGAAGCAGAGGAAGCCGGCGCAAAAGTTCTGGTGGACGGAAGAAAAGTCAAAGTAAAAGGTAAAGAAGGGGGATTTTATGTCGGTCCGACAGTGATAGATTTTGTCAAACCTGAAATGGCAATTGCAAAGGAAGAAGTATTCGGACCTGTACTGTCAATAATCAGGGCAAAAGATATAGATGAAGCACTTGAAATAGAGAATAAATCGGAGTATGGCAACGCGGCATCAGTATTCACACAAAGCGGAAGCGCAGCGAGATATATAATGGATAAAGCAAGCGCCGGAATGATCGGAATAAATATAGGAGTGCCAGTACCCCGTGAGCCGTTTTCATTCGGGGGATGGAATGAGTCTAAGTTCGGAGTATGTGATATAACGGGTAAGAGCTCGATAGAATTCTGGACATTGCTGAAGAAGACGACAACGAAGTGGAATCCGGAGGCGAAGAGGAACTGGATGTCGTGAGAAAAACCGTTTTAACGGTTTTTCGTGAGAAGTAAAAGATGTATGCGGGGATTATTGATGCGAAATTTTGTCGTAAGTAAATACGATATTTGGATTGAGTAAGTAATGTGTTAATATTACATTGCTGATAATCTGTGAAAAACCGTTTTAACGGTTTTTCGAGTGAGAACAGAAATGTGAAACTGACTTTATTATATGAGAATGGAACCTATGTTTATTTTGCTGATTGATTCAGTTGAATTTTTGAATTATTTTTTTATGAATATATGGAAAAACCGTTTTAACGGTTTTTCGTTAGGAGATGATTACGATGAATTTCGAACAGATAAAAATGTATATACATGCATTTTTTAGTACTAAAGATGTAGTTCCGTTAATAAGTCAAACTCTTGAAGAAAGTTTGTATTATAGAATCATTTTTAAAATTACTCAGGAGTTTAAATCAAAAGTTATAAATATAAATGGCACCGAAGATCATGTACATATTTTATTCAACCTGAATCCGGTTTTTAATCTGTCTGATTTTCTGCGAAATGTAAAAGGTGAAACATCACATTGGATTAATCATGAAGAGTTAACTGATAAAAAGTTTGCCTGGCAAAAAAGTTATTTTGCTTATTCCGTCAGTGAAAGAGATTTAAAAAAAGTCAGTAGATATATTGACATTCAAAAGGAGTATCATAAACAATATAGTTTTTTAGACGAGTGCAATTTTTTCCTAAAAAATGGAGGCTGCAATTAGCGAAAAACCGTTAAAACGGTTTTTCCCCAACTAAACTTTTTAATCACAATGACCACTACATCTGTTTCCAAATCCGAAATAATTAGTAATTCTCTCGACCATACCATCACCTCATGGTCAAAGCAAAAAGGATTCTCTCCTACCGTCATTACCGGCGCCGAAGGCGTCTATTTCTATGATATCGACGGTAAAAAATATCTAGACTTCTCTTCTCAGCTTATCTGCGTCAATATCGGTCACGGACATCCGAAAGTTCTCGATGCCGTCTCCGCACAAATGAAAGAAGTCAGCTATATAAATCCAAGTATGACAACCAAAGTCCGGGCCGATCTGGGTAAAAAACTTGCAGAAATTACTCCCGGTAATCTTAACCGTGTCTTCTTTACTCTCGGTGGTGCCGAAGCCGTAGAAAATGCCGTTAAGCTTGCAAGGATCTATACCGGCAGACATAAAATTATCGCAATGTATCAGTCATATCACGGCGCTACTTATTCGGCTTTTTCTGCAGGAGGTGACCCGAGAAAACTCGCCGTCGATTCGCAGCAGGCTCCGAATTTTATTCATGCGGAAAATCCGTATTTCTACCGTTGCCCCTGGAATAGTAAAACCCCTGAAGAATGCACTGAAAATGCTCTAGCTCATCTCGAAAGAATCGTTCAGTATGAAGGACCCGGAAATATTGCCGCAATAATCCTCGAAGGTGAATCCGGTTCGTCCGGCTGTATTAAAATAACTCCGGGGTACTGGAAAGGCGTTAAATCAATTTGTGAAAATTACGGCATCCTTACAATCGATGATGAAGTGATGAGCGGTTTCGGCAGAACAGGCAAATGGTTCGGCATTGATAATCATGGTGTATCTCCCGATATAATGTGCATGGCTAAAGGTATTACTTCCGCTTACCTGCCTCTCGGTGGTATCATGATCTCTGAAGAGATTGCAAAAACTTTTGACGATAAACCTCTTCCTCTGGGTCTCACTTACTCCTCGCATCCCGTTACGCTTGCTGCCGCAAATGCAGTTATTAATATTTATGAAGAGGAAGACCTTATAAATAATGCCGCTGAAATGGGTAAATATGTTAATCAGAAAATGTGTGAAATGATGGGCAAACATCCTTCTATTGGTGATTTCAGAAATACTGGTTTACTCGGATGCATTGAACTCGTGAAAAACCGAAAAACTAAAGAACCAATGGCAAAGTGGAATGCCGCTCCGAATGAAATGGGCATTATGCCAAAAGTGACTGCAAAATTATCTGAGCTCGGAATGTACACGATGAGCAGATGGAATCTTATTTTTGTCGCGCCGCCGCTCTGTGTTACAAAAGAACAGATCGATGAAGGCATGGATATTTTATCTGAAGCAATTGAAATTGCAGACCGGGAAACAATTTAAAATCTGTCAGTAAATTGTGTTTCGATAAAACAAAATTCTTTGTTTTGTTTATAGCTGAAATAAATTTTTTCGTAAATGAATAATGATCAGACTGATGAAAAGAGTGTTCAGAAAATTAATCTGACTGAGGAATTTTCATCATCTCTTTACAGTGAAGACCTTGCCGCAATTCCGCAGTCAAAACGAACCTGGAATACCTGGAACTACACTGCTCTCTGGATCAGTATGAGTCTGTGTATTCCCACTTACATGCTGGCAAGTTCACTCATTGACGGAGGTATGAACTGGTGGCAGGCTATCCTTACAATTTTTCTCGGCAATACAATTGTTCTTATTCCGATGATCCTTAACGGACATGCCGGAGCAAAATACGGAATCCCTTTTCCTGTTTTCGCAAGAGCCAGTTTCGGAATTAAAGGAGCTAATATTCCTGCGATACTCAGAGCTATTGTTGCATGCGGATGGTTTGGTATTCAGACATGGATAGGTGGTTTTGCTTTATTCCTGATGATTACAGCCTGGATACCATCTCTTGGTAGCCTCCCGCGGATTTTCCCTGAGTCTTTCGGTCTGGAAACAGGCCCGGCTGTTTGTTTTTTTATCTTCTGGATTCTTAATATGTATGTGGTTTACCTCGGTGTTGACAGTATTAAAAAATTACTTGTATTCAAAGCATACTTCCTCCCGCTTTCCGCACTTGCATTGTTATACTGGGCTGTGTCCGCCGGAAACGGCTTTGGGCCGATTTTAGCTCAGCCCGATAAGTTTGTAACTTCTTCTCAATTCTGGGATTTCTTCTTTCCGGCGCTTACAGGTATGGTAGGTTTCTGGGCTACACTTTCACTTAATATTCCGGACTTTACCCGATATGCAAAAAGCCAGAGAGCACAGATAGTCGGTCAGATCATCGGTCTGCCGCCATCTATGACTTTGTTTTCATTTATCGGTGTTGTCGTAACTTCTGCAACTGTCATCATCTATGGAAATACCATCTGGGATCCCGTTGTGCTTGCAGGTAAATTTGAAAATAAATTTATTGTGAGCATTGCTATGATCTGTATTGCCGTTTCAACGCTTGCGACTAACATTGCAGCAAATATTGTCAGTCCGGCAAATGACTTTGCCCATCTCGCTCCTTCTAAAATCGATTTTAAAAAAGGCGGATACATTACCGGCGTCATCGGCATTCTTATTTTTCCGTGGAAACTGATAGCTGACCCGAGCGGATATATTTTTACATGGCTGATAGCTTACTCCAGTCTGCTCGGACCTGTTGGCGGCATTATGATCGCAGATTATTATTTTTTAAGAAATAAAATTTTGAATGTAAACGATCTTTACGTTTCCAATGGAGCTTACACTTATTATAAAGGATATAACAATGCTGCTTTAATTGCTCTTATCGCAGGTATAATCCCTAATGCTCCCGGATTTCTCACTACCGTTGGCTTGATTAGCGTAAATACATTTCCTCCTTTAATTGTTAATCTGTATCATTATGCCTGGTTTGTCGGTTTCGGTATCTCATTCGCAGTCTATTTATTGTTAATGAAAAAAGTAAGTCAGGAAAGCAATATAAATTTTCAGGAAGTAAATTAATTAAATCAATTTTATAATATGTCTATTCTTATTAAAAACGGCAGAGTAATCACTGCATCCGAAGACTATATCGCAGATGTTTTCATAGAAGGAGAAACAATATCTGCTGTAGGTAAAGATTTAAATTTAAATGCTGATGAAATTATTGACGCTTCGGGTAAATTAATTTTCCCCGGCGGAATTGATCCGCATGTTCATCTTGATATGCCTTTTATGGGAACATTCTCAAGCGATAATTATGAAACCGGTACAGCTGCGGCTCTTCACGGCGGTACGACTATGGTTATAGACTTTGTATTACAGACTCAGGGCAAATCTTTATATTCCGCTCTCGAAGAATGGCGAAGCAGATCCGACGGCAATGCATTATGCGATTACTCTTTTCATATGGCTGTGACTGATTTTAATGAAAAAACGAAAAAAGAAATTTCCGAATTGATCGGTAAAGAAGGCATCACTTCCTTTAAAACTTTTATGGCGTATAAAGGCGCGCTTATGATAGATGACAGAATGATGATTGGTCTGATGAATGAAGTCAGAGACAAAGGCGGTGTTGTTACTGTTCACGCTACTCACGGTGACATGATAGATTTTCTTATAGCAAAACATAAAAATGAAGGTAAACTCTCGCCGCTTTATCATTATTTGTCTCAGCCTGAGATCACTGAAGCGGAAGCTTCAGGAAGATTTGCTGATATGGCTTATCATACTGACGTTCCCGCTTATATTGTTCATATGACATGTGAAGGCGCTCTTAACGAAATACGGAAAGCTGCTGAAAGAAATCAAAAAGTTTTTGTTGAAACTTGTATACAGTATCTTTTACTCGATGCATCTTTGTATGAAAAGGATTTTGAAGGAGCTAAATGGGTCATGAGTCCGCCGCTCAGAGAGAAAAAAGATCAGACAGCTCTGTGGGCCGGAATAAATCAGGGGCTCGTTCAGGTAGTCGGCACTGATCACTGTCCGTTTGAATGGAAAAAGAAACTCATGGGAGAAAAGGATTTTTCCAAAATTCCTAACGGTCATCCCGCTATCGAGCACAGAATGGAGTTGCTTTATTCCGAAGGCGTAGGAAAAGGAAAAATAAGTCTTAACAAATATGTGGAAGTTACTTCAACCAATGCCTCAAAGATCTTTGGTATGTTTCCTGAAAAAGGCTCTATAGGTATCGGAAGTGATGCGGATCTTGTAATTTTTGATCCGGAAAAAAAACATACAATCTCCGTGAATACTCATCACATGAATGTTGACTATTCCGCTTATGAAGGATGGGAACTGACAGGTAAAGTCGAATCCGTAATCCTTCGCGGAAAAATTGCAGTTGACAGAGGTATTCTGAATGTAAAAAAAGGTTACGGCAATTTTATCAAAAGAAAGAAAGCATCAAAAATTGTGTGAAGAATTATACTTGTTTTAAAACTGATTATAATTTCTTCAAAAAAAATATAATCAGTATTTTCCACAAAAGTTTTTGACTAAAATGCTTCCGGTGAATTTTCACTTCCGGGTTTGCTGCCAAACTCTCCGAGATCTTTTCCTTCAGTCTCTACGAATTTTTTTATTACATCCAGATTCTCAAGTATAAGTTTTGCTTTTGCAAGACCGAACGAAAATGAGAATTTACTTTCGGGATTTAGATTAAGGATCTTGTTACCTTTGTATTCCTGTATCTCAGGCATTTCGTTTTAAATTAAGTTATAAAAAATTATTCACCTGAATATCTGTGATTCATTGCGGAAAGATATTCGTACATAGTATTAATATTACTTTTCACTGAGCCCTCGCCGTGTCTTTATCTCTGCATTCATAATATTTATCAAAAAATGAAAGTCCTTCATCTGCTTTATTAAGTATTGTTTTCTGCATTAGATACTGCTCGAAAAAAGATATATAGTTTGAAGTCTCTTCGCATTCTTCCATTTCCTTTTTAAACTCATTTATATTGTAAAGCATATCATCTTCTTTAATATCAAGATTTGACAATACGCTGCCTTCACCTGTCTCTTTATCCAGTTCCATTTTCCTGCCGTCGTAAATCAGCGAATAATTATATCCCGTTCCGAGATAAAGCGGACTGAATCTGACATTTGAAATGATTTTCGGCATACTATCCGCGCCGGAAGTAATCTCCGCATTATGTATTTCATAAAGCGGCTGAGAGCTTTTTGAAAAATCAAATATTAGAAGCATATTAAAATCATATGCGTTTATCCCGCTGGAGAGATTAAGAATAAGTTCATCTGCACCGTTTTTGTCTAAATCGATCAGCGTATCAGAAATAAATCCTGAATAAAAATTATCTCTGAAAAAGACAGTGTTATTATACCTGTCCGTTATCTGAATGCTGCCCGTAAAAAATTCCGAACTGTTATATACAAGTATAATCCTGTGGTCATTCGTATAAATCTCTTTGTCAATTATTAATCCGTCATCCTGAGCGTTAACTGCAGCTGCAGATAACAGTATTAAGAATAATTTTATTGCTTTTCTTTTCAAAGCATTTTAATCAAGTGAATAATAATCTGCGCTTTGATAATAACCGGTTTTCTGCTTGTCAAGCTGCATTAGTATGTCATTCAGCACTGAGCTTGCGCCAAGCCGGTATAGTTCGGGAGTCAGCCATTCATCGCCGAGCGTTTCTTTCATCAATACAAGATAAGCAATCGCATCCTTTGCCGTCTTGATCCCGCCGGCAGGTTTCATTCCGGTTTTAATTCCCGTTTCATTATAATAATCACGAATTGCTTCAAGCATAACAAGTGTTACAGACAAAGTAGCAGCTGGCTGAATTTTCCCGGTTGATGTTTTAATAAAATCCCCGCCTGCCATCATTCCTATAAAACTCGCCTTTCTTACATTATCATATGTTTCAAGTTCTCCTGTTTCGAGAATTACCTTGAGATGTACTTCATGTTTTTTACCGTGACGGTTGCTGTATTCATTTGCCGATTCCACGCAAGTTTCTTTGATATGTTTTATTTCATCATACACATATTCATAATCTCCTGATAAAAACTCTCCGCGTGAAATCACCATGTCGATCTCATCAGCGCCGTCTTTTATACATCTTTTAACGTCCTCTAACTTTAACTTTAAAGGATACTGACCGGATGGAAAAGCCGTTGCAACCGATGCAATGTGTACGCCGGAATTTCTGACTGCTTCTTTTGCAAACCTGATCATGTTCGGATATACACAAACGGCAGCTACATGCGGAATTGTATCATCCCCGGGTTTCGGGCTGATAGCTTTCTGACACATAGCATATACCTTTCCTTCTGAATCTTTTCCTTCAAGTGTGGTAAGATCAAGCATAGATATCGCTGTCTTTAATGCCTGTATCTTGCTTTCTGTTTTAATGCTTCTCGATGCAAGCGATGCAGCGCGCTCTTTTGCGCCGATCTCATCTACTGAAAAATTGAAATTTTTCAGAAACGTATTAATCTTAGACATACTTTAAAATTTTGTTTTACAAAAAAAAATTAACTCATATTCCTTTGCTTGATACATATTTTTACATATGTGAAATTCTTCGGTCACCGAAACAGTATTATATCTATTTTTAAAATAAATAAAAATGGTTTTTCAGCTTTTAAATTACTTCTAATATTTTTTGATCTTATTAATGATCTCTTTAATCTTTTCATTCATTTCATCTTCATTCATTTCATCTGGTTTTAAATCATCATCATTTTTTCCAACTTCAATATTCACATTATCTTCTTTAACAGGAAAATTTTCCTCCCCTGATAATTTTGAAGTATTATGAATGTCTTTTGACCGGCTTTCTTCATTTGCTGCTTCCTGAACACTGTCTTCTCCGATTTGATTTTGCTCTTCATTTGATTCAGACTGAACTGATGACTTAAAATCATTTTCAGAGTCTGAAAATTTTTCAATTGTATTCTCAGTTAATACATCATTCTTACTGTCTTTAATTTCATTTGAAATATTTTCCTCCGGATCTGACTGAACATTAGCATTAGTCTTGATATCTTCTGCATTTAATCCAAACTCTGCCCTAACTTCTTCATGCCTGTATACATTAACTGCCAGAGGCGGTAAAGTAACTTTTATGCTGAATGGAAATTCGTATCTCGGATAATCTGAAGAATATATACCGCCGAGATTTCCTTCACCTGTTCCGCCAAACTCTTCAGCATTGCTGTTTAGAATTTCCCTGTAAAATCCTTTGCGCGGAACTCCGAATATATATTCTTCGCGAATTACAGGTGTCATGTTAAATGTAAAAAGCAGCATCTCTTTTTTATCTTTGCTGAATCTTACAAATGCAATTACGCTTTTATCAGAATCCGAAAAATCGAGCCACTGAAATCCCGAACTGTCAAAATCATCTTCATGAAATGCCTGATACTCCTTGTAAATTCTGTTCAGCTCACGGAAGTATATATGATACTTCCGGTTGAAATCATATTGAAGAACATCCCAGTCAAGCGAAGATTCTGAATTCCATTCTTTATACTGCGCTATTTCGTTTCCCATAAAGTTCAGCTTTTTTCCCGGATGACTGAACATAAATCCAAACATCAGTCTGAGGTTGGCAAATTTCTGCCTTTCATTACCGGGCATTTTTTCAATTACAGATCTTTTAAGATGAACTACTTCATCATGAGAAACAGGCAGCAGAAAATTTTCACTGAATGCATACCAGATTGTAAATGTCAGTTTACCGTGATGAAATTTTCTGAATACGGGATCCATTGAAAAGTATGATAGCGTATCGTGCATCCAACCCATATTCCATTTCATATCAAAACCAAGTCCGCCGAGATGAACGGCTCTTGTAACGCCGGGCCATGAAGATGACTCTTCAGCTATCATTAGAGCGCCTTTTACTTTTTTATGAACAGTTTCATTCAGACTTTTCAGAAAGTCAATGGCTTCCAGATTTTCATTTCCGCCGTGAATATTCGGAATCCATTCTCCTTCATTTCTTGAATAATCCAAATAGAGCATCGAAGCTACTGCATCGACTCTAAGACCGTCAATATGGTATTTTTCAAACCAGAAGAGCGCGTTTGAAATTAAAAAATTTTTAACTTCGCTTTTTCCGTAATCAAAAACATATGTTCCCCATTCTTTATGAAATCCTTTTAAAGGATTCTCATAAGCGTATGCAGGACTGCCGTCAAATGTCGCAAGTCCGTGAGCGTCTGTCGGAAAATGAGAAGGCACCCAGTCAAGTATCACGCCGATGCCGTTGCGGTGACAGTGATCTACAAAATACATAAAATCTTCAGGCGATCCGTATCTGCTTGTAGGCGCGAAGTAATTTACAACCTGATATCCCCATGAAATATCGAGAGGATGCTCTGCAACAGGCATAAGCTCAATATGTGTGAAGTTCATTTCCTTTGCATAATCCGTCAGCTCATGAGCCAGCTGTCTGTAATTTTTATAACCCCATTCATTGGAGAAATTTTTGTTGTCAAAATCTTTTTTCCATGAACCGAGATGAACTTCATATATTGAGAGCGGTTTTGTTTTAAATGAAGATTTTATATTCCTGCAATTTTTTCTACTTTTCATCCACTCACTGTCCTTCCACTTATGTTTTTTTAAAGTAGTCACGACAGAAGCGTTACCGGGACGCAGTTCACATTTAAATGCGTACGGATCCGATTTAAAAATAACATTCCCATGCTTATTTTTCACAGCGAATTTATACATAGTATCTTCCTTTAATCCCGGCATAAATAAACACCAGTATCCGGAATTATTAACATTCTCCATCGGCAAAACTCCGTCTTTCCAGTCATTAAACTCTCCTGCAAGACTGACACTTCTTGCTTTCGGCGCCCATACTGCAAAGTGAACTCCCTTAATTTTTTTTATCGTACATACTTTCGCTCCTAATTTTTCAAAGGATTTCTGATGAGTGCCTTCATTAAGCAGATGAATATCAAGTTCGGAGAGCTGCGCAGGAAAAGAATACGGATCATAAAATTCATGCTTAATCTTTTTATTATCATAGTAAATTATTTTATAGGTAAACAGCTCATCCTTATTATCAAAATCAATGTGAAATATTCCTGTTTCTGACAGACCTGACATTTTGTGCTTTTTCCTGCTGCCGGATATTTTTACCCATGCTTCAGCTGCAAAAGGCAGATAAACAGTTATATAAACTTTTTTTTCGGAGATGTTTAAGTGAGGACCCAGAACAGCAAAAGGATTACTTTCATCTGATCTTAAGATCTTATCAAATTTTTTTATAAGCGGATCCTTTCGATCCGGTTTGTTCTTAAGTCCGGGCTTTTTATTCATAGCAGAAAATCCGTAAAAGATTTTACAAATTAAATTCACTCTTTATGATATTTTTTTGCGGTAAAAATTAATTTGTTGTAAAAATAAATTTTCATAGATACTTTTGAAAAATTAATTCAGGTTCTTTCATACTAACCCATTATAAAAACTGATGAATGTTTTTCATTATAAGCTCTCTTACTTCTGCATTTTTTTTGTGCTGATAATAAGTATCTGCTTCTTTTCTTTTATTAACATTTCGGAAAAGGCAGTCTCCGCTGCTGCATCAGGCTCTTCAGACTGCGATCCGAATATTATTTATTTCAAACAGGACGTCCTACCGCTTTTGCAGTCAAACTGTGCAAAATCCGGATGCCACAATGAAGAATCTCAAAAGCACGGAGTTATCCTGACAAGTTATGAAAATCTGATTCGTACTGTCGAAATTGAAAACGAAAACGATGATGATAACAGATTCGATGACAGAGATGATGACAGAGATGATGACAGAGATGATGACAGAGATGATGACAGAGATGATGACA
>ERZ761609.69-NODE-69-length-156659-cov-73.056774_pt1 | contig 156659 bp, 98 predicted proteins | sample MGYA00511163_ERZ761609 | MGnify/ENA primary metagenome ERZ761609 (study PRJEB28899, sample SAMN02445070) | bioreactor sludge metagenome | biome: EBPR sludge | place: Australia: Brisbane, Thorneside Wastewater Treatment Plant | collected 2011-12-16 ... | reverse complement strand
CGCAAGTGCTGTTGGTGATGCTCACATTGGCGGGCGCGCTGCTGAAGGTGGGGCAGCAGGCATTCTCCACCGTGCCTGAGGTAGTTATGGCCGGATTGCCCGTGCCGATTGTAAACATACCGCCGTTGAGATTTTGTACGATGCCACTGTTGCTTGTGATGCTACTATTGCCCATCGCATTTTCGACGATAACGCCCACGTTGGTGAAAGTGCCCGTGTTCTCGACAATGGCATCCGAAACAATGCGCACCAGCGCACTACAGGTATCGTTATTGAAGATGCCAAAGTTCTGAATGCCATATGTTCCCACAGCAGCCACCGCACCGACGGTGATCCTGCCCTTATTGGTAATGGTGGGGCTAGGCCCGCCATTGAGCAAGCCAGTATTACTTGACCAGTTTATACTGATCTCCCCGCTGCTGTTGTTGTTGAGATTGCCAAAATTCCGAAGACCGTACGTTCCCACCGCTGCAACAGCCCCAATGGTGATCTTACCCGCATTGGTGAAGGTACCGGCTGAGATAAACAGGCCTTCTTCATTTGATCGGTCTATGGATATTTCCCCGTCGCTGTTGTTAATGAAGGTGTTTGAGCTCCGAATGCCATTAAAACCCACTGCCTCTACCGCACCGATGGTGATTTTGCCCACATTCGTAATGGTACCGTTGTCGTTCCATAATCCTCTCTCTGTTGACCGGCCAATGCTGATCTCCCCGTCACTGTTATTATCGAAGTTCCCACCATTTTGGTTCCAAATGCCATTAAAACCTACGGACGCCAACGCACCGATGGTGATTTTGCCCACATTCGTAATGGTACCGTTGTCGTTCCACAAACCGCTACTACTTGACCGGTCAATGCTGATCTCCCCGTTGCTGTTATTATTGAAGACCCCATTCTGGTTCCAAATGCCGCTTTCTCCCACGCTCGCTGTTGAGCCGAGTATCATGGTTCCGCTGTTCGATACCATACCCTGATTGTAAAAACCGGCGGTGTAACTACCGAAAGTAGCCGAGCCATTGATGGTCAGCGTGCCCGTTGCGTTAATGGTCAGGGCGGTGGAAGGTTGTAAATGCACGGAATTGGCCACTGCCATCGTGCCATCCATGATGACTGGGTCGTTGGTTACATCGGGGATGGTTACATTGTCGATTGCGGTCGGTACCGTGCCGTCAAGCCAGTTGCCCGCAGTGGCCCAGTCGGTGGAGACGCAGCCCGTCCAGGTGTCGCTACCTGCTACCGGCGGAGCGGGCGAGCATGGTTCTGCCGCCTCATACGCTCCAATCGAAGGCGTGGCAGGCCGCGTAGCTCCTGTGATGTCTGTTGTTGGTATGCCAACACCAGTGGTACCCGCATTGACTGCAGGACTAACGCTTTGCAATGCCAACCCATCATCTGCCGTGCGGTGTATATTGTCTGCACCATCAGGGTCAGGGGCATTGACGAAAAGCGGGTCTTGTGCAAAAACATTGTCCGTTGCACCTGTGCCAAGGTCATAATTTCCACTACCGGTTGTCGTATAATTGCTTTCTGCCAACTGCAATAGGTTGTTTTTGAAAGTATTACCATTCGCACCACCAGCATAATAATCTGCACCTGCTACTGTGGCACTTGGTGTGCTACCTTTTTTATTTGCCCAAAAGATATTATTGCTCAGCGTATTCGTGCCATCAAGGGTGAAAATCCCGCCGCCGGTGTTTAGTGTTGCCGTATTGCTATACAGCGTATTATTGCTCAGCGTATTCGTGCCATTTTCGGTAAAAATCCCGCCGCCGCCCGAGGCTGCCGTATTGCTATACAGCGTATTATTGCTCAGCGTATTCGTGCCAGCAAAGGTGTAAATCCCGCCGCCGCTGCCGCTGTCTGTTGAATTGCTATACAGCGTATTATTGCTCAGCGTATTCATGCCATTTCGGGTGTAAATCCCGCCGCCGCCCGTGGTTGCCGAATTGCTATAGAGCGTATTATTGCTCAGCGTATTCGTGCCAGCAAAGGTGTAAATTCCGCCGCCGTTGTCGTCTGCCGAATTGCTATAGAGCGTATTATTGCTCAGCGTATTCGTGCCAGAATTGGTGCAAATCCCGCCGCCGTTGTTGATTACCGAATTGCTATAGAGCGTATTATTGATCAGCGTATTCGTGCCATTTTCGGTGAAAACCCCGCCGCCGAACTCGTCTGCCGAATTGCTATAGAGCGTATTATTGCTCAGCGTATTCGTGCCCAAATAGGTGTAAATCCCGCCGCCTTGCGTTCTGGAAAAACTATTTCCATTCACTGTGATAGAGCCAAAACCATCCCCATTTCCTGCCGTAATCGAAAAGCCGTCAATCGTTACGCCTACGCCGCCGCTGCTTGCTGCGGAGGCAAGGACAACGTGGTAAGCGTTACCGTTATCCAGCGTATTGTTGTTGTCAATATCGCCGCTTAATGTAGTAACATTAGCCGTAATATCTCTGCTACCTGTTGCATTGTAACCACCTTCAATCGTTACGCCATCAGGGATATGAAAGACTACATCGCGAGCGTCGGTTGTTGTCATTTCTACGCCAGCGTTAAAAGGCTTTTTGGTGGGTTTGTAAGTACCCGCCGCCACTTTTATGGTATCAATACTACTACACGCATGGGCTAATGCCAAGGCATCGCTTAGGCTGGCGTAGGCATTGGCCCATGAAGAGCCATCGCCTGTGCCACCAGAAACGGAAGCATTGACGTGGAGGACGGTGCTGCTTGGGCAGCAGCTACCCGCTGTCTGACGCTCATACGCACCCATGTCTTTGAGGCTATTGTAAATGGCATTGCCCAAAATATCCAATGCAGGAATTGCTCCAGTTCCCGTAGTAGGTGTATTTATCCCTTTATCAATCGCAGGAGAACAGCCACTCAATGCCAACCCATCATCTGCCGTGCGGTGTATATTGTCTGCACCGTCAGGATCAGCGGCATTGACGAAAAGCGGGTCTTGTGCAAAGAGATTGTCACTCTCACCTGTGCCAAGGTCATAATTTCCACTACCGGTTGTCGTATAATTGCTTTCTGCCAACTGCAACAAGTTATTTTTGAAAGTATTACCATTCGTACCATCAGCATAATAATCTGCACCTGCTACTGTGGCATCGAAGTTTCTCTGATTCGCCCAAAAGATATTATTGCTCAGCGTATTCGTGCCAGAATTGGTGTAAATCCCGCCGCCGCTGCTGCTGCCGACGCTGCCTGCCGAATTGTTATACAGCGTATTATTGCTCAGCGTATTCGTGCCATCTTCGGTATAAATCCCGCCGCCGCTGCCGCTGAAGAAGCCGCCTGCCGAATTGTTATACAGTGTATTATTGCTCAGCGTATTCGTGCCATTTCGGACGTAAATCCCGCCGCCAAAGCTGTCGGAGCCCGGAGTGACTGCCGAATTGTTATACAGCGTATTATTGCTCAACGTATTCGTGCCATTTTCGGTGTAAATCCCGCCGCCAAAGCTGACGGAGCCGCCAAAGACGCCTGCCGAATTGTTATACAGCGTATTATTGCTCAACGTATTATTCGTGCCATTTTGGACGCAAATCCCGCCGCCTAATAAGTCTGCTGAATTGCTATACAGCGTATTATTGCTCAGCGTATTCGTGCCACCAAAGGTGCAAATCCCGCCGCCGATGCCGCTGAACGAGCCGATTGCCGAATTGCTATACAGCGTATTATTGCTCAGCGTATTCGTGCCAGAATTGGTATAAATCCCGCCGCCTCTGCTTGCCGAGTTGCTATACAGCGTATTATTGCTCAGCGTATTATTGCCACCAAAGATGTAAATCCCGCCGCCGCTGAAGCTTACCGAATTGCTATACAGCGTATTATTGCTCAGCGTATTCGTGCCATTTTGGACGTAAATCCCGCCGCCTTCGGTTCTATAAAAGGGATTTCCATTCACTGTGATAAAAGAAGTACCATTGGCATTTGCGCCAGTAATAGAAAAACCATCAATCGTTACACCTCCGCCGCCGCTGCTCGCTGCTGAGGCGATGACTACGTGGTAGCAGTTGTCGGCATTGCTGCCTGCTGTGCCGATGTCGCCGCTCAAAATAGTTACATTCGCAGTGATATTTCTGCTCTCTGTTGTGGCATTGTAACCGCCTTCTATCGTTACGCCATCAGGGATATGGAATACCACATCTCTTGCATCTGCTGTTGTCATTTCTACGCCAGCGTTAAAAGGCTTTTGGGTGGGTTTGTAAGTACCCGCCGCCACTTTGATGGTGGTGATATTGCTACAAGTATGGGCTTTCGCCAAAGCATCGCTAAGGCTTGCATAAGCATTGGCCCATGAAGAGCCATCGCCTGTGCCGCCCAATACGGAAGCATTGACGTGGAGGGTGGTGCCCGAAGGACAGGGAAGCGTTACCGTCACCACCTTTGTGGCCGTACAACCACTCGCATTGGTGTAGGTGATGGTGGCCATGCCCGCCGATACGCCTGTCACTACGCCCGAGCTGTTGACGGTGGCTACCCCCGTATTATTGGAGGTATAGGGCATTGATATAGCTGGCGTGCCGCTGCCCATGAGGGTGATCGTAGCATTTACCGTCACCGAGGAAGGCCCCGTAAGGGTGGGCGTTGCACAAGTGCCCGGTATGGTAGCTACGGCTGCCGACTCGGCGCTGGTGTTGTTGGCGTCAATATCGCACTTACAGCGCGTTTTGATGCTCTGGGCCGGGCCGTCCTGGTCGTACACAGGTAGGGTAGTGAGCCAGGGGCCGCTATTTACCTGGTATTCCAGGGTAGACCCTGTAGGGCAGGGCGTGCCGCCTGGCGCCGTGATGCTGCCTCCGGAGAGGGTACAAGCCGAGGCGCAGGTACTGTTGGTGATGGTTACATTGGCGGGGGCGACACTGAAGGTGGGGCAGGCGGGGCCTTCCCAGCGACCGATCCGGTCGACATCGACATTTCCGCCGCCATCGGTAAAATTTCCGCCCGCATACACATTATTGCCAGAGATGGCGATGGCAACGGCGGAGGAGTTCAAGCCTGTACCCAGCGCACTCCAACTGCTGCCGTTCCAACGGGCAATCCGGGTGGCATTGGCATTTCCCCCGGCGCTGATAAAACCTCCGCCCACATACACATTGCTGCCAGAAATGGCAATGGATACAACCTGATCGCTCAGCCCGGATCCCAACGCATTCCAACTGCTTCCATCCCAACGGGCTATCATGTCGGCGTTGGCATTTCCTCCAGCATCAACAAACCCACCCCCTACATACACGTCGCTGCCAGAGATGGCAATGGCATTTACGCCAACGTTCAAGGGGGTTGTACCCAGCGCATTCCAAGCGCTTCCGTCCCAACGGGCAATATAGTCGGCATTGGCATTCCCTCCTGCATTCAGGAAGTCTCCACCTGCGTACACATCGCCATTACCGGCGATGGCAACGGTAAATACATCTGCGCTCAACCCCGTACCCAACGCATTCCAACTGCTTCCGTTCCAACGGGCAACATAGTCGGCATTAGCATTTCCGCCGGCATCGGTAAAGTTTCCACCTACATACACATCGCTGCCAGAGATGACAATAGCGCGAACGGTAGCGTTAACGCCCGTACCCAACGCATTCCAACTGCTTCCGTCCCAACGGGTAACATAGTCGGCATTAGCATTTCCGCCGGCATCGGTAAAACTCCCGCCCACATACACATTACTGCCGGAGATGGCAATAGCGCGAACGGGATTGTTAAGACCTGAACCCAACGCATTCCAACTGCTTCCGTTCCAACGGGCGATGTTGTCGGCGCCGGCATTTCCGCCGGCATCGATAAAGTTTCCACCTACATACACATCGCTGCCAGAGATGGCAATAGCACGGACGATAGCGCCCAAGCCTGTACCCAGCGCGTTCCAACCCGGAGCAACAGGCGGCGGCAGGAAAATCAAGCCTTCGCATTCATCCATCACAGGATAGAAGCCTGAGAAGTCCACCTCCCCTGTCAGGTTTTGTGGGTTGGCAATCTTACCATAACCATCCAGCAAGGCTCCCAATGGGATGGTGTTGCCGGCAAAAAGGTAAGATGTCCCCAATAAAAGGGATAAGCCTGTGAAGGCAGCGCGTAGGAATGAAAAGTTTTTTTTCATGGTTAAAGGTTTGCTATTAGCGTGATAAATGAATTTGATTTTATGGTGTTTTCGGGCGCTGTGCGGCCTTCCACGGCGGTAAAGGTACAGTGGCCGCATCCCCTTCTCCAAATTTTCAGACGACTTTGAGGTGAACAGACAAAATCCTGCGGTGAATGGTAAAAATCCTGCGGTGAGCTGCATGGGAATTTCGGGTTGGAACGGCTGCCGGCTGATGGCCTCAAGCTGCTGGCTACAAGCTGCAAGTCGCGCACCGCATACCGGTAGTTCCCTCGCGCTTAGAACCGCCGACTGCACACCGCATACCGGTAGTTCCCTCGCGCTTAGAACCGCCGACTGCCGACGGCAAACCGCCTACCGGTTCCGGCTTTCCCAAAAAAAACTTCACTCGCAGGCAACCGCAAGTCCGTATTTTGCACCATCATATTCAGCACAGCTACTGCACACACGTGGACGAAAAGGAAAAACAATTGCTGGCAGACTGTCTGAGGCACAAAGCAGATGCCCAACGACAGCTATACGAGCGTTACAAAGTACAAATGTATCGCTTGTGTTTGCGCTATGCCGGCAACAGCGCCGAGGCGGAAGATTTGTTGCAGGAAGGGTTCATTCGCGTGTTTTCCGACTTGCACCAGTTCAGGGGCGAGGGCGCGCTGGGCGGCTGGATTCGGCAGGTCGTGTTGCGCACGGCCCTGCAGTATTTGCGGAAGCGCATGAAAGAAGCGCCGATGGTGTCGGAAGATTTGATACCAGATAGTCTGGCGATGGCCACTTTTCCAGATGAAGACTGGGACGCCCGCCAGATAGTGCATTTGTTGCAACAACTGCCCGAAGGCTACCGCACGGTATTCAACCTCTTTGTTATCGAAGAATACTCGCACAAAGAAATTGCCGACATGCTGCAAATAAGCGAAAGCACCTCCAAAACCCAATTATTTAAAGCCAAAGCGCACTTGCGGCGGCACTTGGAAAAAGCATCTGTGAACTGAATGAAAATATGATGGAAAATATATACCACAACGATTCTGATTCTGTTGAAAACAACATCCGCCGCTCCGTCCGCGAATGGGAAGAAGCGCCTCCCGCCGGCTGGGATACGCCCTCGCCTGCGCTGTGGGATAAAATTGCCGCCGCTACTCCGCAGCCGCCTGCCGCTACCGGTCTGATCTGGTGGAAATGGCTGAGTGGTGCGTTGCTCGTTTTGGGAGTCGTTGCAGGCAGTTTGTGGTGGACAGACAAGCCATCAACTCCTAAACAACAAGTACCCACGACAGCACAAACGCCCCTGATGGCCGAAAAATACAAACAACCGGCTGCCGATCCACAGCCTGAATCCGATCAGCAAGGCTTGCCGGAAACGCCTGCCGCTGCTTCTGTGCAGGGCAACGAGCTTCCCAAGCGTACGTCTTCTGCTGTCCATATTTCAACTCGCAAAACGCCTGCTTCATCCATCCGCAATGCAGCATTCGGCGAAAGGGAGGGCTTGTCAAAAACAGACAATCTGATACAAAATGAGGAGGATGCCAATGCCGGCCTTCCTACGCAAAATGAGGCGACCACGGCCGAACTTCCCGTACCTGCTTCAGAAACTTCACTGTCCGCAGCGCTTCCCGAAACGCAAGATGGCGCAGGAACGCCCCTTGCCGAAGTCCCGGCGCTCGTTTTGTGGTCGCCCACAGCGCCGCTCGAATCGGCTGCTACAGAATTATTGGCTCTGCCTGCACCATCTGTAGAGATGGCGGCGCCCTCCATTAAGCGCGCACCCAAACGCGGTCATTTTTATGCGGGCGTCATGGCAGCTCCCAACGAAACCTTCCGCAGGATACAGTCTGACCGGCCGATTGCACAATTGCCGGCTTTCCTCAAAGAGAACGAATCTGCCACCTGGGCCACCGAGTACGGCGTGCGCGTGGGATGGCAGCCCAACCGCCGCTTTGCGCTCAGTATGGGTGTGGGCAGCTATAACATGAGCATGAAAACACAGCACCGTTTTCGCGTTCCTTTCGATCCCGGCCGTGAACGCCCCATCGGCAACAACAACTTCGAGAGCAGCTACAACCTGTCGGTGCCCTCATCCTATGGCGATGCCAACGTAGAAGTAGCGGTGCAACGCCCCGGAAATCAGCCGCTTATACCCGGGCAGTTTTTGACGGTGGACACGCGTACACAAACAGAACTTCGCTACACCAATATACCGCTGACGGCCACTTACTTCCTGCACAGTTCTCCCCGGCTTTCCATCGGTATCAAAGGCGGCGTGGCCCTCAGTTTGCTCGACAGGCAAGACTTTTCGGCCACTTCCACCATCAGCATGAGAGGCTTGCGCACACGCAACATCACCGTGCAGCGCCAGGCTCCCGATATTCAAAAAACGATGGTTGATTATCACTTGGGGGCAGCCCTTTGGTATCGCCCGGCGCCGGGTTGGGCATTGTGCATAGAGCCTTCCTATCGGCAGGCCGCGGGCGCAGCGATAGAGTATGAGGCTTACAGTGTGAGTCAGTATGCCTGGGGCGTGCAGTTGGGGGTGCAGAAGAGTTTTTGAGATGGACACAGTGCCGCTATAAAGAGGAAACCATCTTCAGAAAGTCATCTGCCGAGATCACTTTGACTGGCATTTATGGAGCATGATTACATCTGGGGAGTTCTCAATGGTTTTAAGGACGTTCTCGGCCACCAAAGGTCGAAGTATGTACTTTTGATGTAGAATCTCGGCATACTCCGCTAAAATATCAGTAGTGACACAAAGGGAAAAATGCTCATTGAGGAAAGCATCGAAAATAGGATAATAACGAGTGTGTAAAGGGATGGAGACTACCAAAATATTTGTGTCAAGCACCACTTTCATAGTAACGAGGAGCTTTTGTATGGAGTTCTAATATGCTCTTGAAGCAAAAGGTCTTCCGAATACCCCGCCTCATCCCAGGCTTCTTGCGCTTCCGAACTTGCCTTTTTTGCAAAAGTACAGGCAATTTTGCGCTTTATCAAGTAGCAGCAAGCGTTACCCGGCGTTATTTCGATTTACAATTCAATATTTTTCAGGTTGAATAAAAAAAAATAGCCCTCAGGCAACTTTGCCCCCCGCCTTGGCACCATTAGGATAGATTGTTCACAAAATTCATTCACTTAAAAAGCACGTTCCAAATGAAAAAATGGTTTTTTGCATTCGCCCTGCTCTCTATTTCCACCCTGGCTTTTCAGGCTTGTGAAAAAGAGCAAAACCTCAACGATGAGGCCCTCATTGAGGCCATCGTTGCTGCCGAACTGACCGCCATCACGCCGTCCGAATTGCCCGCCGAGGCCCGCCAAACGGTAGAGGAAATGTTCTTCGATACCTATATGGAAGACATCTACCGCGCCAAAAACCTCGGCTACAAAGTTGAACTCGGCAACGAAGGCTGCCTGTATTTCAACACAGACGGCGAGATGCTGGAATTCCGCGATGATCCGACCGGACGCGGCCCGCGCGGAGGTGGTTTCGGCCCCAATGGCCCGCACGGCCCCTGCTTCAACCGCCTGCTCGGCTTTGGTCGCCCGGTACGCCCGGCCAACCTGCCCGAATCCATCACGAGCTACATCACCGAAAACTACCCGGATGCCACCATTCGCATAGCCCGCACCAATTCTGAGCGCACCATAGTACTCATCAGCGGCCCGGTAGTGCTGTTGTTTGATGCCGACGGCAATTTTATCCGCGAAGTGGACCCGCTGGAAAACTGCAATCCGGTGCGTTGCAATCCCGTACAGGGTTCTGCCTTGCCAGAAGCCATTCGTCAGTACATAGCCGACAACTATCCCGATGCTGTTTTCCGCAACGCCTGTGTGCGCCATGACAGGGTCGTAGTATTTATGATGAACGACGATGCCCGATTGATCTTAGTGTTTGATCGCGCTACCGGCAATTTCCTTTTTTCTCGTCCATAAAATGGATTCGGGGCGCTGACTGCCCTGTATTCCAGGTGTGATTTTATTTCATCAGCAAGGGCCGTTTTGACAGAAGTGTCGAGGCGGTCCTTGTTTTTTGGCACTACTACCCAAGGTCAACGATCAATGCCCCCGGCAACATGAGCAAAAAAGGCAGCGCCTTTCCGTAATCAAGTTCCTGATACTCCAAGCCTAATGCCCGGATGTTGTTGTAATAGCTTGAGTGGTGCTGGTAATACATTTTTTCGCTTTGTATAAACCAAGCCTTTTCTCCGAGTTTTTGGGCCAAAAACCACTTCTCAAGCAGTCTGGCACACCTGCCGTTTCCGTCGTTCCAGGGGTGAATTTTTACAAAAACGAGGTGAATCATCGCAGCAAAATAGAACACTTCTTCTATGCTCAGTGCTTGTGCCAGCAAAAGGTCTATATCCTGATACAACCTCTCCATAGCGCCCGGCACCTGCGAGGGCAATGCAGCGACGTACTCGATTCTGCCGTCATCCGTTGTCACATACATATTCTGCGCCCGGTATCGGCCCTGCCAGGCATCGGCCACAATATGTTTGCTCAAAAGCCGATGTGCCTGCCTCACATTTTCTTCATGGAGCGGATGGTTTTGAGCGTACAGGCAGGCTTCGTACAAATCATCAATTTTTTTGGTGTAATCCGGCTGAAAGGGCGCCCCGTCTCTTTTGTGTTTGATATAGCTATCCAACTCTATCGGTTCTCCTTCGATCTTGCTGCTGAAAACGGAAGCCACAGAGATGTAAAAGCTGAATCCGGGGGTAGAAAGCGGCGCATCCTGCAAGGCCTCCAATGCGGTCTGTAAGCCTTTCGGGACCCGAAGCAGGTATTCGGGCAGTAAAGTGGTAGAAAGAATCTGTAGCTCCATGATAAAAGTGGATGTACTGAGTTAAAATGCTTGTTTACCAGGTCGGTATTAGTAGTGGGGCAAAAATAAATGCTCATTTTTTTTAGGCCAAAGGATTAGATAAGACACTTAAAATGAAACGTTTACTTATCTAATCCCTTGGCAAAAATGATCACTTTATTTTTTTATCGCCCCTTAGCGCAACAGCGCCGTTATTTCCTCCTCGCTGAGTTTCACTTTTTTTCTCAGGATGTCGAGATACTCCCGGCTGCTGTACAAGGGATAATCGGTGCCGAACACCAATTTGTCCATGCCTATTTTGCGGAGATATGCGGCCAGTTCGGCAAATGCAGCTTCGTCCAAGTGGGGCACGCCGTCGCTGTCTTTATCCAAGGCAACGGCCGAAATATCGAAGACCAACTCGTGGCGGTGCAGCGGGTGCGCGGGGTCGCGGATGAGTTCCAAATAGGCGTCAATGAAAGCCTTAGTTCGGCTGTTGAATCCGCCGGATGTACCCAGATGTGCAATCTGAAGATGAATTTTGGGAATAAAAGCCAAAATTGAATCCGATAAAATTTCCAGATCAGGCAGTCCGAAACGGCGGTGCGAATTGTCGAAATGCAACAAAACCGGCACCTTCTTCGCTGCAGCATATTCCAAAACCTGTTTTACTTTTTCCTGATATTTCCGCTCCGTCAGATACACCTGGGAGGCATTGAAATGCAGCTTCAACCCGTCTAATTTTAAGCTGTCGTTGCATCTGATGAATTCCTCCATTGCAAAATCCGCCATCGGGTCAATGCCGTAATACGCCTCGATGGAACCGGGGTATTTAGACTTTTGCAAGGCCAAATAATCATTTTCGGCCCGCACCATTTCGCGGATATTGCCCTGCCCCGTGCTGAACTCGCCGGAGCTATACACATACGCCATCGAGACGAGCTTCATCCTGTGCGTTCCCAGGCGGCTGATGATGCTGTCTATGTTGGAATACGCGGCGTCGGGTTTGCCGAAAGGGATGCCCATAGACTTCCACATAGCTATCATGGCCGGACTCATGACATGAACGTGGCAGTCGGTGATCTCTTTGGGAGTAGCTGTTGCGCTTTGGGGAGCATCGAGTCGGGCTGGAGCCGAGCAGCCCCACAGTCCGAGGAGGAGGAATACAACAATGGCAATTTTCATATCGGCAGTTTTTTTGAAAAAACAGGGCTTATTTTCGGCCCGTTACAAAAGTACGGAAAATGCAGGAATTTTGAGATCGCCTTACCGTTTTCATGCGACCCCTCCCCGCTGCGCCAAGGCTTGCGGTTAGATGTAGGCTGAAAACTATTTTCGCCTGTTCCTACCTGTATCACAGCCGCTTGCAGCTTTTTTCCACATTCAGTTATCCACACTGTGGAAAAGTTAATCCACATTGTATTTTTATTGAAAATCAGTTGATTAGATTCGTTTTCCACAATGTGTGGAAAATTTTCCATTGCCAAACGCGCCATCCGCTGTATTTTAGCGTTCCGAAATCAAAGAGAAAACGCAAAAGCATTATGAGCATTGAGATCGAACCTATATTGAAGGAAAATCCCAACCGTTTTGTACTCTTCCCCATTGAGCACAACGACATCTGGGCATTTTACAAAAAGTCGGAAGCCAATTTTTGGACGGCAGAGGAAATAGACTTGTCGGCAGACCTCGTGGACTGGAACGACAAACTCAACGACGACGAACGCCACTTCGTCAAGCATGTACTGGCCTTCTTTGCCGCGAGCGACGGCATCGTCAACGAAAACTTAGCCATCAACTTCGTCAACGAAGTGCAATACACCGAGGCCAAGTTTTTTTACGGGTTTCAAATTATGATGGAGAACATTCATTCCGAAACGTACTCCCTGCTTATTGATACTTACATCAAGGACCAAAGAGAAAAAGACTACCTGCTGCGCGCCATCGAACACGTGGACTGCGTGAAGAAAAAAGCCGACTGGGCGCTCCGTTGGATCGGAAACGGCAATTTTGCCGAGCGCCTCATCGCTTTTGCGGCCGTGGAGGGTATCTTTTTCTCGGGTTCTTTTTGCTCCATCTTCTGGCTCAAAAAACGCGGCCTCATGCCGGGCCTCACCTTCTCGAACGAACTCATCTCGCGCGATGAAGGCATGCACTGCGACTTCGCCTGCCTCTTGTACAACGACCACCTGCAAAACCAGCTCTCGCCGGATACCGTGCGCGACATCATCACCGACGCGGTGAACATAGAAAAAGAATTCGTCTCCGACGCCATACCCGTGAAGCTCATCGGCATGAACGCCGAACTGATGTGCCAATACATCGAGTTTGTGGCCGACCGACTGCTGGGCGCGCTGGGTCTGCCGAAAGTATATAACGTGGAAAATCCGTTCCCCTGGATGGACCTCATTTCGCTGCAAGGCAAAACCAATTTCTTCGAAAAACGCGTAGGCGACTACCAGAAAGCCGGCGTGATGGCCGAGCGCGAAAAGCAGGTGTTTACATTAGACGAGGATTTTTAGCATAGGGCATAGGGCATGGAGAGCGTAGGTTGTCACGATGCAGTGTGCAGTACCGCCCATCTCCCGCTGCCACCCTCGCGCCGCTCTACGGTCCCCTCTACGCTTGTCATTCCGTAGGAATCTGCACCGTGGCTCTTTGCACACTCGCATAGCGGCTTGCCGATACGGTGCAGATTCCTCCACTGCGTTACGGAATGACAAACGTAGAGCGACAAACGGAGAGCGCACCCAAAACCGTAAAACCACAAAATCGTAAAACCATAAAACCACAAACCAATAAACATCATGTACGTACTAAAACGCAGCGGCAAACAGGAAGAAGTCAGCTTTGACAAAATCACCGCAAGAGTAAAAAAACTGTGCTACGGGCTGGACTCGCAGTACGTGGACTACATCGAAATCTCCAAAAAAGTCATCCAGGGCCTGTACGCCGGCGTGAGCACCACCGAGTTGGACAATCTGGCCGCCGAAACCGCCGCTTCCATGGCTGCCGTACACCCCGACTACGCGCTGCTGGCCGCCCGCATCGCCGTGTCGAACCTGCACAAAAATACCGACAAGTCCTTCTCGCGTACGATGAAGGAACTCTACCACTACATTGACCCCAAAACCGGCGAAAAAGCCGGCCTCATCGGCGATGAAACCTTTGAGGTGATCTGGAAATACCGCGACGAACTCGACTCGGCCATCATCTACGACCGCGACTACGAGTTCGACTACTTCGGTTTCAAAACCCTCGAACGCTCCTACCTGCTGAAAATGAACGGCAAAGTGATGGAGCGCCCACAACAGATGTTGCTGCGCGTAGCCGTCGGCATACACGGCGAAAACATAGAAGCCGCCATCGAGACCTACCACCTGATGTCGGAAAAGTGGTTCATCCACGCCACGCCTACGCTGTTCAATGCAGGCACTCCGAAGCCTCAGTTGAGTTCGTGCTTCCTTCTTTCCATGACAGAAGACAGCATCAAAGGCATTTTTGAAACCCTGCAACGCTGCGCCCTCATCAGCCAAAGCGCCGGCGGCATCGGCCTCAGCATCCACAACATCCGCGCCACGGGCAGCTACATCAAAGGCACCAACGGCGCCTCCAACGGTATCATCCCCATGCTGAAAGTGTTCAACGACACGGCCAGGTATGTGGATCAATGTTTTCATCCTGATACGATAATCTACACTCGTCGCGGGATAAAGCGCATTGATGATATTGTGTTGGGAGAAGAATTGCTTACAGGAGAGGGCGAATTCAACCGGGTGACGCGGCTTTTGCGAAACACTTACCAAGGCCCTATGATTGAAATCGGTGTAAAACAGTCTATTGAGCCAATTTTAGTCACGCCAGGGCATACCTTTTTAGTACTTCGTGGCCAGAAAAAAATGGTAAACCATGAGGTAATTACCAACCGCTTGGAGAAGGGATTTATTGAACCAGAATGGGTGGAGGCCAAAGACCTGTCCCCGGAAGATTTAATTGCTTTTCCAATCCCGGAGTATCATGAAGATATCCCCGAATACAACCTTAATGATTGTCGCTTCTACGGCATGATGATCGGAGATGGTCATATTGCCCGTGATGGAAAAGCTGCTCATATTACTCAGAATAACGAAACAGATGATATTGCATTTGTAAAGCAATACTTATTTGAAAATGGGATTCGCTGGACTGAGAGCGCTCAGCCGGGTGAAAAGAAAATTCGTTTCACTTGGTCTGCTCATTTAGGATTCAAGTTCAGCCGCGCTATGTTGTACAATGAGCATGGAGAGAAACAAGTGCATCCATCAATGCTTCATTTACCAAAAGATAAGACCTTACAAATCGTAAAAGGCATTTTAGAAACAGACGGCAGTATTTCAAATCGGGAAAATTTTGAAATTGCATTAGATATGACTTCGCGGAACGTCATTGAGTCCGTTCGTTATATGCTCATGCGTTTCGGGATTCTTACCAGTGGTTATGTGCGTGACAGAGTTGGGAATGTATCTTCTTACAAAAATATTACGACACGAAAGGTGTCATACTGTTTACGTATCCCAAAAGTTAGTGAAATCACTGATCTTTTCGGACGCGAATCAGGCGAATACACCACATTCTTCACTTATGGAAATCATACATTCAGCCGGGTGACGCATCTGGCAGAACAGCCTTATGACGGTGTGGTGGTAGATTTTGAAGTAGAACCCAACCATAATTATGTTACCCATGTGGGTGTAGCACACAACGGCGGTGGAAAGCGCAAAGGCGCCTTCGCCGTGTATCTCGAACCCTGGCATGCCGATGTGTTTGAGTTCTTAGAACTGAAGAAAAACCACGGCAAGGAAGAACTCCGCGCCCGCGACCTCTTCTACGCGATGTGGATTCCCGACCTCTTCATGGAGCGCGTGAAAGCCGACGCCGAGTGGTCGCTCTTCTGTCCGCACGAAGCGCCCGGCCTGTACGACACCTACGGCGGCGAGTTTGAAGCCCTCTACCACCGCTACGAGCAGGAAGGCCGCGCCCGCAAAACCGTGAAAGCGCAGGAACTCTGGTTTGCCATCCTCGAATCGCAGATCGAAACGGGCACGCCCTATATCCTCTACAAAGACGCCGCCAACAAGAAGTCGAACCAGAAAAACCTCGGCACCATCCGCTCCAGCAACCTCTGCACGGAGATCATGGAATACACCTCGCCCGACGAAGTGGCCGTGTGCAACCTCGCGTCCATCAACCTCTCCAAATTCGTCCGCGAAGACCGCAGCTTCGACTTCGAGCGCCTCGTGGAGATCACCCGCGTGGTGACCCGCAACCTCAACCGCATCATTGACATCAACTACTACCCGATACCGGAAGCCCGCAACAGCAATTTCCGCCACCGCCCCATCGGCATCGGCGTGCAAGGCCTGGCCGACGCCTTCCTGCTGATGCGCATGCCTTTCGACAGCGACGAAGCCCGCGCCCTCAACCGCGACATCTTCGAGGCCATCTACTACGGCGCGCTCCAGGAATCCTGCGCACAGGCCGCACAAAACGGCGCCTACGAGAGCTATCCCGGTTCGCCGGCGAGTCAGGGCATCCTGCAATACGATATGTGGGATGTGACGCCCACGCACCGTTTCGACTGGAGCGCGCTGAAAGCCGAAATAGCCCGGCACGGCCTGCGCAACAGCCTCCTGCTGGCGCCCATGCCCACCGCTTCTACCTCGCAGATATTGGGCAACAACGAGTGCTTCGAGCCTTATACCTCCAACATCTACAGTCGGCGCACCCTCTCCGGCGAGTTCATCATCGTGAACAAACACCTGCTCAAAGACCTCATCGGACTGGGCCTGTGGAACGAAGAGATGAAACACCAGCTCATGGCCGCCAACGGTTCGGTACAAAACATACCCGGCATACCCGACCATATCAAAACCCTGTACCGCACGGTGTGGGAACTGAGCCAAAAAGCCATCATAGACATGGCCGCCGACCGGGGCGCGTACATTTGCCAGAGCCAGAGCATGAACCTGTTTGTAGAAAACGCCAATTTCAGCAAGCTCACTTCCATGCACTTCTACGCCTGGCAAAAGGGCCTCAAAACGGGCATGTACTACCTGCGCTCCAAAGCTGCTGTGGACCCCATCAAGTTCACCGTGAGCCAGGGCGCACAACAACAGGCCGCTGCCGGCAAAGCCGCCAATGCCGCCGAATTGGACCAGGCCGCCGCAGAGGAAGCGGTGTTCCCGCAGGCCTGCAGTTTGGATGATCCGGATTGTTTGGCGTGTAGCGCGTAGGGGTGAGGTGGAACCTCGCGCGGGCGAGGGGTGAGGTGGAGGCTTGCGCGGGCGGGGAGAAAACAATTTTTACCCGCTGGCGCGAGATTCCATCTCAAGTTTATCACGCAAGGCGTGGTGCCGATATTCGGCGGATTCATATCCGCCAAAACTCCCCTTCGCAGGTGTTTTACAAGCGGGTGGAACCCGCATAATAGCCCGCGCGAGATGGAATCTCGGCGCGAGCGGGAATCTAATTTTTCAAAAAAAACAAGCTCATAGCTCGTGGCTTGCAGCTTTGGGGATATGTTAAATAAATATATTTAGTTAAATGCCTCAAATCAGCAGAAATATAAAATTTGAAAACAATGGATAAGAGGCCCAAAAGTAATTATGCTCAAATTATCTCTGCGATAGTCGCCGTGCTGGCGCTACTATTCGGGCAGAACATCTGCTCAAGGCAAAACAAAGACGCTATGCCAATAACAACTGAAAAATCATATCATTTTAACAATCCGAAAGCGAGTGAGAATGACACATTAATTTATGGAAAAATATTTGTAGAATCAGTCCATGATATTACTGGCCCTACCAACGAAATTGAGGAGAATGTTACACAGAGAATTTATGATCTAATAGAGGCTCGTCAATTTAGTTTAGCGATGCATTTCATAGATAGTATCATTAAATATACTGATGGTGATAGGCTATTTAAATTCTCGCTTTTTAAAAAAAAGAGTGAAATTGAAATCCAGATTACATATGGTGGTGATATTGTGTCATGGAATGAGGATAGTCAAGTTTATATTTTTGTGAAAAACCTAAAATTTGGAATAGTAAATAAAAACAAGAAAATGGTTGTTAACCCAATTTTCGATGATATATTACCGGTAAATAACAATTTATTTGCAGTTGATAAACAGGACAAATGGGGATTTATCGATAGTGTAGGAAAAGTAAAATTAGATTATTTTTTTGATGGTGTATTTGACTCTTACTTGCCTTTCGTTGTTGTTTCAAAAGGCAATAAAATAGGTTTGGTAAATAGTCAAGGGAAATTAATTGCTAATCCAAATAATGACAATATAGAAATAGAGGATAAATATATTGTTCTTCAAAGGAACCATAAATACGGGATTATTGATTCTATTGGGAGAAATGTCCTCGATTTAAAATATCCTATGATTACCCTAAATGAAAACGGTGAAATATCTGTTTTCGATAGAGAGATGGAGTATTATTTAGATAAGACAACTGGCAAACTGAAACCAAAATAGCCTATTACTAAGCTGCTGAATCTCTTTGGCTTGGATTTTCCAAATCTTTTCACAATGAGAAGCAATCGCTATTACTTACCTTTTAGGAAAAATCTCAGCAATGTGGAACTTTTGAATAGGCGAAAATCGTTGCCATGTCTTGTTGTTTTATTAAACTTTCGATATGGCACGAATAATACCACCTGACTTCGACATATTTAAAGAGGATCTGGATTCTAATGAAAGACATATTAGAGACGATCTTCAAATTAATATTGTCAATTGGGCAAAGTTCAGGTATTCAATTCACGCAGGAAATGATTCGAGCGTTCTTGTAAGCCCCTTGCCAATTCCAGACAATGTCAGAAAAGCTTTTGTTGAACTGGCAAAATCTCATTATGAGGCTGTTAATTCTATCGGCTATGCAAAGATTAATTTGATAGATATTAATATGTTAAACAAGGGCCGTCCCGATTATTTAATGAGAGTGTTCAAGGGGATGAAGGAATTTTATGTTCATATTGGTTCATTGTTTGATAATTTAGCCCGGCTAATATTTATTTTGAATACCCCCGATTCCGCAAATAAAAAGAAAAACAAAAACTCGAATGAGTTCCTTAGGCATTGGATTGATTGGAATCAGTTGAAGGGAGAATCGAATTTACAGGAATATTCTGGCTTTTTTCAAGATAAAGTTTTGAAAGAGATACTAAATATTAGAAATAATTATACACACAACTGGCGCCCTCCATTTGGCTTCGATAAGATTTCAAAAATTGTTCAGTTACCTCTTGAAATGCGATCTGACAGGAATTATGTATGGGGTTATGAAGAAAAGTCCGAGATGGAGAAAAGATATAAGCAATGGAAGCCTCTTGAAGAATTTTTGATGGATGATTTTGCTTTCGCCGAAAAGTGTCAAGAGCAGATTTTTCAACAACTCATCTTGGATATAGCGGACTTTGAATTCAATAACAAGGTAGTGATCAGACATTAGTGACTGATAACCCGCATAGTTGCCAATACAAGAATCTCGCACCTGCGGGAATTTTTATTCCTTTGGCTTCATTACTTTTTTTAACTCTTCATACTTTAATAAAGGCATATCTTTAAAATAAAAAAATAAAATTTTGATAATCAACAGAAAAACAACAAAGGTAATCATTGCAAAAAATAACCATAAAATAATCTTGAATAATAATGAAAGGAGAATCCATATCAAAGAATATATAGGAAAAGAATAATTATTGTCTTTTAAAAGAATGTAGTTATAAATGTACTCGGACACGAAAATAAATACTGGAAAAACCATATATAAGAAAAAAAGTCCCCATAAAAATTTCGATATTATATTTTTTACTTTAGACATATCTGGAATAGCATTTTCAATGTTTGGCGGATTACCTTCAAAATAAACAAAGAATAATGCCGCAAAAAAAATAACAATATCAAAAACAAACGAAATCAAATATCCAATTTGATTAGCTATTTTTGACCGAGAGGCGACCGAATTCAGCATATTTCCGACATCACTATAGGTCATATTGTTCCGGATAATTCTTATTTGTTGCAATGTATTTACTTTGTCAATATTGAGGCTTTTAGTATATAAGTGAAAAATCAATGTGCTATCGTTAGTTAAAATAATTGGTTTTATAAGCCTATTAATCTGATTTGTATTCAAATGCTTATAAAAGTTAGGATCAAGATGGACTTGCACTGAATCGCGAATAGTAATCAATAAATCCTCTCTACTTAGTTCAGGATGCTGCTCTTGTAGTAAATAAAATTCTCCTGAAAAGACAGCGCTCAAATCGTCTAACCCCCTGATATTTAACGGCTTGGTTTCAAAGATAAAAAAAGGCATTGACGCCAGTAGTAGTGCTTGCAAAAGAAATACTAATCCAAAGATGAAATTAAAAAACAAGGTTTTTCTTTCTGTTAAAATGTGAAAGAAAAAAAAATGCACCTGACTAATTTGTTTTTTTATTACTGCTTGTGAGATAATATAATACACAAATAAATTAACACTTAACAATATAGAGAATAGAATTGAAAAATGAGTATCTATGCTTTTTTTTCCTAAATATTTTGAATAATCTATAAATGTAATTAAAATTAATCCGGAAGCAATAAAATATATGACTGTGTATATTAAAATTTTAACAAAATCACGTCTCCATAATTCTGGTCGATTCTTTAACCAATCGTTTGTTATACTATCGTGATAGTCATTTATACCCCCTTTTATTTCACGAATTTTTTTTGCTTCTAAAAATCGCAGCCTAAATATTTTTAATATTGAATTCATGATTGAAGCTATTAAATGAAAAAACGTTTAGTTGAGTTGGAGATGTCTCGAAAATAAAATATTTTCACATTAATACTGGTTAATTTTTGGAGCAAAACATCAATATTATGTTTGTTAGAAAATCTAACTGTATAAATATCTAAGTCTTCATCTATTATTAGAAAATCTGGATCGACAAGAGCTAAAATATTTTCAAAGAAAACTTTAGAAGCGCCTATTTTTATTTCAAAAACAAAAAAAGGAAATTTTTCCTCTATTTTTTCAATATAATCATTAAAAATGATCCTGCCTTCATCTACAAAAATAACTTTATCAACAACGCTCTCAACTTCTTCTATGTTTTGAGATGATATAATAATAGAAATTGGATATTGTCTAGATTTTGAGTAACCTTTGATTGTTGAAAGGATAAATCTCCGTGCATTAGGATCCAAATTAGCAAAAGGTTCATCCAGTACCAGTAGTTTAGGCCTCCAGACTAATAAGCTCGCTAATGCAAATCTCACATGATATCCACCTGAAAGTTCATTCCATGACTTGCTTAAATGTTCAATTAATTCTAATTTTAATAACACATCCATAACCATTAAATCATTTTCTTTGCCCCAAATATCATGTGTTGATGAGGTTAGAATTAAATCTTCAATTTGTGATGTTTTTACAGATGGTATTCTCTGGGGTAAATACCCTATTTTTTTTTTGATACAATACCAGTCTTCTTTGCTACAATCAATGCCAGAATAGACTCTCTCTCCCTCGTCGGGATTGATCCCCCCCGATATAAGCTTAAGTAAAGTGGTTTTACCACTTGCATTTTCACCAATGACTGCTGTTATTTCTCCAAAATTTAGCTCAGTAGATATTGGCCCTAATTTAAACCCTTTATAGCTTTTTGTTAAATTTACTCCCGAAAAAGCTTCATTGGGTGATGTTTCTGATAATGTAACATCATATTCTGATTTACTTAATCGAGGTGTCCCATGATATTTTCTAAATAATTCATACTCTGCATTTACTTCATCGATAATTTCATCAATCATGAATAGTACTTTTGTCAAAATTTTAGTTTTCCTATTTTCAGCTTCTTGTGAATATCCAATAAACACCAACTCTCTATTTGCTTCCGACAACTCATTGCGTAATAATATCGCTTGATAATGAAATTCTTTATTTTGAGAATAGCTCTCTACAAAAAAGCTGAATTTTCTGATCGCTTCTCTCAGGTCATCTTGAGCGATCAACTCTCTTATTTCATTCGCAGATATTTCTATTTTTACCATTTTTTACCTGTTTAGTACGAAATGTTTTTTTTATTATCCCACTGGCTTATGGTATTTCGCAACTTCCGCGCAAAGTTAGTCCATCTATCGGTAAAATGCAAGCCCCGCCTGCACACAGCCTTCTACCGCCCGCTGGCCACAACTCTTCTTTTTCCAAAAAAACATCAAAAAAGCACCATCGCTGCTTTCTCCGCTGGCACAGAGTCTTCCTTAGCAAAACATCAAAAAAACACCATCGCTGGTTTCCACCAGCATAAAGTCCTCTAATTTATCTCAATAAATGGTTGCAGCCATACCCGCTGGCACAGTCTCTTCTTTAGCAAAACATCAAAAAAACACAATCGCCGGCTCGCTGGTTCCGGGGACGCCTCAGCGTCCCGGAACCTACTATCCGCACGTCTCCTGAGGTGCTACGTTGAAAATCAACAACTTAGCACTTTTTCTCGTCAGAGACGAGATGATAAGTGTTCCGGGACGCCGCGGCGTCCCGGAACGAGCGCGCAATTTTTTTATTTTTTTTCGTATTCCAAGCCAATTACTTTTTATTTGCTACCTTAGTTTTCCATCAAATCCTGAAACTCGTTATGGGAAAGTATCGCATTCTGGCACAGCAAGGCCTGAATTATCTCACCCTCCCCGCTGGCACAGGGTATTCTTTAGCAAAACATCAAAAAACACAATCGCTGGTGCCACTGGCCCGCCGGCACAGCCATTTCCTTAGCAAAACATCAAAAAAAACAATCGCCGGCACCGCTGGCCCGGCTGGCGTCTTTTATGCTTTTCTTGGTCCATGTTTGGCTCAGTGTTTTCAGGTGGCATCTAAACGACGAGCCTTAGCGAGGCGGGAAGGTGTCGCATGAAAACGGGGAGATTTTCCCTTCGCAGCCGCGAGATGACACCTTCCGCCCTCCGGTTGTTGCAGCAGGGCGGCAGATGTCACCTCGCTGGTTCCGGTTTCATTTTCTGATGAAGTGAGGCGGTAACTTGAAGTTACTGCCTCACTTGGCCGCCGAAAAACTATACGAGGGCGTTGCGCGTTTCCAGAAACGAGTTTATCTTTGGGCAGCCGGTGACTGACATGCCTGCCGGAGCGAACAAAAGCACAAACAAAATGACGTATCAAATAGAACTGCTGGAGCCGAGAGCTAAAAAGTTGCTGGATGATTTAGCCGAGATGGATCTGATCAGGATACAGGCCAGTCCTGCGCCTTCAGAGGCTTTCCGGCAACTGCTGGCTAAGTTGCGGGAGCAAAATGTGGGGAACGATATTTTGGAAGATATCACGCAAGAAGTCGAACAGGTAAGAGCAAAACGATATGCCCCGAAACACTCCGCTCAGAGTAATCCTTGATACCAATCTTTGGATTAGTTATCTGATTTCCAAGAGGCTTAGAAAAATTAGCGAAGGACGGAAAAGCCGATTATTTGATAACAGGAGACCAAGACTTGCTGATCATCAAAAAGTTCGAGGACACTGATATTTTGACTTACGCCGAGTTTGAGATTCGACTGGGCGATTGAACTGTTCCCCGCTGGCACAGCCTCTTCTTTAGCAAACATCAAAAAAAATCAATCGCCGGCACCGCTGGCCCGGCTGGAGCCTTATATCCTTTTCTTGGCACCCGTTTAGCTGAGTGTTTTCAGGTGACATCTAAACGACGCGCCATAGCGAGGCGGGAAGGTGTCGCATGAAAACGGGGGAGATTTTTCCTTCGCAGCCGCGAGATGACACCTTCCGCCCTCCGGTTGTTGCAGCAGGGCGGCAGATGTCACCTCGCTGGTTCCGGTTTCATTTTCTGATGAAGTGAGGCAGTAACTTGAAGTTACTTCCTCACTTGCCGGCTCATCATTAAAACAGCATCAGCTAATAAGGCCAAATGGATTAAAACCCAAAAGTTGGCCTTATCTTAGCCGTCAAAATATACGAGATATGAAATCGGTACTGCCAATGCTCCTGGTGCTGTTTTTCTTTTGCAGCCAGGCGCACGCTCAAGAACTTTCTCCCCGCCGGCACCTCAACTTCGACACCGACTGGAAATTCGCTTTCGGCCACGCTGAAAACCCGGAAAAGGACTTCCGCTTCAGTATCGAACCGCTTTTCAAAAAATCCGGCGAGGCGCTCAATACGGCCGTTGACCCCCGCTTCAACGACAGCCTCTGGCGCTCGCTCGACCTGCCGCACGACTGGGCTGTAGAACTGCCCTTCGTGAACAGCCCCGATTTCAACGTCATGGCGCACGGCTACAAGCCCGTCGGGGGCAAGTTTCCGGAGACGAGCATCGGCTGGTATCGCAAGCGCTTCACGGTGAACGCAGCAGACGAGGGCCGGCGTTTTGAACTCCAGTTCGACGGCGTGTTCCGGGATGCACATTTCTGGCTGAACGGCATGTACCTCGGCAACAACCCCAGCGGCTACATGGGCGTGGCCTGGGATATAACGGATTTTATCAGGTACGGCGAGGAAAACGTACTCGTTGTGCGGGTAGATGCAACGCAATACGAGGGTTGGTTTTATGAAGGAGCAGGCATTTATCGCCATGTCTGGCTCAATGTTTTTGACCAAACGCATATTGTGAACGATGGCATATTTGCATATTCTGAAATAAAAGACGGGAAGGCTGTTATTTCCGTAGAAACAACATTGGAAAATAAAGGCAACAGAAAATCGGATATTTCCATTGAAACCTATCTGACAGACAATCAGGGGAAAATCGTTGCAAAAACTGAGACTAAAAACCTGTCTGTCAATATTTTGGAAAATCAATCAATATTGCAAAAACTAACGGTAAACAATCCGGTATTGTGGGATTTGGACAACCCCTATTTATACCGGATTCATGTAAATATAAAGTCGAACGGCCAAGTGACAGACCGGCAAATACTGCGTTTCGGGGTTCGCAAAATAGAAGTGAAAACCAATGGCGTTTTTCTCAACGGAAAACACGTGAAATTATACGGCGTAAATTGCCACCAGGACCATGCGGGTGTGGGCAGCGCCCTGCCGGACTACCTGCAATACTACCGCATTCGTTTGCTGAAAAATATGGGCGTCAATGCCTACCGCACCAGCCACAACCCACCCACCCCCGAACTGCTCGACGCCTGCGACAGCCTCGGCATGTTGGTCATGGATGAAACCCGCCTGCTCAACAGCAGCCCCGAATACCTCGGCCAATTCGAGCGCCTGCTTCGCCGTGACCGCAGCCGCACCTGTGTCTTTATGTGGAGCATCGGCAACGAGGAAGGCTGGATTCATACCTCCCCGACCGGCAAGCGCATTGCTGAAACGCTGTTGAAAAAACAGCAGCAACTCGACCCGACCCGCACAAGTACCTATGCCGCCGACCTGCCCAATGTCTTCGAGGGCATCAACGAAATCATCCCCGTGCGCAGCTTTAACTACCGCCACTTCGCCGTCGCCGACTACCACCGCGACCACCCCCACCAACCCATCATCGGTACGGAAATGGGCAGTACCGTGACCACACGTGGACAGTACGAGCGGGACAGCATCCGTGGCTATGTGCCCGATCAGGACATCAGCGCCCCCTGGTGGGCCAGTACCGCCGAAGATTGGTGGACACTGGCCGCAGACAACGACTTCTGGCTCGGCGGCTTCATATGGACCGGCCTCGACTACCGGGGCGAACCGACGCCCTTCGCCTGGCCGAACATCAATTCGCACTTCGGCATCATGGATATGTGCGGGTTCCCGAAAAACATCTACTACTACTACCAATCCTGGTGGACGGACAACGACGTACTGCACATCTCTCCCCACTGGAACTGGATGGATCGCCGGAGCGACTCCCTTGATGTCTGGGTCAACACCAATGCCGACGATGTAGAGCTTTTTTTAAACGGGAAAAGCCTCGGCAAAAAGGACATGCCCCGCAACAGCCACCTCAAGTGGAAGGTGAAATACGAACCCGGCAAATTAGAAGCAGTGGCTTTTAAAAAAGGCAAAAAACTCACCGCTAAGGTCGAAACCACCGGCACCCCATTCGACGTCGTGCTGACACCCTACAAAACCACGATGGTGGCCGACGGACAGGACGCAACGGTCATCAATGTGACCGTGTTCGACCGGGAAGGCCGGGAAGTGCCCAATGCCGACAACCTCATCCAGTTTCACATCGAAGGCGACGGCAAAATCATCGGTGTGGGCAATGGCGACCCCTCCTGCCACGAACCGGATAAGTGCGCCGACGGACGCTGGCAGCGCAGTCTTTTCAACGGTAAATGCCAGGTCATCGTGCAAGCAGGCACGACGCCGGGCATGATCAAATTCGAAGCCACAGCGCCCAACCTCTGGAAAGGCTCCACCGAAATCATCACCGTTGGGCCGGGCAGCCTCGGCTCGGTTCATTTCGATGAAAAATACCGGCTCACCGGCGAAGCCGCCAAGCCCCGCCCGGTGGACAAAATGATCGGCGCCGACATCTCCTTTCTCCCCGAATTGGAGGCACGGGGTATCCGTTTCAAAGACAAGGGCGTGGAAAAAGATGCCATCCAGATTTTGGAAGACCACGGCTTCAACTACGTCCGGCTGCGCATTTTCCACAATCCTGCCCTCGAAAACGGCTACTCGCCCGGCAAGGGTTTTTGCGACCTGAAAAACACGCTGCTCATGGCCAAACGGGTGAAAGCTGCCGGCATGAAACTCCTCCTCGACTTCCACTACTCCGACTACTGGGCAGATCCCGGCAAGCAATACAAACCCAAAGCCTGGGAAGGACTGCCCTTCGAAGCACTGAAAAAATCGCTCTACGACTACACCTACGAGGTAATGGATGCCCTGAAAAAACAAGGCACCGCGCCCGACATGGTGCAGCTTGGCAACGAAATCAACCACGGCATCGTCTGGCCGGAAGGCAGCGTGAGTCACCTCGACAGTCTGGCGCAACTCATCAATGCCGGCACTGCCGCCGTGAAAGCCGTGGACCCAAGGGTGGTGATGATGCTGCATGTGGCGCTTGGCGGGCAAAATGACGAGTCGGTCTTTTTTATAGACAACATGGTGAAACGTGGCGTGCATTTCGACGTGATCGGCGAGTCGTACTACCCGAAATGGCACGGCACGCTCGACGACCTGCGGAACAACCTGCACGACCTCGTCCGTCGTTACGGCAAGGACGTAATCGTGGTAGAGTATTCGGCAAAAAAGGAGGAGGTACATAAAATCGCTTTCGAGTTGCCGGGCGGCAAGGGGAAAGGTACCTGCATCTGGGAGCCGCTGAGCACCTGGGAAGCTCTGTTCGACTGGAAAGGAAATTCGAATGGTTTTCTGGAAATGTACGACCTTTTTAAAAAGCAATATCTTGAGAAGTGAGGCGTGCCAATTTGTTCCGGTGAAGCGAGGAGGTCACTTCGAAGCTACCTCCTCGCTTGGCGGCTGAAAAAAACACGCGCCCCGATAAAACGCCTGGCTTTTGTATATTTGCGAAAAAAAACACATCGCTTGGACAGGATGGCGTTCGCCATCAAAAGACGGCCGGGCAGGAACGCGATTGGGCGGTGTGCGGGTCCAACCCGGAACCTTGAACGTAAAACGACAAAAACCATGGCAAAGAAAAACCAACAACAGCAGGACGAATCCGCGCAGAATTTGCAGGGATTTTCCATCAGAATCAACGAGTTCGGGCAGGTGGAAACCACGATGGCAATTGACCGGGTAAACGCCTATCTGAATGAAAATGTGGACGACAAGAAGTTCCGGGATAAAAAAGAGAAAGACGAAGCTGCTGTAGAAGATGCCGCCGAATGAGTTTTATCCTGCCTTGTGCTTGATTTTATGAGCCGATTGGGTTATCTTGCGCCGATTTTGCTCAAGAACCGATATTCCATGAACGTGTCAACGCCTGACAGGCAGTCAGTCTGTATCTCACCATTCGTTTTCTTGCTTTCGCCTCCGGCGCGCGGTTTCTCCGTATGCGCAATGTTGGGCAATTGATGCTTTTTGGAACTTCGTTTTAAGATGCTATCCCATAAACATTACTATGAGTCAAAAAACAGCCACATGAAAATCAAATCTACTGCTGTCATCCTCGCGGCACTCGCGGCATTGTTCCTCACTTCGTCACTCTACGGCGCGCCGGCAGGCTCTCGGCCACTCAGCGATCCGCCCGTTTTTACCAATGCCGCCAATGTGCCCGACACGCTCACCTTTGCCTGTCTCAAGGACGTGCCTAATGGCGAAAAACTGGAAGCTACCGATGACAACGACCCCGCGTTTCCGCAGCTCATTGCGCCGGTGGACAACCCGCTGCCGAGCAGCATCAATGGCTGCACCGGAGGCTCTTTTGAGCGCGTCTGGACAGCTACGGACTTAGACGGCAACGTGACCACCCTCACGCAGGTCATCATCGTGCTGCCCGATACGGCGCCGCCGGTCACCACCGCCGTACCCGTCAATGACATATTGCCCTGCGAGGCCATCAACTACTCGGCATGGCTGGCCGGCGTGCAATTGGCGTTTTTGTCCAATACCACCGACAATTGCAGCGCCATCGGTATGGGCTTGAATTTCAGCAATAACGCGCCGCCCACGCGCCCGCCCGGTTGTGGTACGCTCACCATTCAGTTTACCGCTACCGACGCCTGCAACAACACCCTCAACTGGCCGGTAACGCTCACTGCCACCGATACCATCAAGCCGGTACTCGTGGGAATTCCGCTCACCGATACCATACGTTGCGATCAGCCGCTGCCGCCCCTGCCTGTGGTCACGGCCACCGACAACTGTAGCGGCGACGTGGATATCGTCTTTACGGAGGTGAACAACCGCGCAGTAAACCCTGCCGATTGCGGCCACTACCAGTATCAGGTGGTGCGTTCCTGGGTGGCTACCGACGCTTGCGGCAACAGGTCTTCCGCTTCTCAAATCATCAGAGTGCTGGACGATGCGGCGCCCGATTTTACCCGGCCTGCCAATATTACTATTCTTTGCACCGATGACTCCAATGATCTGGGGCTGACCGGCAATCTCTCCAATATCACAGACAATTGCTCGGCTGCCTTCGCCACCTCTTCTTATCAAAATCAAATCTCGCCCGGCAACTGCCCCGGCAACTACACCCTCCAACGCCTGTGGCGCGTACAGGATGTGTGCAACAATTCTACCGTCAAAATTCAGGTCATCACCGTCAAAGATACCGTGCCGCCCAGCTTTACTGTGCCGGCCGACATCTCTATCCGCTGCGACCAGAACGACAACCCCACAGTGACCGGATTTCCTACCGGCATCACCGACAACTGCCAGACTGGAGGAACCATCCTGCCGCCCAGCGATGTGCTGCTGCCGGGCGCCTGCATCAACAGCTACACCATTCGCCGTACCTGGACGGTGCGGGATAGCTGCGGCAATGAGGCTTCTCAAATTCAACTCATCTTTGTGAGCGACAGCATAGCGCCGGTGGTACAGGATGAGGCCCAAAACTTAGAAGTGTTTTGTGCCTCCAACTCCGACTATCAGGCTGCTTTTACGCAATGGATTCAAAACCGAGGAGGCGCTACGGCTTCCGACAACTGCACCTTCTCCGGTGATTTGGTCTGGTCGGCTTTCAACGCCGGCACCAACGATCCGGCTGCTTTGCCTGCCGTCAGTTGCCCTGCCGCCGACAGCGTAGTGCTCAGTCAGACCGTGATTTTTGTAGTGACAGACGAATGCGGCAACCGGGACTCCACCACTGCCGTATTCCGGGTAATAGACAATCTGCCGCCGTTTTTTGTGCAATGCCCCTCCGACATGCTCTTCCCTACCGACCCCGGCCAGTGCAGCGCTTTGGTAGAACTCATTCCGCCCGTCATCGGGGAAGATTGCGGGTTCGGTATTTTGTCTGAAACTGCCTCCGACCAGCAACCCATCACCAGCAATGCGGCGCCCGATCAGTTGGGCAGCACGCCTGTGAACGCCATAGACCTCAACATTCCCATCGGGCTGCCGCAGCCGCTCAATACCGCCGGCCCGGCCACGCTGAGCGTCAGCCTGTTTTCGGCGGATGCTGAAGGCGCTACCGAATTTTTCTTCATTTATGACGAAAACGGCAACCTGCTCGATTCGACTGCTTACACACCAGCTCAGTGCGGCGATTCCAATGTGGACATCCTCATTACGCCTCAGCAATTGGATGCCTGGGCGGCAGATGGCGTGGTGCGCATCCGGCTGGAGCCGAACATTCCTTCCGGTATGTCGGGCGCTTTTGCGGTGAATGCCGTTTGTATCAATCCCGGCTCGGCACGCGCTACGCTCAGTTACAGTGCCCGCGACCTGAACGGCCTGCGCTACGAATACAGCATAGACAACGGCCCGCGCGCTGTGGTCAACCCGCCGTCGCCCATTGCGGCCATTTTCGATCCGGGCGCATACCTCATCACTTACTACGCCACCGACTGCGCAGGCAATCAGGACAGTTGTTCCCACTTTATTGTGGTGGAAGACCTCGAAGCGCCTGTATTGACTTGCCCTGCCGACATCACAGTATCTGCCGGCCTGGACTCGTGCAGCGCCGTCGTAACGCTGCCTTTGCCGGTTTCGGTAAGTGATAATTGTAGTGTTGGAGCGCCTTTTTCTCAAATACAACCAACCATAAACACCAACGCGCTGCTCACGTTTGAATACGATCCCAACCTGAATGACCGGGTGGCGCAACCCAAAATCTACACCTTTACCGGCGTGGCCGCCAATGCCACAGAAGACGCGGTGTTGAGCATCATCGCACAGGGCGATTTTAATACCAATGGCGCTTTCGTTCGGGTTTTTGGAGAGGACAACACGCTGCTGGGCACAACGACGCAAGGCTTTGCCAACTGCGATACTGCCGGGCAGGTTGCGTTCACGATACCACAAGCTTTGTTTAACAACTGGGCCTCCGACGGGCAACTCCACATTCGCATTGTCCCCAACCCTATACTCGTGCCGCCCGGTTTGCCCGGTGACGGCATCAATCCCTGCAACCCGTCAGAAGTAACTTTTGACGGCGATACCGATGGTGCGAGCTATGTCTTTGCGCAATTGGAATACGCCGCCTTGGAAGTAGCATATTTCAGTACGGGAGCTACCATTTTGCCCCCCACTCCGCTGTCTGCCTCTGCTCCGGTTACGCATGAATTTGTCGTAGGAACCACCGAGATTTTTTACACCACCACCGACCGCGCAGGCAACAGCGACACCTGTTCTTATCGCATCATCGTACAGGATACCCAACGGCCCGTGGCCGCCTGCCGCCCCAGCATCGTGTATGTCAATCCATCTGGCGTGAGCAACCAGTCCATAGACCCCGCACTGATAGACAACGGCAGCACCGACAACTGCGGCATTGCCTCGCTGAGCCTGTCGCCCAATATATTCAGTTGCAATCAGGCGGGCATGTCTTTCCCCATCACCCTGACCGCTACCGACATGGCCGGCAACACCGACACCTGTTCTACGCTGATTCGGATAGAAATGGAAGCGCCGCAGCCAACGGCCAACTCGGGCATTTGCGGCGGCGACACGCTGTTTTTGTTTGCCAATCCGCCGGCAGCGCAGGGAGGCATCATCTATACTTTTCAGTGGAGCGGGCCGCAGGGTTTTGTGTCCAATCTGGAGAACCCGGTCATTCCCAACATTGACCCGGCGCGGGCAGGCTCTTACATGGTCACCATCAGCGGCATTTCGGGCTGCACGGTGTCGGGTACGGTGGAGGTCGCCATTGAAAACCTGCCCCTGATACCTTTATTGGTAACCGATACAGAAATTTGTACCAATGAAAACATCGTACTCAGCTCCGGCATCGTCGTGCCCGGCCAAGGCGCCGTTTACAACTGGTACGAGGGGCTTCCGCCCAACGGCACTCTGCTGGCGAGCACCAATGCGCCGGAGTTGATACTGCCGGGGCCGCAGACAGTGGGCCAACGCCGCTTCTATCTGACCCTCGAATCGGGGCCATGCGTGACGGCGCCCTCTGTGCCCGTTACGGTTTCGGTGTTTGCCATACCTGTGGCGGTAGTCAACGAAGAACAAATTACGATATGCCAGGGGCAGCCGCTGCAACTGGGCACCAATGTCAGCGGACCGGGCATGACCTACCAATGGCGCGGCCCCAATTTTATGTCGGCCAATCAGTCGCCGGTGGTATCGCCGGCAGCCGGGCCGGGTACGGGAGGCATTTATACCTTGCGCGTGACACAAAATGGCTGTACTTCTGCGCCCGACACAACGACTGTGACCGTGCTGCCGAAGCCCGCTACACCGATATTGGGCAGCAGCGGACCAGCTTGCGAAGGCAGTACCATCCTATTGACGGCCAGCACGCCTGCGTCTCAGTATCGCTGGATTCCGCCGGGCGGCGGCACCCCGATAGTGACTACGGTGAATGTGCTTTTGTTGCAAAACGTGACTTCTGCCGTAGCAGGTCCCTGGCGAGTGTTTGTTACACAATTCGGCTGCGATTCCGACGTGTCGGCGCCGCTTGAGGTGGTGGTGAATCTCATTCCGCAGGTATCGGTAGAAGCCTCGGCCATGTCTGTTTGTGAAGGGCAGCCGCTGCAATTGTTTGCCTCACCCATATTGGCCAACGGGCAGTACGCCTGGAGCGGCCCGCTGAATTTTAGTTCCAACCAGCGCACGCCGCTCCTATCGCCGATGACTTTAGACATGGCCGGCACTTACTCCGTGACGGTGACGACGGCAGCGGGGTGTTTCGCCTCGGCTTCGGTAGCGGTACAGGTGCTTCCCCGACCGGTGATTACAGGTTTGAGCAATGACGGAACAGCCTGTATTGCATCGCCGTTCGATGTGCAGTTTATGGCCACCCTCAGCCCGCCTTCCGGCAATTACACCTTCGAGTGGAGCGGCCCCTGTCAGGTAATGGCGGCTCCGTCGGGCGGCATGATACCCGGCGCTACGACCTCCTGCAACGGCGCTTACCAGTTGATTGTAAGAAATGAGTTCGGCTGCGCTTCTTTGCCGGCCACTACTTTTGTCAACCTGACCAACGCTCCGGCCACCCCCATGACGCCGGTGATTACATCGGGCAACGCGGGCGCAGTGTGTGCGGGCCAACAACTGATTTTGACAACATCTTCCTACACAGGCAACTCGGTGACATATTATTGGCAAACCCCGGCAGGTCTCGTACCGACGAGCACGCCCTCTCTGACCATTGCTGCCTCTACCCTTGCCGACAGCGGCCCTTACTCCGTTTTTGTGGAGGTGGACGGCTGCCCGTCTTCCCCATCGGGGCTTATCAATGTGGTAGTCAGTCCGGTGCCGGTCATCGTCGCATCGAGCAACAGCCCTGTGTGTGCCGGGCAAACCATACAGTTCAATTCCAATTTCATTCCTGCCGGCATGTATCAATGGACGGGGCTGAACAACGGCTTCACTTCGGCCATTTCCAACCCATCCATCAGCAATGCCGACTCGCTGGCACACTCCGGCGCGTATGTGGTGACGGTGAGCAGAAACGGCTGTATTTCCAATCCCGACACGGTTTTTGTGTTGGTGCGCAATCGCCCGATGCGGCCCGTAGCTTTGGCCGTAGCGCCTGTTTGTATCAGCGAGCCGGGAGCGCGGGTTATTTTTTCCGTAGCTCCGGCATCTGCTACGCCTGGCGCCAGTTACGACTGGTTTGACCAAAATAATACGCAGATTGGCGTTTCGGCGGGTCTCGATTTTCAGTTCAACAACTTTGCCCCGTATGGCGAAGGCACCTTCCAGTTTTTTGTGCGCGCCAGAAAAGACGGTTGTGTGTCGGCCTTGTCGGAGCCTGTTTTTGTAACATTTAATACCATTCCTTCGCAGCCGCCTTTTGCCGGTGAAGACGCTACGGTGTGCCCCAATCAGGATATTTTCCTGAATGCTGCGGCGCCGCCCAGAGGTTCAGGGGTGTGGACTTTGACAGCCGGCGGCACGGGCAATGAAGTCATTGAATCGCCGGCGCAGGCAGGTTCGCAGGTCACCGGCCTGTTGATGGGGCAGACTTACACTTTCCGCTGGACACTCTCCAACGGCGCCTGTGTGAACTACGGATTTGACGAGATGGACATCAGTGTTCGCCAGATAGAAACGGCGCAGGCCGGCGTGGACACCACGATATGCCCCGGGCAGCCCTTTGAGTTGTACGCTACATCGGTAGCCATAGACACAGGCCGGTGGTCGCAGCCCGATATTCAGGCCCTGTTCGGCGTGATGATTCAGGACAGCAGCGCCGCCAACACTGCCGTGACGGGGATGACTTCGGGCAACCAATACCTGTTTGTTTGGACGGTGAGCGGCGCCTGCGGAATATTGCGCGACAGCGTTATTGTGTCTCTTTCCGATGTGCAACCAAGGGCGGGCGATGACTTCAGAGCCTGTAATGACGAGCAGTTTGCAGTATTGCGGGCACAAAGCCCCGGCCAAGGTAGTATGGGCTTGTGGTCGTCGCCGGATACTACGCTGAGATTCAGCAATGCAACGGCGCCCGATGCTACGGTGTTTGGGCTTTCGGAAGGGCAAAATATGCTGATCTGGAGCATAGACGCGGGCTTGTGCGGCGCGGCCTCGGTGGACACGCTCATTGTGACCTGGTCGCCCAATCCGGTGGCGGAAAACGATACCATAGAGGTGAATTTCGGCGAGCAGTCTTTACTCTATGTTTGGGCCAACGATTTTATTCCATCCGGTACAACGATCCGCATCATCAGCCCGCCGCAGTTTGGCACAACGACCATTGTGGGCGATACGGCTATTCTATACACGCCTGATCTCAATTTCACCGGGGCCGATCAGCTCAACTATGAAATATGCAGCGAGGGCTGCGAGTGCGCCATCGCAACGGTCTTCATTCGGGTGAGTGCGGGCAGTTTGTGCAATCCGCCCACCGTCATTACGCCCAACGGCGACAAGGTGAACGACCAGCTCGTTATACCCTGTTTGTTTGATACACAGGCGTTTCCGCGCAGCCAGGTGCTGGTATTCAATCGCTGGGGCGATGAGGTGTTCCGCTCGTCCATTCCATACCGCAACAACTGGGAGGGCACATTTAACGGCGAAGACCTGCCGCCCGGCACTTATTTCTACATCATCAACTACGGCGACGGCACCGTGCCCAAAACTGGTTATCTGATGATTTTGAGATAAAATCAATTTTAGAACGAAGAAAAAGAAACATACATGAAAACGAGATTCATTTTCCCAATACTACTGTTGACGGCACTTCCGCTGTTCGTTTCGGCCCAGCAGGAAGAGCAATACACACAGTTCATGTTTTACAAATTAGGTTTCAATCCGGGCTACGCAGGCGGGCAGGACGGCGCTACGGTCTCCATTTTGGCCCGCAACCAATGGATTGGATTTGAAGGCGCTCCGCAAACCCAGCTCATCACGTTCAGTATGCCGCTGCTCAACGACCGGATCGGCGTGGGCGGCAGCGTATTGCGGCAGAGCATCGGCGTCACTTCCATGTACACGGCAGAGGGGGTGTATGCGTATCGCCTGCCATTGGGGCGCGGGGTGCTGGGGCTGGGCTTGCAGGCTTCGGTGAGGCTGCTGCGGGTGGACTATGCCGCTTTGGAGGGCACGCAATCCATTGATTTAGATGGCGCGGTGCCGGCTTCGATGCAGAGCAAATACATCCCCAATTTCGGTTTTGGCGCGTATTACAGCACAGACCGCTATTATGTGGGGCTTTCCGCGCCGAGGTTGTTGCAAAACAACATCAATTTGTCGGAAGTACAAAACTTGGTCAACCGCGAGCGGCGGCACTATTTCTTTATGGGCGGCCTGTTGTTACCTATGGGCGAGAAGGTGCAGTTTCAGCCGCAATTGTTGCTGAAATACGTCAACGATGCCCCTTTTGACGGCGATGTGAACCTCAATTTTGTTTTTAATGACAAATACACCACGGGGTTGTCGTATCGCCTGGGCGGTTCAAAATCGAACAATGCCGGCGAGGCCATATCCTTGCTCATGGCCGCTCAAATCACGGATAACCTCCTGTTGGGATTAGCCTACGATGCTACGCTGACCGAGTTGCGCAATTTCAGCAGCGGCACAGTGGAGTTGGCGCTGAGGTATTCTATCGGCGGCAGATCGAAGGGGAGAGAGTATGTGAATCCGAGGTTTTTTTAATCAGTGGGGCGGTAGGCGGTGGGCGGTTTTCAGGGGTGAGTGTGTGAGAAGTAAGTGTGTGAGGAGTGAGCAACCCGAAACCTTGAACACGGAACCCGCCTTCGCCAAGACTACGGCGGATGCAACCCGAAACCTGAAACCTTGAACCCGGAACCCACCTTCGCCAAGGCTACGGCGGATGCAACCCGGAACCTTGAACCCGAAACACGAAGAAAACCAGAGAATATGTTGAGAATATCCATCCTGTTTTTGCTGTTTTTGGCGCCTTTGGCAGGCATCGCGCAGCGCAAGGCCAAGAAAGTGAAGGCCGCCGCCGCACCGGCTCTTGAAGCGCAGACGACGAACGGCATTGAGTATTATAATGTAAAAACATTGAATACATCTTCGCTGGATTTCTCGCCGGTGTATTACCAAAACGGCATCGTGTATGTGTCGTCGCGGCGCAAAAGCGGGCCGGTAGATCGCAAAATCGGGGAGACCTTCTTCGAGCTTTTTTACTCCGAACTGGGGCCGGAGGGCAAACCCGGTAAGCCCGTCACCTTTTCGGTAGAACTCAATTCCCGCCTGCACGAAGGCCCCGTGAGTTTCAACCGCGAGGGCGACCGCATCTTTTTTACCCGCAACAACGTGCAAGACGGCATCACGCGCGCAGATGCGCAGGGCCGGGTAGGTTTGAAAATTTTTGAAGCCGTGAAAGGCATCTACGATTGGGAAAGCATTACCGAACTCCCCTTCAACAGCGACGACTATTCCTGCATGCACCCCTCGCTCAGCCCCGACGGGCAGCGCATCTTTTTCGCGTCCGATAAAGCGGGCGGCTACGGCGGATTCGACCTTTATGTGGTGGAACGACGCGGTGCAATGTGGTCGGAAATGATCAATCTGGGGCCGGAGATCAATACTGCCGGAAATGAAGTATTTCCGTTCATCCACGAAACCGGCTCCCTGTTTTTTGCCTCCGACGGCCACAAGGGAATGGGCGGTTTGGATATTTTTTCAGTGGATTTGAGCTCGCGCACCTGGGGCGCCGTCAACAACCTCGGTGAGCCTTTCAATTCAGTTTCCGACGATTTCGGCCTCGTTTTTCATCCCGACAGCAAAGGCGGCTTTTTCACCTCCAGCCGGGCCGGCGGTTTGGGCAAAGACGACCTCTATGGGTTCCGCTCGCCCAACGGCATTCGCGGCGTTGCTCAGCCGGTGGACATACCTCTGATGGTCACTGTTTACGATGGCGAAAAAAACCGCAGACTCCCCAGGGCGGAGCTGCGTCTGTTTCAACGCGGCAGCGACGGTCTGATGGCCAATACCGCGCTCTACAATGTAGAAATGACGCCGGTTCAGGGCGGCTCGGCAGAGATGGTGTTGCGCCTGGTGCGCAAACGCGACGACGAACTCGGCCTCCCGCTGGCACATACCAACCGCGACGGCGAGGCGCAAATCCTGTTGCCGCCCGGCAAAGATTACATTCTGGCAGTACACGCGCCAGGCTTTGCTTCCAAAGAAATACTGTTGCTGGCCAAAAATCCGGGCGCCATCCAACCTTTGGACATCCTACTCGAACCCGAAAGCTGCGTACAACTCAGCGGCAACGTACAAAGTCTGAACTACGCAACAGTGGTGCCCAACGTATTGCTGCGATTGGTACACGAAAAAAGCGGCCGCGAGGAGTACATCCGGGCCACCATTGAGGGCAAGTTTGACTATTGTTTCGATCCGGGGAGCGACTACACCATCTATTTTGAAAAAGAGGGCTATGCCGTTGAGCGCTATCGGTTGACAGCGCAGCAAATACAGGCAGGCAATGTCGCGCCATTGGACATCAAACTTCTGGCCGGTTCGGAATCGTCGGTGCGGGAGCCGCTGAAAGAGGGTACCGTCATTTTACTTCAAAACATGTACTACGATTTCGGCAGGTCGGCGGTGCGCACCGGCGAATCGCGCGATCTGGACGCCCTGCTCCGCGTGATGCAGTTGTTTCCCAGTATGCACATTGAGTTGGCTTCACATACCGACAGCCGGGGCGCCGCCGATTACAACCTGCAATTGTCGCTCAAGCGCGCCGAAGCTGCCAAGGAGTTTTTAGTGCAACGCGGCGTGGATGCTGCCCGCATTCGCACCGCCGGTTATGGCGAAAGCCGCCTGCGCAACGGCTGCAAAGACGGCGTACCTTGCAGCGAGGCCGAACATCAGCAAAACCGCCGCACCGAGGTACGCGTCATCCGGATGGACGAGCAGCGGAGGGAGGGAAATTGAGGGTATATAAAAACACACAGGCCACAGAACTCTCGCTCTGCGGCCCGTGATTAAAATTGTATTAGAGGATATTTTCGGATCAGTTGTACTCCAGAATAAATTTCACCGGAAGGTTGAACCATACCCGTACCGGCTTGCCTCTTTGGCGGCCCGGCGTCCATTTCTGCGGCAGGCCGTTCATCAGAGATACGACGCGCATGGCTTCTTCGCCGCAGCGACCGCCGATGTCGCGTACTACCTCGGCATTCTTGATAGAACCGTCGGCTTCTACCACAAAGCGAACCACCACGGTGCCTTCGATGCCGTTTTCACGGGCGATGGAGGGATACTGAATGTTATCGTAAATGAACTGCAACATTTTCTTGTCGGCGCAGGCTTTGCGCTCGTCGGTAGTGGCAAGGTTCTCGCAGCCGGGGAAACGCGGCATTTCTTCTACCACTTTGAAAATTTCTTCAGCTTCCGGTTCGGCTGGCGGCGGCGGCGGCGGCGGCGCATGTTTGGTGTCGGATTTTTTGTCGGCTACCGGCGCCGGCGCTTCGATGGATTCGGTGGCTTCTACGGAGTTGTCCACAAATACATCGTCGGTTTCGAGAATGGTTTCATTGGGTACTTCCTGAATCACCGGCGGCGGCGGCGGGGGGGGAGGAGGAGTGGCTTCTGCACTGCGCGGCACTTCCACTTCAATATCTAAATCGCCCAGATCAAGGGCGCCTTTGGGGATGTGCCCGCTGCGCTCGTAAGTAGTCAGGTTGAATGCGCCCAGCAAAATGGCCAGAACCGCTACCAAAGAAATGCGGAAAAACATGCCGCTCCAGCGAAAAACGTCCACTTCGGGATATTTTTTTTGTACATCCCATGCGCCGGTATTGCGAGCAGCATTGTGTTTGTCGGAAAGACTGCCGGTTGCAGATAATGTTCCGTAATGTCTGCGAAACAAATAAATCATCATTGCTATGACGACAATCACGCCGCCTGCCAGCAGTAAAAATTCCTGATTGGTGAAAGAAAACACGGTGTTCATACCTCAGGTGTTTATGATGAATAATTTCGGCAGCTTGAGTTACATTTCTTATTAGTGAGGCTCTTACTGCTTTTGTCGTTGTAAAAATACCCCCATTCGGAATCCCGCCGGAATGATGTGTGTCAGCCCCCGGAATGACTTTTGTCAACAGGCTATTTCCCTGACATAAGTCACCGTCTCTTGTTGACAAGTCTCATCTAAAAAGGGCGAAAACCGGGGCACTTTTGTTTCCGAACATTCACTACATTTTTCACACCATTAAATAATAATGCCATGGTTGCAGAAAAAACAGATGTACAAAGCCTCCACTTTGAACATCGCCTCTGGGACAACGAACTCAAATTCTTCGCCGATGAGATGGTCATTTTTGAACACCGCCTCGAAGAAATGGTCAAAAAACACGAAGAACCCGAAGCGCTGATGCGGCTCGAACAGTTCCAGAATAAATTCATCCGCCAAAAAGCTGTATTGCAAGAACTGGCCCACGATATTAAAATACACGAGCAAACGATCTCCGGCCTCCTCAAAGCCGGTTTCGGCACGCCCGAACACAAAGTGACGGATCATACCATGCTGCGGGAACGCATGGAGAGCTTCCGCGAAATTTATGCCGAAGTGAAAGAGGATTTCTACCGGTATCTTTTGGTTTGGAAATAGCCGGCAGTGAGCAAGTTCGGCTTTTTTTTGTTGTACGGCCTTCATCCTTTGATTCTTTGATTCGTACAACCACATGACCGAAGTCGCGCTTGTCTTTCCGCACCAGCTTTTCAGGAGCCACCCGGCGCTCCACACATCCCGGCCCGTTTATTTGGCAGAGGAGTGGCTGTTTTTCCGGCAGTACCGGTTTCATCAACAGAAACTCCTCTTCCACCGGGCTTCGATGCAGTATTACCGGGACTTTTTACTGCAATCGGGCTTCGAGGTTCGCTACATAGAAGCCATGCAGCCTCAGGCCGATGTGCGCCTGCTGATGCAGCACCTGCACGAAGCGGGGGTACAACGCATCAGCCTGTGTGAGGTGACGGACAACTGGCTGCACCAAAGACTGATCCGCAGTGCCCGGCATTTCGGCATCGAACTCTGCTTTTTTCCTTCCCCGCTGTTTATTCTTCAGGAAGCAGAGGCGGAGGGCTATTTCAGTGGCAAAATGCGTTTTTTTCAGACTGACTTCTACATTCAACAGCGGCAGCGCCTGCAAGTGCTGTTGGATGAAAACAACAAACCTCTGGGCGGCAAATGGTCGTTCGATGCCGAAAATCGCCTCAAATACCCGCCCCGGCAAACGCCGCCTTCCCCGATGATGCCCGCCGAAAATCCCTGGCGCAGGGAAGCTGCCGAGTATGTAAGCGCTTATTTTTCTGCCAATTACGGCAGTGTGCAAGGAGGGATTTCCTATCCGGTGACATACGAGGAAAGCGAGGCCTGGCTTCATGACTTTGTGCGCACGCGTTTAGCTAAGTTCGGCGATTACGAAGACGCTATGGTCGTGAAAGAGGGCATTTTGCACCACAGCCTGCTCACGCCGATGCTCAACGTGGGCCTACTCACGCCCCGGCAGATATTGGAGGCTGTATTGGAGGCGCAACGCCGCGATGGCATTTCACTCAACTCCGTGGAAGGTTTCGTGCGGCAAATCATCGGTTGGCGCGAGTTCATCCGGGGGGTGTATGAGGCCGCCGGCACAAAGGAACGCACTACTAATTTCTGGGGCTTTCGCCGAAAAATACCCGCCACATTCTGGATCGGCAACACGGGCATTGCACCCGTGGACATTGTGGTACGCCGGGTTTTGGCCACCGGCTATTGCCATCATATTGAGCGACTTATGGTGCTGGGCAATTTCATGCTGCTGTGCGAGTTTGATCCCGACGAGGTATATCGCTGGTTTATGGAATTGTTTATAGATGCCTACGACTGGGTCATGGTGCCCAATGTATATGGCATGAGCCAGTTTGCCGACGGCGGGCTGATGGCCACCAAACCCTACATCAGCGGCAGCAATTACCTGATGAAAATGAGCGATTTCCCCAAAGGCGACTGGCAGCAGGTGTGGGACGCGCTGTTCTGGCGGTTTATGCACACGCACCGCAGCTTTTTCCTCAGCAATCCGCGCCTCGGCATGTTGGTGAAAACCTTCGATAAAATGCCTGCCGAAAAACAGCAGGCGCACTTGGAGCGGGCAGAGGCGTGGCTGGCGGGGTTATGAAATCCTCCACTCACTCCAAAATCTTAAACGTCGTGCGGCGGTTGCGCTGATGCTCCTCCTCGGTGCAGCGGGTGCAGAGGCAGGAAGCTTCGGGAGCGCTTTCGCCGAAACCCTGCGCGCTGAGGCGGTCGGGTTGTATGCCTTTGGCGATGAGGTAGTCCACGGCCGATTGGGCGCGCTTTTGCGAGAGGTCCTGATTGTAGCGGTCGTTGCCCCGGCAATCGGTGTGCGAGCCGAGTTGAATGCGGATGCCGGGATTGATGAGCAGCAGGCGGGCCAATTTGTCCAAAGTAGGTTGCGCGTCGGTGCGGATGTCCCAGCGGTCGAAGTCGTAATAAATGTTCTCCAACCTGATTTCTTTGTCAATAAAAATGCGGTCGAGCACGATTTCCAATTCAAAGCGCATTTCGGCCTGCGTAGTGTCTTTTCCGATGCCTTTGGTGGTAAAAGCGGCGGCGTTGTTGAGGTATTCCGGTTTGGCGGCGAGGAAAGAGTAGTCGGTATTGTCGGCCAATTCAATGGTAAAAAGGCCCTCTTCGTTCACCGTCCATTTTTTGGTTTCTGCGCCGTTGCGCATTTCCGCCTGCGCGCCCGCGAGTGGTTTTCGGCCCAGCACTTTGCTGTTGGGGTCGGCGGGGTTTTCGTAAATTTTTTCCAGCACAAACACGTCCAGCAGCATCTTGAAAGCCTGCTGTTTCTGCACCGTGTCGGCTTTGGGCGGAATGGGCGGCGGTATGCGTTTTTCGTATCTGAAAATATCGTCGTTGCCTGCGCCCGATTCGCGGGCCGAGGAGAAGTAGCCGGTTTCGAGCACTTCGGAGCCGGCGGGATTTTTTCGCTCGATGGCAAAAGCAAAATCGTCGCCTCCGGAATTGAGCGGCGGCAGGAGGTTGTAGGGCGGCGACCAGGCGCTATTGGCCATTTTATACGACCTGAAAATGTCGAGGCCGCCCATGCCGGGGTGGTAATCGGAAGCGAAGTACAGGGTGTCGTTGTCAATAAACGGAAACTTCTCGTGACCGGTGGTATTGATGCTGCGGCTGAGGATAGAAGGCTCGGCCCAGATGCCGTTTTTGCGTTCCGACACATAGATATCGAAGCCGCCCCAGCCGTCGCCATGATCGGAGGCGAAGTACAGGAAGCGCCCGTCGGCAGAGAGGCTGGGATGCACATAATTTACTTTATCTATTTGAAAATCAAGCGGTCGGGGATTGCTCCAGGCGCCATTTCGGAAATCGCTGACCATGAGGCGGCAGTAGGCATCTTCTTTTTTGCCGCCGTAGCAACGCGAAAAAATCATCTCCGTAAAATCGGCATTGAAGGCCGCAGTGCCCTCATTGTTTTCGGAATTGACGGCCCGGTCGAAGAGTTGCACGGCGCCCGATTTGGGGTCGGCCAAGTAGAGGTCGTAAAACTTGTTGCCCGTCCAGGCGTAGGTATCGTCATTGCTGCCGCCGGGCCGGTCGGAACTGAACAGCACTTGGCCGTCGCGGAAAGGTACGGGGGCAAAATCGGAGTAGGCGCCGCTGAACTCCATCAGTTCCACGCTGTATTCTGCGACGGCGGCGCTGTTTTTTTTCCAACCCTCGGCAGTGCGGCAGGCCGATATTTCGCGGCGATACTCGTAGGGGCTGCCTATTTCTATGCCGAGGTCTTTGAAAGCCTGCGCGGCATCGTCGTAGCGTTCGGCGCGTTTGAGCGCAAAGGCTAATTCGCGCAGGGCGTCGGGGCCGTATTGGTTGTTGTAGGCGATTTGGTACCAGCGGATGGACTGCGCGCTTTTGTTGATGCGGCGGTAAGATTCGCCCAGCAGGAAGGCCAGCTTGCCCTGCTCCACGCGGCTTTTGCTTTTGTTGTACTCTTTTTCGAGCAATTTGGCGGCCACGGCAAACTGCATCTGCTCGAAAGCAGTGCGTCCATCGGTGACTTTTTGCGCGAAAGCGGGGCAGGAGAGCAGTGCCGTAAAAACAGCGAGGAGCAGCAAGGCTTTGTTATTCATAGGTCTGTTTGAGTTGTATTGGACTTAGAAAAACAAGCCCTTGCGGCGGATTGTTGCCGGGCGGCGGAGCGGGGTTGCCTTTAACAAACAGTTCATAACCTTTTTCCAATTCATTAACAAGCCCCCGGATGGCTCGCGCCTACCTTTGCGGCTCACCTTTAAATTCATACATCATGAAAACCGTTCTGTTTGCCTTTGTCCTTTTGAGCGCAGCCGTGTGTGACCTGAGCGCACAGTCGCCGATTTTGCTGGGCCAATGTACCCGCGACAGCTTGCAGCAAGCCCCTCACCGAGAGTGGTTCCAGAAAAACTACGATGAATATGCGCCGGATGTATCGGCCATAGAATCGCTGAAAAATATGATCCGGAAAGGCTTCGAGGTAGAGATTTTCTTCGGCACCTGGTGTGGCGATACGCGCCGGGAACTGCCTCGCTTCATCAAAATATTGGATTTGGCCGGGTGGGATCAGTCAAGAGTAAGATACATTGCCGTTGACAGTGCTCTGCCTGCTTACAAACAATCGCCCGGCGGCGAAACCCTGAATAAAGGCATTTACCGGGTGCCTACCTTTATTATTATGAAAAATGGAAAAGAGATTGGGCGCATTGTGGAGCACCCGGTGAAAAGTCTCGAAGCCGATTTGCTGGCCCTTACAACCGGACAAGCGTATAGGCCCAACTACTTCGCCTACTCAGAGATTGAGCGCCTACTGACACCCGGCACGTTGGTACACCCGAATACCTCGCTCAGAGGCATCGCCAAATCGCTTAAACCAATCGTGATTTCATGGAGCGAACTCAATGCCTGCGGGTATGTCCTTCAGGCGCAAAAAAAACTGCCAGAAGCGCTGGCTGTTTTCCGAATCAATCATATCCTTTTTAATGAAAATGTGGACACGCACATCGCATTGGCCAATAGCTTGTACAAAAACGAACTGTACCAGGAGGCCGTAACTACTCTTCAGGACGCCATCAGCCTGAATAAAGACGACGGGAAATTGGATAAAATGCTGGAACTGTACTACGCCGCCCGTAAAGCACAGGAGTGAAAGTAAGAGCGCGCCTCTGCGATGAATTGTTATATGGATAGGAGGGCACTCGTTTTTATAAAAATGCTATTTTTGCAACATCCAGTTCGGTTAATTCATCATTCATCCACTAAAACTACCGCCATGTTGCCTGTTCGAAAGTCATCCTCTGCACTCCGTTGTATGCACGCCAAGCGGCCTGTCTCCTCTTTGGGCACTAAAAAGATGGCCTCCCGCGCGGGGCTGTTGCGCAAAGCCGCGATCTTCAAAAACAATTTGATCGCGCTGATCGGCATCCTTTTGGTTTGGACCTGTCTCGGCTTTTTCCCGAATGCCACTGCGCCCGAAAAGGCCAAAGCCGCACCGAATGTTGCACAAGCAGTTGCCGAAAACGCTGCCCGGCCCGTCGCCGAGGAAGCCTCCGAACAGAAAACCGAAACAACCGCCACCCGACGGCAGAATCACAGCTTCTCCACACAAAGAATGTCCCGCATCGGCGGCAACAGCTTTTACATGGGCTGCGCACCGAACCCGAAAGGCTGCTCTAATGACGAGCGCCCAATGACGCGTGTGACGCTTTCCAACTATTATATTGGCCGTTATGAAGTGACGTTCTCTGAGTTCGATGCTTATTACAGAGCTACGGGCCGGCGCGCGTTTGGAGATCAGGGATGGGGCCGCGGAAACCACCCGGTTAATTGCGTCAGTTGGTTGGATGCAGTAAAGTATTGCAACTGGCTCAGCGAACAAGACGGTTTTACCAAAGTGTATGACATTCAGCATCATCGTGCAGAAGTCATAGCCGATTGGACTGCCGATGGGTATCGGCTGCCCACTGAAGCGGAATGGGAATATGCCGCCCGCGAAGGTGGACGAAACGTTTTGTTCGGCAACGGCAGCGATTGGGCCGACCCCTACGAAATCAATTTCAATCCCATCGTACGAAATCCCAACGCGACTTTTTATCGCATCCAAACCGTGCCTGTCGGCTCTCTGACAAGCCCCAACAGCCTCGGGCTACACGATATGAGCGGCAATTTGTACGAGTGGTGCTGGGATTGGTACGGGCCATACCCCGGCGGAAAACAAAACGACTACCGAGGCCCCCGATACGGGGCGTTCAAGGTGGTTCGGGGCGGCGCTTTTGTCAGTGAAGAGGCATTCATTCGCACCATAAATCGCGCTTGTGTTGCAGACAGCTACCAAGGTGGGCTGGTCGGTTTTCGGCTGGCTCGCACGGCGAAATAAGTGAAGCGCCTACACACGGTTCTTCGATGCAATACAATGGAATGCCAACTTCTTCGTATCTTGCTGAACGCAAATGGGGTGCAATTCGTTATTATTCATCAATTTCAGTCTCAAACCGGAACATCATGCACGCAGCACGATCTGAATCAACGCCGTCTTCAAAGTTGAACCTCGTTCAATTGCATCTTCTGGAGCTTTTTTCCAAAGAGATGACAGAACAGGAATTGCTCGACATCAAAGACCTCCTCACTCAATATTATTCGCGCAAAGTAGATGAAGAATTGAATGCCATCTGGGAAAATAGAAATTATTCTCAAGCGTCGTTTACCGAAGCTACGGAAGAACTACATTTGAGAGCAAAAAACAGACCCTGATGCTCATCGTATTGGATACGAATTGCCTTATTCAGGTTTTACCTCAAAAAGCCAAGTTCAGAGCGCTTTATGATGCTCTGCTGAATGGCGAGTTATCCTTGGCGCTTACCACAGAAATAATTGCTGAATATGAGGAGGTTCTGAATATATTTTTTGAAAGTCGAACATTGGGGGGCAATGTTTGCCGTGTGCTGCTGGAACTACCGTTTACGCAGAGGATCAGCATTTACTACAACTGGCATCTTATTTCTGCCGATCCAGACGACAATAAGTATGTGGATTGTGCCGTCGCGTCTAATGCCGACTACATCGTCACCAATGATTCTCATTTCAAAATCTTGGATAAGGTTGATTTTCCAAAGGTCAATTGTGTTTCTTTGGCTGACTTTATGGCAATACTGAAACCTTAGTACTGGGAAATCTGTGCCCTCCGAAGGAGACAAACCTCTCAGCCCCCCATCTCCTTCAGCGCCCGCACGAAAACATCCAACTCTTTCAGGCTGGTATAAACATTGGGACTGATGCGGCAGCCCTGTACCCCGGCCCCGTCTATGGCTACGGTATAGATGCGGTATTTTTTCAGCAGGGTATCGGCCATGTCGGCAGGTTTCATGCCCCGGATGCCCACGTTGGCAATGCCGCAGGCCCGTTGCGGGTCGGCGGGCGTATTGAGTACGATGTGCGGCATGTTGCGCACTTGGTCGGTCCAGTATTGTTGGAGGTATCGCAGACGGGCTTCTTTGCGCTCCGGGCCGAGGGCGTAGTAAAAATCGAGCGCATTGCCCACCGCCAGATCAGTGGCTACCGGGTGCGTGCCCGTGTGATTGAGGCGGCGAATGTCGGACGTATCGGTAACGGCGCTTGCGAAAAGCGGCCCGATTTGCGGAATTTTTTCTTTTTTTACAAATAACACCCCTGAACCGAGCGGCACGCTGAGCCATTTGTGCAAACTGGCGCCGTAGTAATCGCAGTTCAGATCGCGGATGGAAAAGGTGAGATGCGCCACCGCGTGCGCCCCGTCCACCATCACCTCCACGCCTTTGCTGTGGGCCATGTCGCAGATTTTGCGAATGGGCAGCACCTGCCCGGTGATGTTGACGATGTGGCACACCATGAGCAGGCGGGTTTTGGGAGTGATGGCCCGGGCGTAGAGTTCTACAATTTCCGAGTCGGAGCGCGGGTGATTGGGCACCGATACGCGCTTGTTGACCACGCCGTGCCGTTCAGACTGTAGTTTGAACATTTCCAGCATGGAGAAATAATCTTGCTCGGCCATCAGAGCCTCGTCGCCGGGCTTCCATGGGAAACCGCCGATGATGGTATCGAGCGATTCGGTGGTGTTGCGGGTGATGATGAGTTCATCGGCGCCGCAGCCCAACATTTCGGCCAATTGGGCGGCCATGGCGCGTTTGTTGTCCCACTGCACGGTGCGCATGTAGTGCGAGCCTTGATAATTGACCTCGCGGATGTGGTGGAGGTAGTTTTCCAGAATGTCCTGAGGGAGAAAGCAGTAGTAGCCGTTTTCGAGGTTGATGTAGTCGGGTTTGAGGCGGTAACCGCTGCGCACGCGCATCCAGAATTCTTCATCTTTGGCGGCATCCTCCGGCGAGAGGTGTTCGATGTCGGCGGCCCAGCCTTGCAGGTTGTTCATAAAAACCGGCATTCCCACGCCCAGCAAAAGGGTGTTTTTCAAAAAACTGCGCTTGTCCATGCTGTTCTTGTTGTTTCTTTGATCTGAAATTCGTTGCAGGTTCCAAAAGTAAACAATTGTGGTACGGCATCTTCAACCCAAGCGTTACCGTGGGCATCTCTGTCTTTTAATTCTACAAAAATTACAGTTGAATTGTATGCAACGCCCAGAAAGGTTCAAGATTTTTGGGTAAGGACGGGTAATTCCAGCCTCAAGCTTCAAGCTGCTAACGCTCCGGGTTCAAGGTTCCGGGTTCCGGGTTTCGGGGGTAGTGAAGGGGTGACTCGGCAAGTTTCAGCCCTGTTAGTCACCCCTTCACTGAGCAGGGTTACTCACCCCTCACTCACTCACCCCTCACTCACTCACCCCTCACCCCTCACCCCTGAGAGTTGCTCACCCCTCACACACTCACCCCTGAAAACCGCTCCCAGGCTTTCGCCAAACGCGCCGAAGTTTCCGCCCGTCCAAACACCGCCATCAGTTCAAACACCGCCGGCCCCTGCATATTGCCTACCAAGGCTATGCGCAACACCGGCAACACATCGCCGGGCTTGAGTCCGTTGGCCTGCATGAAGGTTTCCACCGCAGCTTTCAACGCTTCGCCCTCGCCCTGCCAAGCCGCTTCCGGCAAAGCCTCCAGTTCGACGAGCAGTTGATGAAAAAGTAAGCTCCGTTCGGCGCTCCAGCGCTTTTTGATATTGGCCTCATCGTACTCCTGAACGCCCGCAAAAAACCAGGCGCCTTTTTCCCAAAATTCGGGCAACAGCGTCACCCGTTCTTTCATCAAGCGGCAAAATGCCTGCAATTGCTCCTCTGTAGGGTCATAACCATTGGCACGAACAATGGGCGCCACGAGACCGGCCAGTGTAGCGTCGTCGGTAGCGTGGAGGTATTGCTGATTGAACCAACGGGCTTTGTCGTAATCGAAACGAGCGCCCGACTTGCCGATCTTTTCAATGGAAAAAGCATCCGTCAGCTCCCCCATGCTGAAAATTTCCTGCTCGGTGCCTGGATTCCAACCCATAAAAGCCATAAAGTTGACCATAGCCTGCGGCAGGAAACCAAACTCCCGGAAGCCCTTGAACGAGTCCTCCGGCGTTTCGCCTTGCCAGGCAATGGGAAACACCGGAATGCCCAAGCGAAGCCCGTCGCGTTTGCTCAGCTTGCCTTTGCCGTCGGGTTTGAGGATGAGCGGCAGGTGCGCGAAGGAGGGCATTTGCGCCTCGCGGCCCAATGCGCGATACAACAAAACGTGGTGCGCCGTGCTGGGCAGCCATTCTTCACCGCGAATGACATGGGTAATTTCCATCAGCGTGTCGTCCACCACATTGGCTAAGTGGTAGGTGGGCATACCGTCGCTTTTGAGCAGGATTTTATCGTCCAACTCATCGCTTTGAAAAACCACCTCGCCTCGTACCAAATCCTGAATAACAATGTCCTGCCCAGGCTGTACCAATAGGCGAATGACATAGGGCGCGCCCTGTTCCAGCAATTGACTCACTGTTTCCGCCGGCAGGGTGAGACTGTTTCTGAGGCTGCCTCTCTCCAGAGCGTCGTATTTAAAGGTATGATTGCCGGCTTCTTTGGCAGCTTCGCGGGCCGCGTCCAATTCTTCGGGCGTATCAAAAGCGTAGTATGCGTAGCCGTTTTGCACCATCTGGCCGGCGTATTCGGCATAGATGGCCTTGCGTTCCGACTGCCGGTAAGGGCCGTAATCGCCGCCAAAACCTACGCCCTCGTCGGGGATGATACCCGCCCAACGCAAAGATTCAATGATGTAGGCTTCGGCGCCGGGTACAAACCTGCCCTGGTCGGTATCTTCAATTCTGAGGATAAAAGTACCGTTGAATTTTTTAGCCAGCAGGTAGTTGTACAAGGCCGTTCGGATGCCGCCGATGTGCAGGGCGCCGGTAGGGCTGGGGGCAAAACGCACTCTGATTTTGTTCATTTTTGATGCTCAGTTGGGGGTGATGAAAATTTTTTCAATTTTTTCTGAAAAAAAAGCCGTTTTGCGCAGCGGAAATTCGCTGAAAAACGTTGTAAACAAAAAGCAAACGAATTCTTTCGAAAACAACTTTTGCGCAATTGAGGCCGCAAAGCTAACCGATTCGCACACTTTGGCAAAATCAAAAGCGTTCTTTGCACAAGCTGTCTTCTTTTTTCCCGTGAACAAACTTAAAATCAAAACGCTATGTATTTGGTCAAGACTCCCCAATTCATCCAAAAGCACTTTCCTGCCTTTACCTGGAAAATGCCCGGCAAAGAACCCGTTCTTTATCTCACCTTCGACGACGGCCCCGTGCCGGAAGTGACGCCCTGGGTGCTCGAACAATTGGAACACTACAACGCCAAGGCTACCTTTTTCTGCGTAGGCGACAATGTGCGTAAGCATTCCGATGTATTCCATCAGGTATTGGACGGCGGCCATGCCATCGGCAACCACACCTACTCGCACCTGAATGCCTGGAATACCGACAACCTCGACTATTTCCACGATGTGCGCCGTTGCGCCGCGCTCACGCATTCAGGATTGTTCAGGCCGCCTTACGGCCGATTGAAGCCCAAGCAAGCACAGTTCTTGCAGCGCCATTACCACATCGTAATGTGGGATGTGCTCAGCGGTGATTTCGATACTTCCATCTCGCCGGAGCAGTGCCTCAACAACGTGATTCGCAATGCCGGGCCGGGTTCCATCGTTGTTTTTCACGACAGCATCAAGGCCAATGAGCGCATGAGTTATGCCCTGCCCCGCGTGCTGAAACATTTCTCCGCTCTGGGCTATCGCTTCGAAACGCTGGCCCATCTGGAAATGCCGGCTTTGCATACGCTGCGGCAAACGGCCTGAGAAAAGATATTACTGCACTGTTTTTGACATAAATTCCAACCCGGAGCCTCCTCACAGCGGAGGCTTCGTCTTTTTCAGGCGCTTGCGTTTAGTAACCGTTGGAATATTCCGCCAACGATTTTGCAAAAACAGGAGTCTTTTCCGTTACACTATTTTGATTTGTAAAATGAACACATCCTCTCACCGTTTTTTCTTCCCGTTGATCGCCGTCGCAACTATTTTGTCATTGTGCCTTCTGCCGTTCCTCACTCAGGCTCAGGCCAAACCCAAATGGGAAGAATTTCGCTCGTATGAGGGGCGCTTTCGGGTACTTACTCCAGGGGCCATGCGTACCAAAACCGATAGTATTGAGACGGCCATCGGAAAGCTGGCTTACCATACTTTCTTTTTTGAAGACGCCGCACAAAGCACCGAAAACGTAGTGTATTTGCTCAGTTATTGCGACTATCCGGCGGGCAGCCTGCACCATGATTCCATCGCTTTGGTGGCCGAATTTTTTGATGCCTCGGTACAAGAATCTGCCTTCAGCGTGGCCGGCGACGTGGCTTGGTCCAACGATATAAAATTAGGCGCTTACCCCGGCAAGTCCTGGCGAGTGGACTACAAAGACAAACGCGCCGTCATCAAAACCCGCGCTTATGTGGTAGGCAACCGCTACTACTCGGTACAAACGGTAATGAAAAGAGAACGCAGCCTCAATGCCGCCTCCGACAAGTTTTTGGAATCGTTTCGGGTTTTTGAATGACCCCGGTTTGCCGGAAAAAGCGGAAATTCAGCCCCGTTTTCAGAATTTCCGACCAGCATAAACCGCAATCATGCAGCATTGGCATATTTGGATAGATACCGGCGGCACCTTCACCGATGGGATGGCCATTGCCCCGGATGGTGCAATCATTCGCATCAAAGTACTCAGCAACAGCACCTTGCGAGGCATCGTCACGGAGCGAACCGGCGCCGGGGTGTATCAGATTGAACAGCAGTGGAATTGCTCGGAAGACATTTTTGCGGGATACCGGTTTCGCCTCTTGGACGGGGCCGACGGGAGCGCCCTTGTGCAGCAAATCCTGTTTTCGCCCACAGAACCGCATAAGGCCACGCTCCGATTGGACCGCGATTTTCCTGTTTCGGCAGCGGCAGGCTTTGAAATCAGTGCCGGCGAAGAAGCCCCCGTTTTGGCGGCCCGCATCGCCACCCGCAGTCCCCTGCACCGTTCCTTGCCGCCCCTGCTCATGCGTCTGGGCACCACCAAAGGCACCAATGCCCTGCTCGAACGCAAAGGCGCGCCGGTTACATTGTTCATTACCAAAGGATTGGCCGATCTGCCCGCCATCGGCACACAGCAGCGCCCGCATTTGTTTCAATTGGACGTGCCGCCGCCCGAACTGCTTTTTGAGCGGGTAATTGAGGTGGACGAACGCTTGGCCGCCAACGGGACGCCTCTGCTCGTACCCGATGAGCCGCATCTCGCAGATTTGGCTCAACAAACGCCGACCGGCCACTCCGTCGCCATTGCGCTGCTGCACAGCTACCGAAATGAGGCGCATGAACTGCAATTGGCGGCACATCTCAAAAATCGCGGCTGCCGCTACATTTCCCGCTCTTCCGAGTTAAGCCAGGCCATTCAGTTGTTGCCGAGGGCGCAAACCGCCATTGTCAACGCATATCTGGAGCCGGTTTTAGACGCCTACCTCAGTTCCATCAGAGGCAGCATCGGCGACGCAGCCCTGCACATTATGACCAGCGCCGGCGGTCTGGTACGCGCTGTACATTACCGCCCCAAAGACAGCCTTCTCAGTGGTCCGGCAGGCGGGGTAGTAGGCGCGGCGCACATTGCCCGGCAGCTCGGATTTGAGCGCATCCTCACCTTAGACATGGGGGGCACGAGCACCGACTGCGCCCGCTATGATGGTCGCTACGACTACCGTTTCCTCACCCGCGTGGGGCAGGCCGAAATGCTGAGTCCCACGTTGGATATTGAGACGGTGGCGGCCGGCGGCGGTTCAATTTGCCGCTTCGACGGGCGCAAGCTCTGCGTGGGGCCTGAAAGCGCGGGCGCATGGCCGGGGCCTGCCTGCTATGGCGCCGGAGGGCCGCTCAGCATCACCGATGTGAACCTGTTGCTGGGCAAGATGCAGCCCGAAGCGATGGGCATTCCCATTTTCCGGGAACGGGCCGAAGCCGCATTAACGGCCATCCGAAATCAGATACGCGAGGCCGGCGGCGCTCATTATTCTGAAGAGGAATTGCTGCGCGGCTTTGAACAAATAGCCGACGAACGCATGGCTGCCGCTATCCGCCGCATTTCGGTGGCGCGTGGTTTCGATCCGCGAGATTATGCGCTACTGGCTTTTGGCGGCGCCGGCGGTCTTCATGCCTGCCTGGTGGCGGAATTGCTGGGCATTGCAACCGTCTTGCTGCCTTACGACGCCGGGCTCTTGAGCGCTTATGGCATCGGTCAGGCCCGCGTAGAGCGATTTGCCGAAAGGCAGGTATTGGAATTGTTGGACGAAGCGTACCCGAATCTGCCCGGCATCCTGTGGCAGTTGCGCGCCGAAGCAGAGGCCGCCTTGAACGCCGAGGGGTTTGTATCACAAGAAATTGAAGCCCTGCATCAATTGGTGCGCCTGCGTTTCAGAGGGCAGAGCAGCAGCGTGGAAATAGGTTGGGACGGCATTTCCGATCTGCAAAAAGCGATGGAACGCCAATACCGGCACTTGTTTGGACACTATCCCGCCGGCCGCGCCATCGAGGTGGAGAGCATTCGCTTAGTGTGTGGCAGCAGAGCCGGAGCCGGCATTTCCCATCATTTTTTTTCAAATGAAATGCCCCCGGCGGGTACCGTTCTGAATGGTCCGGCGGTACTGCCCAACCGGCACTCCACCGCCTATATTCCGGCAGGCTGGGTCTTGGAATTTCAGGCGGGCGGCAATGCGGTGATTCGCCACAACGAAGCTGCTGCGTCCAATGCCGGGCATGGAGAAGCCATTGAATTAGAGTTGTTTACCAATCGTTTTTCCGCCATCGCCGAGGAGATGGGGGCGCAGTTGCAACGCACGGCATTTTCGGTAAACATCAAAGAGCGGCTCGATTTTTCCTGCGCCATTTTGGATGCCGATGCGGAATTGTTGGTCAATGCGCCGCATATTCCCGTGCATTTGGGCAGTTTGGGCGTATGCACGCGTTTGGTAAAGGAGCGGCTGCCCCTTGGCCCCGGCGATGTGGCCATGACCAACCACCCCCGATACGGAGGCTCGCACCTGCCCGATGTGACGCTGTTGAGCGCCGTTTTTTCAGATGAAGGCGAGCGCATCGGCTATGTGGTCAATCGGGCACACCATGCCGAGATCGGAGGTAAAACGCCAGGTTCTATGCCCCCTGATGCCCGAACATTGGAAGAAGAAGGCGTGGTGATAGCGCCGATGTATTTGGTTAAAAACGGCGAAGCACAGTGGGCTGCCGTAGAGGAATTGTTCACACAAGGCCCCTACCCTACCCGCGCACTTGCTGAAAATATGGCCGACCTGAACGCGGCCTTAGCATCCCTGCACAGCGGCGCTGAAGCCCTGCGAACACTGGCCCGCACGCATGGAACGGCCAAAGTAAAACACTACATGAGCGCCCTCAAAGCATTGGCCGGGCAGGCGCTGGCCGAGGCCCTGCAAGCCATACCCGACGGCGAATACGAGGCTTCTGAATACTTGGACGACGGCAGCCGACTGCAAGTGCGGGTTAAACATCAGGCCGGGCATTTGGATTTTGATTTCGGCGGCAGTGCGCCCACGCACCCCAACAACCTGAACGCCAACATCTCCATCGTTTACAGCGTGGTGCTGTATGTGCTGCGCTTGTTGGTCAAAAAAGACATTCCGCTGAATGAAGGGCTGCTGAGCCGGGTGCGTATTCATTTGCCGGAAGGCACGCTGCTGCATCCCCGATTTGAGGACAAGGGCCGGGCGTGTCCGGCGGTGGTAGGCGGCAATACCGAGGTAAGTCAACGCCTGACAGATACGCTGCTCAAAGCGCTGGGCATGGCCGCTTGCAGTCAGGGCACGATGAACAACTTTCTTTTTGGCAATCAGCAATTTGGATATTACGAAACCATCGGCGGAGGCAGCGGTGCAGGCCCTGGATTTGCGGGTCGCTCGGCTGTACACCAGCACATGACCAATACGCGCATCACCGACCCGGAGGAGTTGGAACTGCGCTATCCGGTGCGCTTGCGGCAGTTTGCCGTTCGGCGAGGGTCGGGCGGGGCGGGGCGCTGGGCGGGCGGCGACGGCATTGTTCGGGACCTGGAATTTACCGAACCCGTGGTGATGACGCTGCTGACGCAGCATCGCGCCGTAGCGCCGTATGGCATGGAGGGCGGCCAGAATGGGCTGCCGGGCGCGCAGTGGCTCATTGCGCCGGACGGGCAAACGGAACGCCTGCCGGGTGTTGTGCAACGGGAGGTTCCTGCCGGCTGGCGCGTGCGCGTGGAGACGCCGGGCGGAGGAGGATGGGGGCGGGATGAGGCGAGGTTTTTGATGTAAATATTTGTTTTTCAACAAGTTGTCCATAGACAACGAAATAGTGGTAGCAGGCCCTGAGACCGCGCTACCAGCGATTGTTTTTTTTTGTTTTTTGGGATGAGAGAAGACTGTGTGTCTGCAGTGAAATCTAAAACGAAAAAGTGAGCGTGGTGACGAACTACCATGTAGTGAAGTAAATTGAAGTATGTTCGGCGCCAAGAAAACGCTACCTTTGCCATAATGTTTATCATTTTGACAAGCACCCAAACATTCAATATTTGTAAACACTAAATCAGAAATGATGAAAAAACACGAAGTCGAGCTTATCATCATTGGAGTGATAATGGGAAAAGAGCAAATTTTATACATGAAAATTTACAAAGATGGCACACTCATCAGAAGCGGTTGCGGAGGTATGCCGACTGTACCCATCTCTGGAATGACGGTGGAAGGCAGCAAAGAATACTGGGAACAGTTAATAGCGTTCATAGATGAAAAAATTGTAGAAACGCCGATTGTTTATCAAGATGAAAACATTACGCAACCATTAGAATATTTTATTGCATTTTTTGGAGAAAGTAGTAATGGGGAGACTGGAGAAAGAGCAAAATGGACGAAAACCAGTGGAGTCAGGTTTTTATTAGACAGCAATACTAATTTCAGACATCCACTTCTTGGATTTATTGACAGTTTTGCCATCAAAGCCGCTGAGATAACAAATGAATGGTATTTCGATATTATGATGTCTGCGATCTATAATTTGCAACCAGTACATCTTAACGGTACTTTTGTGTCAATGCCAAAATCAGAGGAAAAAGAAAAGCAAGAATTTCTCTCATTATATGTTCATCAAATAATGGAAAACGGCCCCAGAGGTTGGGATATCGTAAAGATTGGAAATGGTAGAAAATACAAGACAACTGATGGGACAGAATTAACAGCATCTGTTGTGAATAATGTAGGGAAGGTATCAATAAATTTTTTTGAAAAAGTAGATTTAGGTACTGCTGATCAAAGACTTATGGAACTTGTATCGCTTTTAGAAAAGGAAGGCAATACTACACCTACAGAGTCTTCTGGACTAACGGAAACAACTACATCTGAAGGAAAACATTCTAAAAATTGGTGGGAATTCTGGAAGTAATAAATGAGAAATTCAGGGCAAAGCTACAGCCCGTTTTTCACCTCACTAAGCTCCTGCGCTGGATGCTGACGGTTGCTGCCGCCGTGGCCCTGAACGCCTGCAACTGGTTTGCTTCTAAAGACCTGCTCCGACCGCCCTACTACCAGTTTGAACGCGCACAGGTGGAAGCCGTCTTGGAGGCCATGAGTACCGAGCAGAAAGTGGCGCAAATGCTGATCCTGAAAACCTCCGGGGCAGATACCACCGGGCAGGTACAGGCAGATGTGGCTGCGGGCTTGCTGGGCGGCATTGCTGCGTATGACCTGGAAATGAAAGACTTAGCCGAATGGTTGGAAAGCCTTGATGCTGCCGCGCCCTATCCCATGCTGCATATTTCGCTGGAGACCTGTCTGCTCAATAATCAGGTGGCCGATGCCACACCTTTCCCGACGGCATACAGCTTAGCCGCCGCCGCCTCGAAGGACGACATCGAGAACATGCGCAAGCTGTTGCGCCTGCAAACGGCCATCACCGGCATCAACTGCATTTCGGGGCCGGGGCTGTTCCCCGGCGCGGTTTGGGATGCGGGCAGCGGCCTGCCCAAAACCGGCGCAGACCTGCCGCTGAAGTACATCCGCGAGCAGTCGAAAGAAGGGATATTGCAAATCATACCCTCCTTTTCTCACCTTATTTATATAGAAAAAGATACGGCCGAACTACTGCCCAAAATACTGGCCCCTTACCGGCAATTGGCCAAGGCGGGCGCTGCCGGCTTTTGGATAGACCCGCGCATTTTGCAGCCCGATGCGGCCCGCAATGCCGTGCGCGATTATTTTGAGGAAAAACTACAATTCGACGGGCTGCTGGCCGGCGAGGGCGATGTGGAGAAATTAGCATTAGCCGGCGCCGATCTCATTGTTTATGAAGGAGATATATCCGAGGCGAGGGCCATTTTGATGCGTCTGATGGACGAGCGGCAGATCAGTCGGGCCGACCTCGACCAACGGGTGCGGCGCATCCTGTCGGCCAAATTCTGGACAAAAAAACTGCGCGAAACCCTGCGCCCGCAAATACTGCGCGACAGCCTGAGCGCCGTGCAGCCCATGCTCCGCTTTAGCATCGAAGACCTTGAATATCAGGCGGCGAGATTGTGGCGGGAGTCGCCCGTAGCGCTGCACCGGGCCGATGCGGCATTGCCCTTGCAGCCCGGCAAAGTGCGCGGCATCCGTTGGAACGACACGCTGCCGGCTGATTTTTGGACCGTTTTGGGCCGCTATGTCAGCCTTGATACGGTGGTGAATTTGGACAAAGAACAGGGTACACTTGCCGACGCCATTGATACGGCACATATCAACATCGTACTGTGGGACAGCCGTTTATCGCCGCCAGAGCAGGATACAATCCTTTGGCAAACGCTGAATGCGGTGGCCGACCGCATCGTAGTGGCGCATTTCGGCGATCCGGCCCGGCTGAGCTTGGCCGATACCGGCGTGGCCCTTGTGCATCTGATGGAGCGCAACGAAAACACAGAAGCAGCCGCAGCTTATGTGCTGGCCGGCGCGCAGGCTGCAAGGGCGGTATTGCCCGATTCGGCAGGCGTGCATTTGCCGGCAGGAGCAGGCCGACGTTTGCCGCAAGTGAGATTGCGCCCCGCCTCGCCGATGGAGGAGGGCATCCATCCGCAAAAAATGGTGGGTATAGACGCCATTGCCAACAATGCTGTTGATAAAAAACTCATGCCCGGTTGCCAGGTGCTCATTGCCAAAAACGGCCGGATTATTTACTCCAAAGCATTTGGCCAACACGATTATAAGAGTGGCCGCGAAGTGAGCACAGCGTCGCTGTACGACATTGCATCTATTACCAAAGTGGCGGCTACTACCCTGAATATCATGCGATTGAAGGACGAAGGCCAATTAGACGAAAACGATCTTTTGAAGGAACACCTTTCGGAGGCCGGCGCCGCCAACGGCAAAATCACCTTGCGACAATTGCTGACCCACACTTCAGGACTGCAACCCAACCTGCCCATCGGCTCCTACCTGAAACCCGTGACCGGGAAGCGGGCCGCCTGCAACAACTACTTTTGCAAAACACCTCGCGGCGATTACGAGATAGAGGTGGCAGAGGGCATGTATTTCAAAAAACAACTGCGCTCAGAACTGATTCGCAAGCTGTACCAACTGCCGGTAGCCGGGGCAAAAACGGTGCGGTACAGCGATGTCAACATGGTCGTTTTGCAACAGGTGGCAGAGCGTACCGACGGGCGCAGCCTCAATGTGCAGGCGCGGGAGGAGTTTTATGAGCCGCTGGGGCTGCGGCGCATCGGGTACCGGCCACTCAAGCGATTCTCTATCAACGAGATAGCGCCCACCGAAAACGACACCCGTTGGCGGCGGCAGGTGCTGCACGGCCATGTACACGATCCGGCGGCGGCGCTGCTGGGCGGGGTGGCAGGCCATGCGGGTTTGTTTTCCAATGCCGAAGACTTAGCCGTTATTTTTCAAATGTTGCTCAACGAGGGCAGCTACGGCGGCAGGCAATATCTGAAACCCGCCACGGTGAAACTCTTCACTGCCAAAGACGCCAAATCGAAGCGGGGTCTGGGTTTCGACAAACCCCGCAAAGTGAAGTACCCCAGCTTTTCCTCCGAAATATCGGAAGCCGCATTCGGGCACACCGGTTTCACGGGTACCTGCATCTGGGCCGACCCCAAAGAGCAGATGATTTTCATTTTCCTCTCCAATCGGGTACACCCCACCGCCTCCAACAATGCCTTCATCACCAGCAATGTACGCAAGCGCATCCACGATGTGGCATACAATGCGCTGGGGTCGTATCAGGCGGGCTGGGGGCTGTGAAACTCACTCCAGCACGGGCAGCGCGGTAGAATATTTGATCTCCGTCATCACAAAGGAGCTTTGCACATTGCCGATATTGGGCAGATCGGCCAATTTGTGTACGATGAAATTCTGGTAAGCATCCATATCGGGCACCACCACGCGCAGGAGGTAGTCGTACATGCCGGCAATGTGGTAACACTCAATCACTTCGGGCAGCGCGCCCACGCGGGCTTCAAATTCTTTGAGAAAAGATTGGGTGTGCTCTTTGAGTTGCACATTGCAGTAGGCCGTGAGCTGAAACCCCAGTTTCGCCTTGTCCAAAATAGCGACGTAGCGGCGGATGTAGCCGTCTTCTTCCAAACGGCGGATGCGCTCGAATACCGGCGTGGTACTCATGTTGAGTCGGGCGGCCAATTCCTTGTTGGTCAGCAGGGCGTCCTGTTGGAGAAAATCGAGGATGCGGCGGTCTAAAGCGTCGAGTGTTTTCATGCAGAAAATTTTTCTGTGTAAGCAGTTCGCAAAGATAGGTTTTGGAAAAATAAAATTAAAAATTGATTACTGGTAGTTTTATATTCTTTGATTTAATTAAATAGTAGGAAATTCATCTAAAAGGGGCGAAATTTGTACCAATGGGTCGCGCCAGGGATAGCAACGGAATGGCGGCGGTTTTGTGTAGAGACATTGCATGCAATGTCTCCTAGTATAAAACCGCCGCCATGCAGTGGATAGCCCGGCCCCGCCGGCTGAATTTACCAGAGGCGGGGGGCGCCCCTAAAAAAGAAAAAAAGACCAGCATGAAAAAGACCAAAGATCACCTCCGCCCGGAGAGCCGCATGATGAGCTACGGGTACAATCCGGCCCTGTCGGAAGGCGCTGTGAAGTGCCCGATTTTTCAGACCTCGACCTTCGTGTTCCGCACGGCGGAGGAAGGCAAGGCGCATTTTGAACTGGCTTACGGCCTGCGCCCGCCCAAACCCGGCGAGGAACAGGGCCTGATTTACAGCCGTTTGAACAATCCGGACCTCGAAATTTTGGAAGACCGCCTCACCCTGTGGGACCGCGCCGAGGCCTGCGCCGTGTTTGACAGCGGCATGTCGGCCATTGCCACCACGATGATGGAATTTTTGCGTCCGGGCGATCTGGTTCTGCACAGCAACCCGCTGTACGGCGGCACCATGCACTTCATATCGGAGGTGCTGGGGCGTTTCGGCATACGCAGTTTGGGCTTCGATGCAGAGATGGAAGAGGCGGATATTGCCCGTTTGGTGGAGGACTCGGGAATGGCAGAGCGACTGGGCATGATTTATATTGAGACACCGGGCAACCCCACCAACAGCATCACCGACATAGAGGCGATGCGCCGCGTGGCCAACCGGTTTTCGACCGCCGAAAAGCGCGTGCTGGTGGCTGTGGACAATACTTATCTGGGGCCGGTATTTCAGCATCCATTGGCGTTTGGCGCCGATCTCGTGCTGTACTCCGCCACCAAATACATAGGCGGGCACAGCGACCTCATTGCGGGCGCCTGCCTGGGGTCTACCGAGTTGATTCGCCGCGTAAAAACCCTGCGCACCTTCCTCGGCACCATGGCCGGCCCCTGGACTTCGTGGCTGCTGCTGCGCAGTTTGGAAACCCTCAAATTGCGCATGGAGCAACAGACCGAAAACGCCTGGGTGGTGGCGCGCTACCTGCAACAGCACCCCAAGGTGAAGTCCATTCACTACCTCGGACTGCTGACGGAGGCCGACGGGCGGTCTTACGATATTTATAAAAAACAGTGCCTCTCGCCGGGCGCTATGGTGGCGTTTGAAGTGCATGGCGGCGAAAAAGAAGCCTTTGCATTTTTGAATCACCTGCAAATCATGAAGCTGGCGGTCAGCCTCGGCAGCACCGAATCGCTGGCACAACATCCGGCTACTATGACCCACGCCGGGGTGCCTCCGCAAGAACGCGAAGCCATGCACATCACGCCGGGCCTCGTGCGCTTGTCCATCGGCGTAGAAAATGTGGATGATTTGATCTGGGACATCGAGCAGGCGCTGGAAGCGGTGAAGCTGCCGCGCAAGAGAGGCAAAATGGCGGAAATAGCTGTGTAAGAGGCGTTTAAAAAACAGGCATTTTTTTATCATAAGTAGTGGGGCAAAATAAATATTCATTTTCTTTCGGCCAAAGGATTAGCTAAGACGCTTAAAATGAATCGTTTACTTAGCGAATCCTTTGGCGAAAATGAAGATTTATTTTTTATCGCTCCTTATCGGCATTGGCATATCCGATTGTGACCTGCATGTTAATTGTGGGCGTTGTCCCCCTTTTTGTCACCCCGCAGACTATTAACTAAGCCCAAATTTTATTTTCTTTGTGCCGCAATTATCTCATGGCAGACATAGCCTCCAAGGTCGGCTTTCACCAATGCGTCACACGGAAAAAACGGCCCTGTGCATATCTCCATCAGGTAGCACTTAATCTCTATCTTATCACATAATTTAATCCTCTATGAAGAAGATGCTTTACCTGATCTGGGTGGTCGGTGCGCTGCTGGTTTCTTTCAGTAGCACGTTCGCCCAGAGCAACCGTCATTGGGACTTTGCGCCCGATGGTTTCAACATTCCTCAAGGGCAACTGATGCAAGCCCAATTCCCCAAGGAGTACAGGCTGGCCCGCTTAGACGTGCCTGCATTGTATCAGGAGTTGAGCGATGCTCACCGTCGGCCCGCCGATGCGCCGCCCCTGCTCATCAGCATTCCGAACCCGGAGGGCAGCTACTCCGAGTTTTTCATCAGTCCTACCACGGTGGTGGCCGATGAAGTGGCTCATTTATATACGGTGAAGACCTTCAAGGGCTACGCCAAAAACTCGCGGCAGGTGAGCATCCGTTGCGACATCAGCCCGACTGGGTTCCATGCAGCGGTGTTCAGCGGCGACATCACCTATGTCATAGAGCCTGCCTCTCGTAGTGATGTCAATGCGCACATTGTGTATTACAAATCCGACCTGGAAGTACCGGGGTTCCGCTGCGGTGTGGATGACACCCACCGCAGGAGTGGATACAAGCCCACCGAGTCTGGTTCGCCCAAAACGCCCGCCAACCTGCGCACTTATCGCCTGGCTATCATTGCCGACGCTACTTACCGCACACAGTTTGGCGGCATGCCGTATATGGCTGCCAATGTGCTCAACTCCTTTGCCTCTGGTATAAATATGGTGAACGCGGTATATGAACGCGATCTGGGAGTACATTTAACTTTAGTTTCCAATGTCGCTTGCGCAGATGCGGTGCTGGCGGACCATACAAATATAGGTTCTGTACATAGCTTTATTGTCAACAGCAGCGGCTTAGGCTCCGGCGGCTTCGATGTGGGCCACTCTCTGCTTTGGGCCAATACTGGGGGTGTAGCTTATCTGGGCGTGGTTTGTAACAATTCGCTTAAAGGTGGCGGTTTTTCAGGCTCCAATGGCTCTGTCACACAACTCTATGTAGATTACATGGCGCATGAGCTGGGGCATCAGTTTGGTGGTGATCACACGTTTGCGTCCTCTGAATGCGGTACTTCAGAAGATAACTTCCGTTTTGAAACCGGCGAAGGCTCTACCATCATGGCGTATGCCGGCGTGTGCGGCGCGGCGCCGAGCTACCAGGGCTTCAGCGATCCCTACTTCCACGCGGCCTCCATTGGTCAGATAAACACCTATATTTCATCAGGCGGTACCTGTGCGGCCATTTCAACCCCCGGAACCGGCAACAACGCCGCTCCAACGGCCAATGCACAATCGGACTTTACCATTCCAAAACAAACGCCTTTCATCCTTGTGGGAGCCGGCACAGATGCCAACTCGGATCCCATTACTTTCTCGTGGGAACAATTCAACGGATCGGGAGCTGCAACGACGGGATCGCCCAATTGCAACACGACTACCCAGCCTTTGTTCCGGTTCCGCCCGCCGACGAGCAACAACTACCGCGTATTCCCTCAAATGAGCGACGTACTGGCCGGCAACAACAATACCCCGGCCTGGGAAAAGCTGCCTTGCGTAGCTCGTACCTTGAATTTCCGCATGACGGCCCGCGATAACAACACCAACTGGGGCCGCACGGCCAACGACAATATGGTGGTCACGGTGGCCGATACAGGCCCGTTCAACGTAACTGCCCCCAACGGTGGTGAATCCTGGGCGACGAGTTCTACCCAAAACGTGACCTGGACGGTGAACGGCACCGATGCCCACTGCATCAATGTGGACGTGCTGATTTCTACCGACAACGGCGTTACTTATACCGTATTGGGCACCTTCCCCAACAACGGCTCGGCCAGTGTGACCATGCCCGGTACGGCCAGCGCCACAGCCCGCGTGCTGGTGCAATGCAGCGTGGGCGGCAATTTCCGCTCGGCTTCTACCTTCTTTGATGTGTCGAATGCGGTGTTTGCGATTTCGGAGCCCGCGCCTTGCGGCCTGCGCATCAGCCAGGTGTATGGCGGGGGTGGGAATACCAGCGCGCCCTACACACATGACTTTATTGAACTATACAATGGTGGAGCTACTACGGTCAATCTAAGTGGTTACTCTGTACAATATGCCGCTGCAACTGGTACGTCATGGACTGGCGCCAACCTGAGTGGTACAATTGCGCCCGGCAAGTATTATTTAGTCCGTTTGGCAACAGGAGGCGCTAATGGAGTTGCATTACCCACACCAGATGCTACAGGCACTATGAATATGGCTGTTGCGGCGGGTAAAGTGGCGCTTGTAAGTAGCACAACGGCACTAACCGGCGCATGCCCCAGTGGTACACATATCCTTGATTTTGTGGGTTATGGTACTACGGCAAACTGCTCGGAATCAGCGAACGGCCCTGCTCATAGTAATACCACTGCCATCTTACGCGCCAATAATGGCTGTACGGAGACCAACAACAACTCGGCAGATTTCGCAGCGGGCGCCCCAAATCCCCGCAACTCAGCTTCTCCAGTCAATAATTGCGGCTTGGTGCTCACCATCACCGACAACGTTTGCCCTTCCTCTTCAGGAACTATTTCGGGTAGCGGCTGCGGCGGCGGCACAGTTTTGGAGTATGCTACCAATGAAGCAGGACCTTGGACGACGACTGCGCCGACGTACACCACATCCGCCATTACGGTATATGTGCGTTGCCGCAACACGACGACCGACTGTTCTGGCCCCGTAGTAAGTGGAACAACCGCTCCGACAGTTTGTCCCACTTGCCCTGATCTCAGCACCGCCCCCGGCGAGGTGCAAATCACCAACAGCACCTGCGGCACGGGGTGTACGGTAACAGGCGGCAGCATTGCAGCGCCCACCATGGGTTGCCCCACAGGCAGCAGCATTCAATATAATGTCAACGGCGGCGGATGGACGAGCACACTGCCCACCTACGCAGCAGGCCTTACCATCCAGACGCGCTGCTTGTGCGATACAGACGCCAATACCGCCAGCCCGGCTTCTACGGGCGTGACGACCGCTCCCGGCACATGCGTCACTCCGGATGCACCCACCGGCGCTTTGGACATCACCAACAGCACTTGTACGGCTTGCATAGTGAGCGGAGGCAGCATTGCCATCGGCACGGTGAGCGGCACAGGCGGCACCTTGGAATACTCTACCGATGGCGGCCTAAACTGGAGCGCCACACTGCCGACGTATAACCAAACCGGCCCGGCTCAGACCATCATCGCATCTGTACTCGGCGCCAATGGTTGCCGCAGCAACACCACGCAAGTAGGCCAGACTACGCCCGGCACATGCGTCACTCCTGCCGCGCCCACCGGCGCATTGGACATCACCAACAGCACTTGTACAGCTTGCGTAGTGAGCGGCGGCAGCATTGCCCTCGGCACGGTGAGCGGCACAGGCGGCACTTTGGAATACTCTACCGATGGCGGCCTAAACTGGAGCGCCACACTGCCGACTTACAACCAAACCGGACCGGCACAGACCATTCTGGCCAGTGTATTGGGCGCCAACGGTTGCCGCAGCAACACCACGCAAGTAGGCGAAACGGTTCCCGGCACCTGCACATCTGCTCCTGCCGCGCCCACCGGCGCATTGGACATCACCAACAGCACTTGTACAGCTTGCGTAGTGAGCGGCGGCAGCATTGCCCTCGGCACGGTGAGCGGCACAGGCGGCACTTTGGAATACTCTACCGATGGCGGCCTAAACTGGAGCGCCACACTGCCGACTTACAACCAAACCGGACCGGCACAGACCATCTTGGCCAGTGTTGCAGATGGCGGAGGTTGCCGCAGCAGTTCCACGCAAGTGGGTGTAACGGCGCCGGGCCAGTGTACACCTCCCACAGCAGCCGTTATCAGCGGAACAGGATTTTTCTGCGCTGAAGGCAATACCGGCAACGCGCCTGTTGTAGTGAACATCACGGGAGGTGCAGGCCAATTTACGGTAGTCATTAATGACGGAGTGACAGACTTTACAGTCAACAACTATACCAGCGGAAGCAACATCAACAGAGCCGTGTACGGCACCAGCACTTATACTTTGGTATCTGTAACGGATGCCAATGGATGCGCTGTACCAGTCGGTTCTTTGAGCGGCTCCGCTACGATGACGCAATCGCCTGACGATATCGAAATTACAGGTGTTGAAGTTCAGCCTTCCTGCGCCATGCCCAACGGAGGCTCTATCACTTTGACGATCACGGGCGGCATTGCTCCTTATACGTTTGCATGGAGCAACAACGAAACCACTCAGGACCTGACCAACTTAGGCCCCGGCGACTATGACGTCATGGTAACGGATCGCGGCGGCTGTGAGGCATTTGAGACGTTTACCCTCGATCCTCCGGCTGGATGCTGCCCGGTGATCAACTCCGCCCCGGGCGAAGTGCAAATCACCAACAGCACCTGCGGCACGGGTTGCACCGTTTCCGGCGGCAGCATTGCAGTGCCCACCATGGGTTGCCCCACAGGCAGCAGCATTCAATATAATGTCAACGGCGGCGGATGGACGAGCACCCTGCCCACCTACGCAGCCGGACTCACCATCCAGACCCGCTGCTTGTGCGATACGGATGCCAATACCACCAGCCCGGCTTCTACGGGCGTAACGACGGCGCCCGGCACATGTGTCACTCCTGCCGCACCCACTGGTACGCTGGACATCACCAACAGCACTTGTACGGCTTGCGCCGTGAGCGGCGGCAGCATTGCCCTCGGCACAGTGAGCGGCACGGGCGGCACTTTGGAGTACTCGACTGACGGCGGCCAAAACTGGAGCGCCACACTGCCGACGTATAACCAAACCGGCCCGGCTCAGACCATCATCGCATCTGTACTCGGCGCCAATGGTTGCCGCAGCAACACCACGCAAGTAGGCCAGACTACGCCCGGCACATGCGTCACTCCTGATGCGCCCACCGGCGCATTGGACATCACCAACAGCACTTGTACGGCTTGCGCCGTGAGCGGCGGCAGCATTGCCCTCGGCACAGTGAGCGGCACGGGCGGCACTTTGGAGTACTCGACTGACGGCGGCCAAAACTGGAGCGCCACACTGCCGACGTATAACCAAACCGGCCCGGCTCAGACCATCATCGCATCTGTACTCGGCGCCAACGGTTGTCGCAGCAACACTGCTACGGTTGGCACTACTGCACCCGGCGCCTGTACCACTCCGGGTATGCCTACCCTGACCATCACCAACAACGTATGCCCTACCACACCGGGAACCATTGTCGCCACCGGTTGCGGTGCAGGTACGGTGGTGGAGTATGCTACGAATGCAAGCGGCCCGTGGTCAACAACGGCGCCGACTTATACCACAACCGCTTTCACGGTATATGCGCGTTGCCGCAATACGACCACCGACTGTGTAAGCAGTACGGTGAGCGAGGCAACGCAGCCCGTCCTTTGCCCGACCCCCTGCGGCAATGCTTACTGGAATATGACAACGGAACCCGTGACTACGAATACCGTAGCCAATACGAGTTTTGGAGATATCGGCAGGGGCAACAACAACGGCACAACGACACTGATAACTACGGCCAGCGTTTCTTCCGGTTATCCGGGCGTATCAGGCGGCGGCAATGCCGGCGCAGCAGCGCGCATCGGAGCGTTGAATACCGGCGCCAACGGCAGCGCTTATTTTGAAGTGGTTGTGACGCCCGATGCCGGAACCGTATTCACGCTCAACGGAATCAGTTTTGGTTCGCGCTCTACCGGCACAGGTCCGCTGGCATACAGCATTCGCACCAGTGCGAACAACTATGCTACGGAAGTAGCCGGGGGCGCCTTATTGAGCAACAGCGTCTGGGCTTTACAATCCAACACAGGACTTTCCGTGGCCTCCGGCGCAGGCCAGCCACTCACTATTCGCATTTATGGATACAATGGAGCGGGCAGTCCCGGCACAGGCACAGCCAACTGGCGCATAGACGACCTGACCATTTCAGGTTGTAACGATCCTTCGCTTTGTCCTGCGTTGAGCGTCGCTCCGGGCGAGGTGCAAATCACCAACAGCACCTGCGGCACGGGATGTACGGCTTTCGGCGGCAGCATTGCAGCGCCCACAACGGGTTGCCCCAGCGGCAGCAGCATTCAATACAGTACCAACGGCGGCCAAAGCTGGAGTACCACTCTGCCGACTTACAACCAGACCGGCCCGGCTCAAACAATCCAAACCCGCTGCCTGTGCGATACGGATGCCAATACCTTCAGCCAGGCGTCTGCCGGCGTGACGACGTCTCCTCCTGTTTGCAGCCAGCCATTGAATATTACCTGCGTCAACGGCTCGGTCAATTTCAACGGAGAGTCGAGTATTGCACTTACGCCCGCTGCTCTGGTACAGATCATCGGCGGCTGTCAAATACAGAGCATTACTGCCAATCCGGCCAGCATTCTCTGTACGCAAGTGGGGCAAACAGTGCCTGTAACGATTACAGTGACGGATCAGGGCGGAATTATAAGTACCTGCACCAGCCAGATTACCGTGAGCGGCCTGCCCTGCAATTGGCAATCGGCCAACGTCAACTGTAATGAAGCGGCCAACAACGTGGCATTCAATACAGCAACGGGCCAGTGGACGATTACCAGCTCCAACTGTTACTCTGATTCTCCGTTCACAACGGATGAAAACGTATTTGCCCGCCGTCAACTCTGCGGTGACGGCAGCATCACGGCTCTGGTCACCGGCATGAACCCGCTCGCAGGTGGCTGGGCCGGCGTAATCATGCGTGAAACCAACGATGCGGGCGCGAAAAAAGCACAACTTGTGACCAACCTGAGCAGCCTGCACCGCCGGGAATTCCGCGTTGCCACCAATGGCCAGTCTTTCCCTCAGCAGTTTGCAAGCAGCAGCCGCTATTGGCTGCGCATCGTGCGCGCCGGCAACCAGTTTACGATGTACACATCGCCGAATGGAACTGCCTGGTACGTCGTAGGTTCGCAAAATATCACCATGCAATCTTGCATTCAGGTAGGCTTGGTGGCAACCAACAGCACTGCCAACGGCACGATGACGGCTACGTTCTCCAACGTTGGTTTCACACAGGCGAATCCGCCCTCCGTGAACAACGCAGATGTGCAGGCTACGCTGGGGCAAATTGAATTCGACGTATTCCCGAACCCGACTTCCGGACAGTTGAATATTGATTTGACTCAATACGCAGGTAAGCCGGTGCGCATCGAGATGTACAGCCTCGAAGGCAAACTGTTGAAATTCAAAGAAATGGATGAAGTACAAACCACTGTCGAGACGCTCGATTTGAGCCAACTCCAACGCGGTATGTATTGGGTACGGGTCAAGTCGGAAGGTCTTCCGGATGCGACGCGTAAAGTGGTGTTGAACCGCTAAAAATTAGAGGGTTTATATAGTATTTGCAAGCCTGTCGGCGCCTTAGGGCGATAAAAAAATAAAGTGAACATTTTCGCCAAAGGATTAGATAAGTAAACGTTTCATTTTAAGTGTCTTATCTAATCCTTTGGCCTAAAGAAAATGAACACTTTATTTTTGCCCCACTACTTCGTAGTGTGCGCCGGCAGGTTTGCTGTTTTAAACCTTACTTTTCAGACAGCCAAAACATGGCAGGGAAAATCTCCTATCCAACCTTCATGCTCGAATAAGGGAGTGAAAGCCAGCCCCAGAAAAACGCCCCCGCCACCGGCGCCGCAAAGTTTGAGCGAAAAAGCGCCCCTTGCATTGCCTTCCTGCCATATTTGCAACACCTCATCGGGAATCATGGGCGCCAGGTGTTGTGCCTGAAACTGGCTGATGCACTGAAAATGCCGGCTGAAATCCTCCATGCGATGATCCAACCAGGCAGACACGGCAGCATCAGAAACATCAAGCAGTTCGGTGCGCATCAGTGTTTCAAAGGCGGGGTCTTCGCAGCGCTGCCGGAAATACTGCACCATAGGCCCGGTAGAGCGCGTGCGGCGGCTGTCGAGCAAAAACAAAGTCATTCCCGGCGGCAAAGCAGGCACTTGTACTGCATCTAAGGCGCCGTCGGGGCGCAGCAACAGAGGCTGATTCAGATAGGATACCAATGGATCAATACCAGAACTGGCGCCGTGAAAGAAGCTCTCCATTGCCGCCAGGATGTTACGGAGTTCGGGCAGGAGCGAGGCATCATGGCGCGCTATGGGCTGATTGGCATAGCGTTCGTAGGCAGCAGCACACAGGGCGCCGGAACTACCCAGGCCGTATCCGGTGGGGATGTCGGACTGAAAAAACAAGCCTGCTTCGAGGTCGTCTTTAAAAGCGGCAAGGCGGAAATCGCAAGGCAATTGTAGCAGATACTCCACCCATTCGCGGAGGCGAAATTGTTGGCCGGAATCAGAGCCGAATTGCCATTGGCCGCCATACAAATGCAAGGGTGCAGCGAGCGCCGCCGCGCCGCGCAGCAGAATATGCTCGCCGAACAAAAGAACTTTGGCAGGGTATGTGCGCATGGTGTGAGATTATGCCCACAAAATGATCGGCATCCATATTTTGTTCATTATTCGGCAGTTGTTCTCATGCTGTCTCGGCAGTGCAGAATTCGCGCAGCCAATCCGCGCAGGCATCAAAATTTTTAAACACCAAATGGTTGGGCAGTATATTAGGAATGAGCTTGATGCCCTCCAACATGGCTTTGGGCTGTTGCTGAAGCCCGGTCATGGCGACTGTGATGCCTTGCCGTTGTAAGTCGAGGACAGCTTCTTCCATGGCCAGCATACCGGATTGGTCAATATAGGGTACTTTTTTCATTCTAAAAACCACGACTTTCACGCCGGGCATTACTTTGGACATTTCCTGGAAACGAGAAGCAAAACCAAAAAACAACGGCCCGTCCAAGTGCTTGATATACACCTTACTGCCTACTTTTTCCAGCAGGCCGATCTCGTCGTTCCAGGGAATTTCCGAGGAATAACTTGTCAGAGGCGCCGATACGGTTCGATGTTCTACCACGTCGGAAATGGCTTTCATAAAAAGAATAGAAGCCAGCAACATACCGATGGCTACCGCCTCCAGCAGGCCGACGAACACCGTGAGAACAAGAACCGCCATCATAATAATGGCATCGCTGCGAGGGATGGCCCTGATATTCCGTATGCCTTTGTAATCTATGATGCCGATACCCACAGTGAGCAAAATGCCTGCCAGTACCGCTGTGGGAACCTGTCCTACCAAAGGCCCCATGCCCAACAGAATGGCCAACAACAGCAACGCCGCGACGATGCCGGAGAGCCTTGTTTTGCCACCTGAATTGGCATTGATGACGGTTCGCATGGTAGCGCCCGCACCGGGCAATCCTGCAATGAACGCCGCCGCCATATTGCCGATGCCCTGTCCCACCAATTCTTGGTTGCTGTCGTGTTTGGTTTTGGTGATATTGTCGGCTACTACCGAAGTAAGAAGCGTGTCAATAGCGCCCAGCGCTGCCAACGTGGCTGCATATTCCAAAATGAGTTTCCAGTTGGCGGGTACCAGCAAGGGGGCAAAAAAATGGAGGTGCAAGGTGGGTACGCCGCTGGGCATTTTGCCGCCGCTGCTGTCGCTGATGAGACCCACCTCTCCGCGAAACACGAGATAGCCCAGCAGTGAAACTCCCAGCAAAGCAATGAGCGTACTCGGCACGGCTTTGATGATGCGCGGAGAAAAATAAACCAATACCACGGCAATAATGGACAACACTACGGCCTCCCAGTCAATAACACGGGGCAAATCGTCCAAACTCTTCAATACGGCCAACGAGCCTCCGGTAGGGGTCATCGCCCCGAAAAGCGGAAAAATCTGCCCAATGATGATAATGACCCCGATACCGCTCATAAACCCCGATACCACCGGGTAAGGAATGTAGCGAATGTACTTTCCGATACGGAATACGCCCATAAGCACCTGCAACAGGCCGGCAACAAAAAAAACGGCCAATACTAAGGGAATAGCTTCCTGCAAACTGCCCGCACGTTGAGTTGATTCGGCAATGATGACCGCAGAAACAACTGTCATGGGGGCAGTAGGGCCGCTGATTTGTACCGGTGTGCCGCCGAAAAGCGCTGCAAAAAAACCGAGCGCAATGGCGCCGTACAAACCTGCAATGGCGCCGAGTTCAGTTTGTGCACCGAACGCCAAAGCCAGCGGCAGCGCCACGATACCCGCGGTGATGCCGCCAAACAGGTCGCCGCGCAGGTGTTTGAGATCAAAACCTGTGTTGAATTTCATGGTGGAGACTTTGCAGCAAAACTAAATAAAAAAGGAGAGATACTATTGTACCTCTCCTCAAAAGCCTCAGTCACCATGCGAAATCGGCAGTATAATGGCCTTACAGCCTTGCCGATTCGTAAAAAATGATCTTTGGAAAAAGATTACTCACAAATAAACGATAGCATTACAATCTTTATTCAAAGCATTGATGCCATAACAACAAGGTAAGTGACAGATTGTTCCCGGAAAATGCGGAGTAAGGCCAACAAAGGTCTGTTGGCAGGCATTTTCTTCTTATCTCATGGAAGGGGCTCCCTTGGATGGATGCTTGGCTATTTCACAAAATACACTGTTGGCTGTATTTTGAATATCTGGTCGGGGGTGCTGTTTCGTTCGTAATCAGTAACGGATTTTATCATAATATTTTTTAACAAGATTAAATCGCCTTTATCGAGTGAGTTTATCTTCGCTTTAATTTCTTTGCTCAGATTTCCATTGGTGACAAACTCGAATTCTCCCTTCTTTTTTGATCGTATTATCAATTTCATTTCTTCAACTAAAAAGATAATTTGATTACGACTATATACCATTGTCGAGAATCCTCGTAAATCTTCGAGCCTGTCTATAGGTATTTCGTTGTCAGTCATTTGATACTCCTGAGAATAAAAAACAGGGATGATTACAGGTTGTACCGAATAAACGACAAAAAACAGCTCTGAATGAATCTTCTTTGATTTCTCCTTATTGTAAATGGAGATTACACAATCCCCCATAGAATTGGGTTTTATCATGTATTTACCTTTGGAGAACCTTTGGATTTCTCCATTGTTCGTCTCCACATGAATGCCTTCCCTTCCAAACCCGCTTTCATCTATTTCAAATTTATTCTCTGTATGAATGTATAGAGTCCTTCCTTCAGAAGTCTTTATCCGGCAGGAATAATCTTGTCCCTGGGCTGCTCCAAAACATAAGAGTACCAGCAATGACAACAACATTTTAATCATTTGACATGTCTTTGTTGATGTGAATTAATACCACAACCCCGCTCTAAAAGGCAAAGCAAGCCAAACAGGCGATATCCCCACCACTTAATTCTGTTGGAGAATGTACACTTTGTGTTTCAGCCCCCGCCAATCACCCCAGGCTACGATGCCTGAGCGTATAGAAAAATATGGTGCTGTAGCCAAAGGCCAACATGAGGTGAAACACCAGAAAGGTAGTGTTTTGAACATAAAACGCCAGTGCCACCGCCCCCAGAAAGTACAAGGCCAACAAGCCCTCGCCGATGGTGGTCCATTCCAATTTGCGCATCATGTACTTGCCTTTGACGCTGTCTTGTTTTTTGTCTAAAATATTGAATTTGGGGGTGCGCACAAAGGCAGATTTTTTGCCAAGATAGCCCTGAAGAACGGCGCGGGAATTGTGCAGCGCCATACCCATAGACAGCGAAAGGAACAGAGGGAAGTGCAAAATGAAGCGATAGACGGATTTGGAGAACGGTTCGTTTTTGCGCTGCGCTTCCGATTGCAAGTTGGCCACATAATAGATGGATATGATGGACAACATGCCGATCATAAAGTAAGCAAAGGAATTTTTGTTGAACCCGCCTGCTATCAGCTCACCGAGGAAATACAGCAGCGGCACACTGGCAATGGAGGCCGTGAGTACAAACAGGAAAATGGTGCTGCCCAGCAGGTGCATGGTAGCATGGAATTTTTTCCAGCGCGACAGCGGCGAATGCCATACTACCGGCAGCATTTTTTTGGCCGTTTCGGCGCCGCCTTTCATCCAGCGGAATTGCTGCGACTTGAGGGCGTTCATCTCTACCGGCAATTCTGCGGGCGAGCCGATTTCTTCCAAAAACTTGATTTTCCAGCCTTTGAGTTGTGCGCGAATACTCAGGTCGAAGTCTTCAGTGAGGGTATCGGCCTCCCAGCCGCCGGCATCTTCGATGGCCTTGCGACGCCATACGCCCGCTGTGCCGTTGAACTGTAGCAACATGCCGCCTGCCATGCGCCCGCGCTGCTCTACCGTGAAGTGTACGTTGAGCTGGAGCGCCTGCAATTGCGTGATAAGCGAGTAGTCTTCGTTGAGGTGTTCCCAGCGGGTTTGCACCACGCCGATCTCCGGGTCGCGGAAATGCGGGATCGTGTTTTTGAGAAAATCCGGACGTGGCAGAAAGTCGGCATCAAAAATGGCCATGAATTCGCCGCGCGCCACCTCCATGCCGTCTTTGAGGGCGCCGGCCTTGTAGCCTTTGCGCTCTTTGCGGCGCACCTGCTCTATCTGCAAGCCCTTGGCCTTGTACTCTTCCACTTTGCGGCGCACTACTTCCTGCGTTTCGTCGGTAGAATCGTCAAGGACGTGAATTTCAAAGCGATCTGTCGGATAGTCAAACTGAGCAATGCAGTCAATGAGGCGCTCGGTGACGTACATTTCGTTGTACAGCGGCAACTGAACCGTCACGAAAGGGTATTCTTTGTTGCGTTCGTCCTCGCTCATACTCATATCGGCAGCGGAGGGAAAGGCAGTAGCACCGGAATCATCTCCGGCTAAGGCTAACTGGGCTACAGCCTTCTGCTTCACGGCATTATCCTGCCCCGGTGAGGCGCCTGCGGCCTGTTTTTTGCTTTTTTTGTAATGGTACAACAGATCGAACTGAAGTACACAGTAGATGGTAATGAACACCAGTGCACCGGTGTAGATCGCCAAGGAGGCGAAAGCCATTGCTGACATTGTTTGTGAAGTTTTACTCTTTATCGCTCGCTTAGGGCAATAGGCACGGGAAGCGCAAAAAACGTGTGTAATATTTTAAACTCGTTCATGGGCGTTTCCAGATGATCGCCCTCATGTATCAAACGTTTTTAAGACCGGAACCGCTCATCGGTACTCGTTTTTTTTTACATAATGTACCAATGAAAATTCGCTGCAAAGGTAGCTCATTCCCAATCATATATTTTACGAGAGACCGTGAAATTATTTTTGTAGCAGATGTACATGCCCAGAAATGGACTACTTGGGCAACTGAATGCAAAACGTTGTGCCTTTGCCTTCTTCCGACCATTTGACAAATATCCTGCCTTTGTGGTAGTCTTCGATGATGCGCTTGGTCAATGACAGCCCCAGGCCCCAGCCTCGTTTTTTGGTGGTAAAGCCGGGTTCAAATACCGTTTTGAATTTGGAGGTGGGAATGCCCTTGCCGGTATCGGTAATCAAAATGCTGACATAGCGGTCATCCTCCGTCACTTCGGCGCTGATGCTGCCCTGGCCGTCCATGGCATCTAAGGCATTGCGCAACAGGTTTTCGATCACCCAGTCAAACAGCGGCGGATTGAGCGGCACGGAAAGCGCAGGCGAGGAAGCCGGGTCGGGAAAATGGAAGTTGACCCTGCGGGAGGCGCGTTTTTGCATGTACGAGCGGCATTCCTCTAATTCGTCATAAATATTGACCGTATCAAGTACCGGCGCGGAACCTATTTTGGAGAAGCGGTCGGCAACGAGTTGCAGGCGATTGACATCTTTGTTCAGTTCCAGCAGTACGTCTTCCGTATCGGTATGTTCTTCCAGCACGAGTTGCAGGTGCTCTATCCATGCCATGATGGCCGAAATGGGCGTGCCGAGTTGGTGGGCGGTTTCTTTGGCCATGCCTACCCACACGCGGTTTTGTTCGGCGCGGCGGGCATTGCTGAAGCCCACATAGCCCATCGCCACAAAGGCCGCGATGAGCAGGAGTTGGATAAGAGGGAAAAAGCGCAATTGCTTGAGGATGTTGGATTCGCTGTAATATAGAGCAAAATCCAGCCCCTGAATGGGCTTAAGGTCTGATTCCTGCATTTTTTTGAGCTGCTTCTCCCACGAGGCAGGGTCGTCTGTTCCCATATTGACTGCATCCTGAATCATACCGTCGCTTCCCACCAATATCATAGGAATAGTTTTATTCGACTGTATTACATCCAGATAAAAGTTAGTTTCCATGCAGCTCAGGCAAGGAATGCAATCTTCGCCAGGTTCTTTGGCCATTTCTTCCTGTGCTTTGAGGATGATGTTGACTTTGTTGCGCTCTTCAAGCGCTAAGCGATTGGTGAGCATGGTGGTGTAAACCAGCGAAATAAGCACGATGAGCGCCCCTGCAATGCCGAGATAGAGTTTCCAACGAGACTTTTGGGTGTAAATATCCATGCCTGTTTTCTGTCTGTGAGTGGTGTGAACGCAAGCCTTAACGTATTGCCCGACCATATTAGTTTAACAACCAACACCAATTATCAAACAACCGGCCTGCTGCTTACGGCTCGCAGCTTGAAGCCATTCCTATCAAGCTACCCCCCCGAAAATCAATACCGATACGCCACCGCATTGATGTTCATACCCGCGCCCACAGAGGCAAAGAGCACCAGATCGCCCTCCTGAACGCGGTGTTCGCCTAATTGCCCCCGGCGCACCATGTCGTACATAGTGGGAATGGTAGCTACCGAGCTGTTGCCGAAATCGTGAATGTTCATAGGCGCCACCTGAGCATCGTACTCGCGCACATTGTACAGGCGGAACAAACGCCGAACGATGGCGTCGTCCATTTTTTCATTGGCCTGATGGATGAAAATTTTGCTCACCTCGCTGATGTGCTGCACGCCCGCTCGGTCTAAGCATTCTTTCATGGCAGTGGGCACATGAGACAGGGCGTACTCGTATATTTTTCGCCCGTGCATTTTGATATACAGGTGGTTATCGGGCGATTCCGGCTTATTGGTCGGCCCCATGAAGAGGTAGTAGGTATCTTCCTGAGCGTGAGAGATAACCGCCGATGCGATGATGCCCTTTTTGCCCTCGGTAGGCTGATACTCCAACACAGCCGCACCGGCGCCGTCAGAGAAGATCATGGCGTCGCGGTCGTGCGGGTCCACGATGCGGGAAAGGGTTTCGGAACCGATGACGAGGGCGCGTTTGGCAATGCCGGCTTTAAAAAAAGCATCGGCCTGAATGAGGCCCTGCACCCAGCCGGGACAACCAAAAATGACATCGTAGGGAACGCAATGCACGTTTTTGATGCCGAGCGAATACTTCACTCTGGAGGCTACGCTGGGCAGAATGTCGGTTTGGAGGGTGCCGCTGAGAATATCGCCGAAATTGTGCGCCACGATGATCTGGTCAATGGTTTCGGGATCAATGCCTGCATCGTCCACGGCGCGGCGGGCAGCAATGGCGGCAATATCGGAACTGCGCAGTTCGGGTTTGGCGTAGCGTCGCTCGCGGATACCGGTGATGCTTTCCAATTTATCTACAATCTCTTTGGTGGGCCGGTCTATCGGCGTGCCGTCGGGATTGTAAAATTCATTGGTTTCAAATGCCGCGTTGGTAACGACTTCGGTGGGCAGGTAGGCGCCCGTGCCGATGATGACTGTGTGTGACATAGGCTGTGGAGATGTATGATTGAGCCGCAAAGATAGGGAATGGTTTTCGGGTGGGAACGGATGGATTTCGGATTTCTAATTTCGAGGAGGAACAAGTGGATTTCGGGTTCAAGGTTCCGGGTTGGAGGTTTTGGGGGGGAGTGAAGGGGTGAATCGGCAAGTTTTAGCGGGGCAGTCACCCCTTCACTAAGCTGGAAAAAACCGCCCGACAAGTCAGGGCGTAACCCGAAATTACGGCCTGACCTGCCCGAAATCCTGTTCATCTTGTAAAATCCTGTCTAAAAAACAAGACCCGGCTTCTGACGCTGAAAGACGCAGGTTTTTATGATCGTTACGTCCCTCTCCGAGCAGCGGAAATCACGAAAATCATAAGGATCAGCGTCGGAAAATAAAGCGAGGGTTCAAAGTTTCGGGTGGGAGCCGCCGCTCGCCCATTGCTTTACCCCAAAAAACTGAGCAGCAACCCCGCCACCACCGCTGAGCCGATCACCCCCGCCACATTGGGCGCCATGGCGTGCATCAGCAAGTGATTGCTGGGGTCTTCCCGTAAGCCTTCCAATTGCGCTACACGAGCGCTATCCGGCACTGCCGACACGCCGGCCGCGCCAATGAGCGGATTGATGCGGTCTTCAGGTTTCAAAAACAGGTTCATCACTTTAGCAAAAAGTACGCCCCCGGCAGTAGAAACGCCGAATGCAAATGCTCCCAATGCAAAAATCATAACCGACTGCGGCGTCAGGAATACGTCGGCCTGCGTAGAAGCGCCCACCGTAAGCCCCAGAATAATGGTAACAATGTCTATGAGGGCTGTACGCGAGGTTTCGGCCAAGCGCTTGGTGACGCCCGATTCTTTGAGCAAATTGCCGAAAAAGAGCATACCCAGCAGCGGCAGCGCACTGGGCGAAATGAACGTGGTGAGGATAAGTCCCACGATGGGAAACAACATTTTTTCGGTGCGACTGACGGCACGCGGCGGCTTCATGCGCATGAGGCGTTCGCGGCGGGTAGTGAGCAGGCGCATGATGGGCGGCTGAATGACGGGTACCAATGCCATGTAAGAGTACGCGGCTATGGCAATAGGGCCGATGAGGTTGCGCGCATAAACGGGGTCTCCGCCGACCGTCTGACCAATTTCACGAACGCCGTTGGCCAATCTCGATGCCAAAAAAATAGCCGTTGGCCCGTCTGCGCCGCCAATGATACCGATAGCGCCGGCCTCGGCAGGATGAAAGCCCAGTATGAGCGCGCCGAGAAAAGTAGTAAAAATGCCCAATTGCGCAGCAGCGCCCAGCAACATGAGCCGGGGATTGGAAATGAGCGAACTGAAGTCGGTCATGGCCCCGATACCGAGAAAAATAAGCGGCGGGTAAATGCCCTTGACAACGCCGTAGTACAAATAATTGAGTACGCTGCCGGGTTCGTAAATGCCGATTTGCAGCCCCGCGCCCGCCTGAAACGGTATATTGCCGATGATGATGCCCGTGCCGATGGGCACCAAAAGCAGGGGTTCGTATTCGTATTTGATGGCCAGAAAAATGAACAGCAAGCCCACTGCAATCATAATGCCATGCCCGGCAGTGAAATTGGCAAAACCGGTGTAGTGAAAAAACGTACCCACCGCTTCGGACACCTGATGCGTAGTTTCAGACTGAACATCAGCCTGTTGCTGATCGGAGCGGGCAATGAGGCCATGCAATGTCGCCAGCAACGCAATGACAAAGAAGATGACGCCTGCTTTTTTCATGATGCTTCCATTTCAATCAACACATCGTTTTGGAGTACCGCATCGCCGGGCTTAATCCGAACAGAAACCACCTTGCCCGGCTTTTCAGCATGGATGTTGTTTTCCATCTTCATGGCCTCTATTTTGAGCAGCGTGTCGCCTTTGTTCACCACAGCTCCGGGAGCAACCAACACTGCGGTGACGGTACCGGGCAGCGGCGATTTGACAGGCACAGTGTCGGTGCTTGTGCTGCGACTGATGGTACGCTCTTCCGGCTTGGGAGGCGGCACGGCCGAGCGAACAAGTACCGGCGTCTTGGATGCCTGGGGCGTTTCGCGAAGCATCTCGACGGCATAATGGGTACCATTGACTTCCAATTCGACATGATTGTTTTCGGCAGACAGTATTTCCACCTCGTAATCATGGCCCTTGATGCGGAACTTGTACTTTTTCATAAAAACCTGATTTATCGGCGAATCGGATGGCGCATACCGAATATTTTAGAACTCCAGGGCGAGTAGGTCTTGGGAATCTTGCGGATGGTGATGCGCGTGGACTCTTCATCATGCAACTCATTGAAATACAAATGCAAAGCCATTGCTATAGCAGCCGCTTCATCGCCTTTTACGCTCAGGTCTTCATTGTGAGCAACGTGGTGCCCCAACTTCTGAAGCCGTCTGCGGATTTGAAGATGCAAGAGCTTAGGCAGGTAGCGAAACGCGTAATAGAGCAGCGCCAATGTCAGCAGGGTGACGCTGTATCCAACGATGGAAATGAGTATGCCGTAAGAAAGTTGTTCCATGATAAAGTGTTTTTTGGTTCGGGTTTCATCCGCCGAAGCCTTGGCTAAGGTGGGTTTCGGGTTCAAGGTTCCGGGTTGGAACCGCCTACCGAACACTCGCACTTGGCACCGCCTACCGCCCACTGCCTACTGAAGGCACACCCTACGCTTAGCACCCCGCGCCACGGCGCGGCTACTGCCTACCGCCTACCGGTTTACAATGGAATATTCGCATGTTTCTTCGGCGGCAGCACGTCTTTTTTGCTTGCCAATGCCCGCAGCGCGCGAATGATGCGCGGACGGGTGTTGCGCGGCTCAATGATATCATCAATGTAGCCGAAACTCGCCGCTTTGAACGGATTGGCAAACTTCTCCCGGTACTCTTCCTCTTTGGCATTGAAAAACGCAGCCCGCTCCTCCGGGTCTTTCAACTCCGACAAAGCCTTACTCTCCAACACCTCAATGGCGCCGTGCGCTCCCATCACGGCAATTTCAGCGCCCGGCCAGGCGTAGTTGATGTCGGCACGGAGTTGTTTGCTGCCCATCACGTCATGCGCGCCGCCATAAGACTTGCGCAGTGTGATGGTGATTTTCGGCACCGTAGCCTCGCCGTAGGCAAAGAGCAGCTTGGCGCCATGCGTAATGATGCCTCCGTATTCCTGAAAAGAGCCGGGCAGGAAGCCGGGCACGTCCACCAAAGTGAGAATAGGCACATTGAAGGCATCGCAAAAACGCACAAAGCGCCCGGCCTTGCGCGCCGAGTTGATGTCGAGTACGCCGGCTAAGAAATTGGGCTGATTGGCCACGATGCCGCAGGGCATACCCCCGAATTTGGCAAAACCGATGACGATGTTTTTGGCCCAATGCCGCTGAATCTCAAGAAATTCGCTGTTGTCGGCAATGATGTGAATGATGTCTTTGACGTCGTAAGGCTGGTTGGGGTCGTCGGGTATGATTTCGTTGAGTTGGTCGTCCATGCGATCCACAGGGTCGGTACATTCTGTGGCGATGGGGTCTTCGAGGTTGTTCTGTGGCAGGTATTCCAATATTTTGCGAATGAGGAGCAGGCCCTCGTCTTCGCTCTCGGCTTTGAAATGTGCCACCCCCGATTTGCCGGTGTGTATATCTGCCCCGCCAAGGTCTTCGGTACTGATGTCTTCGCCGGTAACGGTTTTGGTTACTTTGGGGCCGGTGACGAACATGTGGCTCGTCTTATCGCTCATGATGATGATGTCGGTGAGCGCGGGCGAATAGACTGCACCGCCGGCACAGGGGCCGAAAATGGCGGAAATCTGGGGCACCACCCCCGAAGCCATGATGTTGCGGTAGAAAATTTCAGCGTAGCCCGCCAGCGAGTTGACGCCCTCCTGTATGCGGGCGCCGCCGCTGTCGTTGATGCCTATGACCGGAGCGCCCACCTTGAGCGCCTGATCCATGATTTTGCAAATCTTGAGGGCGAATGTTTCAGAGAGCGAACCTCCGAAAACCGTGAAATCCTGCGAGAAGACATACACCACGCGGCCGTCAATGGTGCCCCGACCGGTAATGACGCCGTCGCCGAGATAGGTTTCTTTTTCGAGACCGAAGTTGGTGCTACGGTGGGTCACAAACATATCGTACTCTTCGAAGGAGCCTTCGTCGAGGAGCTTCTCAATGCGTTCGCGGGCCGTGTATTTGCCTTTGCTGTGTTGGGCGGCGATGCGTTTTTCACCACCGCCGAGGCGGGCCTGCTCGCGCAGCTCTACCAATTGCCTGATTTTATCGTGTCTGTCCATGCGGTACAATTTTAACTTCGCACTCTATAAATACGAAGCCGCTATTGCCATTCCGCCGCAGCTCAACCAACAGGTCCCGAAAGGAAAAGAAGGAAACCCTTACTCTTCCTTCAGGTTCTGAATCTTATTGAGGAGCAAGGCGCCGCGGCGCATGAAGTCCTCGTGAAACTGCGTATATTCGTTATAAACCATCATCAAACGAGCAGCGTCGAAAGCGGCTGATTTGGGGATGATCTGACGGGCCGCGATCGGATGAAGCCAGTATTCGAGATTGTTGGAACGCAGATAGGAGTTGTCCAATTCAAAATTGATGACCACCGACAACTTGTTGAGCGAGAAGAGATACTCCGTTTCTTTGTTGAGTACCTTTTGCAGGTCAAGGATGTTGTAACGGCTGAAATTAACCCCGGAGCGCTCGCACAGGAACACGTCGCGACGACCGTCAAAGGTGATGATGTCTCTGAATTGGTACTTCTTGAGGTTTTTCATCAGGAAGTTCCGGATGGCCATTTTGGCCGGGTGGAGTTGCTTGAAAGCGTATTTCAACTCCATTTCCTCCATGCGGAAATCGTCTTTATACGGTTTGCGACGGCGGGTTTTGAGATTGACCACCTCTTTTGCACGACCGATGGTATGCCCCAATTCATTGACTTTGGGATATACATTGACGATCTCAACGTTGGCGTTGTTCACCCAACTCTCGAGGAAGATTCGGTTGGAACCGGTTTCAAAGACTAAAAGGGCAATTTCGCTGATGGCGTAGAAGTTTGGGTATCCGCCGTAGATGTTGCCATACTTTAACTCTAAAAAAGCAATGTTAGTGTTCACGGTTAAGTGGATTTGGCAGTTGGTTAATGATTTTGGGAGACAAATTATCGTTGTTGTGTTTCATGTTTGACCGTGCAGAGTGCAATATTAAGCCTTATTCGCTAAAGGATGGCAAAAATATACGCTCTTCTTGAATTTTTATCTATCCGAGCAAACTGTTTGTGTCTAAAAACAAAAAATTTCCATTTTCATAGATTTTTTCGTCGTCGGCATAGATCATTCCTCCGTTTTTCATGTCGGCTATCATGTCCCAATGCACCGCCGACTGGTTTTTGCCGCCGGTTTGCAGGTAAGACTGCCCCAGTGCCATGTGTACCGTGCCGCCGATTTTCTCATCAAAGAGGATGTTTTTGGTAAAACGGTTGATGCGGTAGTTGGTTCCCACCGCCGCCTCGCCAAACCTGCGCGCACCCTCTGTCTGAAGCACGCTGTCCAACACTTCGAGGCCGCGCTTGGCCTCCCATTTTTCCACATAGCCGTCTTTCACCCACAGGGTCACGCCCTCCACTTCCTGGCCGCCATATATACATGGATGCGTAAAATGGATGACGCCGTTCACCGAGTCTTCCACCGGAGAGGTATAGACCTCGCCCGAAGGCATGTTGGTTTGGCCGTCCGAGTTGATCCACACGCGGCCCTGGGTAGAGAAGCGGATGTCTATGCCCTCGCCCACATAGCGTATGTTTTCGCGGCTGTTCAGCAGGTCCACTATTTGCTGCTGATTGCGGCGCACCGAGAGCCAGCTTTCCATCGGGTTGTCGTCGTACAAACGGCAGGCATTATACACAAAGTGCTGATACTCTTCGAGCGACATGCCGGCTTCCTGCGCCCCGGCATCGGTGGGAAAGAGGCAGAAATTGCGTTTCAGCGCCCGCGTGGCCGAGCGCCGGAAGTACTCCTGTTGCATGGGTTTCAGGGCTTCTCGGCGCAGTGCTCCGTTATCGGGATTCAAGCCGTTGTCTTCGCGCAGGTTGAAGGGGGCCTTGATGAACAGGTAGGCTTCGTACTCGCTCATGGCCTGCCGGTATGCCGGCGAAACGTGCTGCTGCGCAAAAGCCGATCCTTCGTTGATGAGGATGCGGTTTTTCTCTCTGAAATCCATGTCCACATCCACCGCGGCGCCAGCCTGCAAAGCCGTGCGATACACCTCGCGGATGAGCGGTTCGGCCAGCATGGTGCTGTTCACATACAGTCGGTCGCCGGGCTTTACTTCCATGCAATAATGCACGAGCAACTCGGCGTATTTGGTCAGGATATTTTTCATAGTTCGTTGTTTTTCAATTTTTTACATTTTAAACTCAACAATTTCCATTGGCTGTTGGCCACAAGCTACAAGCCCTTAGCTTTGTTTTCCCAAAGTAGAAAATTCATCTTCAAAAGCAGATAGAGGTATTCCCCCATGAGGGAAATCTAATTCTTTTTGACAACCAAGCTAAAGGCTTGTAGCTAATAGCTTGTAGCCTTTGGAGTTAGTGATAAACAGTTGTGTATGCCCATCACTTCCACCGCGCCGCCTGATACGGATACCGCACCACATATTGCTGCTTGATGAGGCGCGTCATCTTTTCGCGCAGTTCGGCCAGCCCCTCTTTTGTGGCCGCCGACATAAAAACGTTGTCTTTTCCAAACATGTACCGCAGGTTGCCCCGCAGGCCGCCCTCTATTTCTTTGCGGGCCTCGTCGTCCACAAAGGGATCGTAATTGAGCGTGCGGTACAAGTCTATTTTATTGAAAACCAAAATAGTAGGTTTGTCCAAAGCATCCAAGCTGCGCAGGGTTTCCTCTACGGTGCGGATGTGATCCTCGTGTTGGGGGTGTGCAATGTCCACCACATGGATGAGGATATCGCTTTCGCGCACTTCGTCGAGGGTGGATTTGAAACTCTCGATGAGGTGGTGCGGCAGCTTGCGGATGAAGCCCACCGTGTCGGACAACAGGAAGGGCATGTCTTCAAAAACGACTTTGCGCACGGTGGTGTCCAAGGTGGCAAAGAGCTTGTTTTCTGCAAAGACCTCGGATTTGCTCAGCAGGTTCATCAGGGTTGATTTGCCTACGTTGGTGTATCCTACCAATGCCACGCGGATGAGTTCGCCGCGGGTTTTTCGCTGCGTTGCGCTTTGGCGATCAATGACTTGCAGTTTTTCCTTGAGTTGGGAGATTTTGTCCTTCACGATGCGGCGGTCGGTTTCTATCTCCTTTTCGCCGGGACCTCTGAGGCCGATGCCGCCGCGTTGGCGCTCCAAGTGCGTCCACAAGCCGCGCAGACGGGGCAGCATGTATTGCAATTGGGCCAGTTCTACCTGTGTTTTGGCCTGCGCCGTTTGCGCGCGCCGGGCGAAGATGTCGAGAATGAGGCTGCTTCGGTCAATGATCTTGACTTTGAGGGCTTCCTCCAGAATATTGACCTGTTTGCCGCTGAGGTCGTCGTCGAGGATGACCATGTTGACCTGCTCGTGCCGCTCTATGTACTCACGGATTTCGTCCAATTTGCCTTTGCCGATGAAGGTGCGCGGGTCGGGGTGCGTCATTTTTTGGGTAAACCGCTGAATGCACTCGGCGCCGGCGGTGAGGGCCAGGAATTCCAACTCGTCCAAATGCTCGTTGACGAGGGCCTCTGTTTCATTTTGGCAAATGACGCCCACCAACACTGCGTATTCGGTCTCTTTTGCAATGCTTTTATTGTCTTTTTCTCCTAATGTCCACTCTTTTGCCATGTTCTGATTTATTTCGGATTTCTAATTCCGGATTCCCGACTCTCGATTTCGGATTCCGGATTCCGGGTTGTATATAAATTCTACGTTTTGCACCCCGCGCCACGGCGCGGCTACTGCCTACCGCAAACCGCATCACCGCAACCACCCGGCCGGATTCAACCGTTGTTTCTCGCGCCACACCTCGAAATGCAGGTCTTCATTGCCCAATTTGCCGATGGCCTGCCCTGCGCCCACCTCGTCGCCTTTGCCTACCGAGAGGGATTCGAGGTTAGAATAGACCGTGTAATACGCGCCATGTTGCACGATGACCATGTTTTGATAGCCCGGAATGAACTGCACGCCTACCACCTTGCCCGCATGTACGGCGCTGACCGCCGAACCGGCTGAAGCGCTGATGTCCACGCCGTTGTTGGGTACGGTGACGCCTTTGAGGGTGGGATGCGGCTGCGGCCCGAATGTGCGACTGATGCGCCCGCCGCCTACGGGCCATGCCAGGGAGCCTTTGCGCGCCCCGAAGCCACTGTTGTCGGCTATGGCAGCGGCTGGTTCCGGGCTGTCGTCGCGGCTTGCGGGGGCCGGCGAGGTGATTTTGCGGGGCGGCGGCGCGGTGCGGGCCTCTTTGCGTTTTTGGGCCATTTCGTTGCGGATGATCTGCTCAATGGCCGCGCTGAATCGCTCGCGCTCTTTTTCGCGGCGCTCCAAATCTTTCACCAAACGGCCTTCATCTGCTTTGAGCGACTGCAAAGCCTTGTCTTTATTGACCATTTCGCCGCGCAGCAGTTCTGTTTGCTCTTCGACCGAAACGATGAGGTTTCGTTGTTCCTGTTTTCGCTTTTCCAACTGGGCTATTTTGTTGGAGAGCATTTCCTGGGTTTCCTCTATCAGCTTTGCCTGGCGGCGACGATAGCGTTCGTATTGGCGCACATATTGGCGGCGTTTGAGCGCCTGATTGAGGCTTTTGGAAGACAAAATAAAGGCCAAATGGCTTTGTTGCAGGCGAAGTCGCCAGGCAGTTCGCAGCATTTGAGCGTACTCGTTTCTCAGGCGGGCTATGTCTTCGCTGAGTGCGCCCATCACCAATTCGCTGCGGGCAATGGCAGAATCGGCATGTGTAATCTCCTCCTGCATGGTGGCTACCAACTGCTGCCGCTTCTTCACCTGAGAACGCAGGGCGATGTAGCGATCTAAAGTAGCCGCTTTGTTTTTTTGAGTTTCCTGAAGTTTCTGATTGGTCTGATTGATTTCTTGAACAAGTTTCAAACGCTTGTCTTCCAATTCCTTACGAGACTGCGCGCCTGCGTTCGGCAGGAGGAAAAACCAGCACAAAACACACCAAAGCCCCCATGACAACAGGCCCTTATTTGCCCTGCACACGGGTGTATTTTTCAGGTATTTCGAATTTGTTGTCCTTTGGTACATTGATCTCGACGTCTGAAAATTCTATGCCTGCCGACATTTTGCCCGATGAAGGGCTGTTCAATTCCAGCAAGCGAAGGTAAGAAAACTTGCGATTTCCGGCAAGCTCTCCATAATTGCTGAGCGAATATCTCACCGATTGTAGTTTTTTGGGGTCTTCCAACTCCATTTGTGCCAGTGTCAGGTCGGTTTTGTTGATCTGAAAACGATTTTCGAAGCCGCCGCCCTGCCCGCTGAGGCGGTAGTGTTCGGGGCTTTCATCGAGTTGAAAACCGGATGTTTGTAAAAACACCGGGTTGCCGAGCAGGAGATTTTGCAGGGCGACCAAGTCAGCCGGCACGCCGTAGGTTTTTTCCAGGTAGCTGAGCGGTTCGGCGTAGTACTCGTTGTTGAGGCGATTGATGATGAAAGCAGAGTCTTTGCGAATGAGCGCCCGCCCGCCTTCAAAGCCGAATTTTTTTACAGAAATCCAGACCCACTCGTCTTTTTTCATACGAATGACGGCATTGGCTTTGATGGACTGGCTGCCGTCGTTGAGGTCCAATTTGGCTTTGGCTTCCATCCATTGCACGTCTATTTTTCGGGCGGCCATGAGCTTGAGCATGGCTTCGGGCGTATTGGCTTTCAGGTCGGTTTTGCCCACTTTTCGGCCCGGCCCGCAGGATGCAAACAAAATGATTGCACTGAAAATGAGAAGGATGGAATGGAAATTTGCTTTGCGCATTGGATTCAAGATTTCTAATTTCGGATTTCTAATTTCGGGTTGGAACGGGCTGGCTTTATGCCGTAAGCCTCCAACTGCAAGCCGGCTTACTGTACGCTTCGCACCGCCTACCGCACACTGCACACCCCGCGCCACAGCGCGGCACACCGCCTCACTCATACCACCTGCGATCTGCAATTTTTTTGTCCAACAGCGAAGAACGCCCCCCTTTGGCCTGTGCTTTGGCCCAGTAGTTGACAGCCCCGTCAATATCCCCCGTTTGATACAAAAGGTCGCCGTAGTGCTCCAATAGAAGCGGGAGTTCTTCTTCGTTGGTTTTCAATGCTTTGGAAAGGCGGCTTTTAGCCCCTGCAAAGTCTTTCTTTTTGAGCAAGGCCCAACCCATGGCATGGTCAACGGCAACGTTTCCAGGCGACAGCTTGTCGGCCTGTTGAGCCATTTCCAATGCCTTGTCGGTGTATTCGTTGCGCGCCAGCAAGGAGAGGCTGTATTGGGCCAAGAGTTCTCCGGAGGCCGGGTACTGTTTGACGGCCTCATCGAAGAGCACATCGGCGGCAGGGTGTTTTTTTTGAACATGGGCAATGCCTGCCTTTACGCCCAACAGCAGGGCGGCAGCGCGCTGATCTTTCCCGATCATCAGCATGGCCTGCTCCACCACATCGGCTGCGTCGGAGCTGCGGCCGGTTTCCAGCAGCGCCCATGCGTTGAAATAGTGTGCCATAGCGCGGTTGGGGAAATAATCGAGCGCATTTTCGGACATCCTGAGCAGAGCTGTGTATTGGCCGTTCTCGGCATAAATGGTCATGGCCTGCTCCCACACGGTAAACACGCCTTTATCCAAGTCGAGGGCGCGCAGGTATTTGGCCAAAGCCTCTTTTTTCCTGCCGGTGTAATAGAACAAATCGCCTGCGGCGGCCAAGGGTTTTGCTTCGCCGGGATGCGCTTTTTCGAGTATGGAGGTGAGTTCCAGTACCACGTCGGCCAGTTCGGTGTTGCGGGTGTCGGCCACTTTTTGAATAAAAGGAATGATCTTGCCGATCTTCTGATCAATATTGGCTGCCGGATTTTCAAAAACCGGCTTGAGTGCGCGCAGGTAGGCGATGTCGTCGTTGGCGGCGTTGCGCCCGTTGCCGGCAAGTGCCAATTGCGCCCGCGAGTCGTTGGGGGCGATGCTCAAAATCTGGCGGTATTCGGCCTGTGCCTTGGCGGTATCGCCGATTTGTTCATAAAAACCAGCCAACAGGTGTCTGTATTCAGTGCGTTTTGGGTAGGCAGCAATGAGGCGCTGGAGTTCCTCGGCAGCTTTTTTGTTGTTGCCCAAGCCCAGATACAGGGAGTGTTTGCGGCGCACCGACTCCTCGCTGATGCCGTTGTTTTTTTCCAATTCGTCATACACCTTGATGGCGCGATCTATGGCGTCGGCTTTTACCAAAAAGTAGGCCCAGCGATAGTAGTAGGCATCGTTGTGGGCGTCGTTTTTGACAAGCTGTTCGTACAGCGTAGCCGCCGACAAAAACTTGTTCGTCTTTTGATACACATCGGCCAGAAACTTTTTGTACCAATTGTTTTCCGGCGACAGCGCCGTGGCAGAAACCATCAGTTTTTCAGCCTCCGCATACTTGTTTTGGGCATCGTACACCCGCGCCAGTTCGTACATGGCAGCGTGGTTTTTGTTGTCTTTTTTCAGAAGACCTTCCAACAAAGGAACAGCCTTTTCATAGTTGCCGATGGCCCGCTCGCGACAGGCCTCAACAAACATTTTTTCCAATTCGGCAGCCGCCTGAGTGATTTGCTGGCCCCAGGCACTGCCTGCGTGCAAGGCCCAACAGAGGCTGATCAGAAGGACCAGCCGTGTCTTAGTTTTGCTCATCGTGTTTATTATTACATCTTGGAGTAGTCGCCTAAGCTTATTTCCGACGCCTCTCCGGAGTAGTCAACGTTATTTCCTATTAAAGAGTTGATTAAGTTGGCGTTGTGTATCACAGTTTCGCTTTGCACAATGCTGCTGCTGATAACGGAGCGATGCAAACCGGAATTGCTTCCTACCGATACAAAAGGCCCGATGACGCTGTTGCGCACCACCGCTCCGGCGCCGATGGAGCAAGGTGGAATGATCACAGAATCAATGACTTCTGCGGATTCGTCTATCAATTCTTCCTCCTGGTGTTTGAGTTCCAACATGCGGCGATTGGTAGCCAGCACGTTGTCTTTGTTGCCACAGTCGAGCCACTCCTCGATGTTGGCCGGTCGGAATCGCAGCCCCTTTTGTTTGAGGCCCTCCAGCGCCGTGGTGAGTTGAAATTCGCCTTTGTCTTTGATGTCGTTGTCGAGCATGTAGGCCAGCTCGTCGCGCAGTTGTTGGCCGTTGCGGATGTAATAAATGCCTACGATGGCGAGGTCGGAGATGAAGACCGGGGATTTTTCTACAAAATCTGTGATGACATTGTCCTCGCTGACTTTCACCACGCCGAACGACACCGGATCGGGTACGCTTTTCACCCAGATGATGCCGTCTTCGTCGGGGTCGAAGGCAAAGGTAGCTCTAAACAGGGTGTCGGAAAAGGCAATCATACAGCGGCCGGTCATGCTTTCGCGGGCGCAATAAATGGCATGGCCCACGCCCAGCGGCGCATTCTGGCGGTAAATACGGCCTACCGCGCCCAACTGCCGGGCAATATCGCAGAGGCGGTTTTCCACTTCTTGCCCGAAATCGCCGACGACGAAGGCTATTTCTTCAATTTTTTCCGGTAAGGAGGCAGCTATGTCTTCTACCAATCGTTGCACCATGGGCTTGCCGGCAATGGGCAACAGCGGTTTGGGAATGGTGAGGGTGTGCGGGCGCAAACGCGAACCGCGACCTGCCATGGGAATGATTAAATTCATGAATGCGTGCGTGTGTCGGAGGGCAAAGGTATAAAATGAGATGTATTTTCGGTGCCTTATATGAGTGTTGAGGGGGAAATGAGAAATTTGCGACGACATTCGGCACTATTCGACATGGATATCGTAGTGCCATCTTTTAATATGGCTTTGACCAGAAAATTTATTTTATGAACAGATTCGTATTTTTCTTTCTCATTTTCACAGCAAGCTGCTCTCAAGATCAAGCGACGAAAAACCAGATGGCAGACTTAGACTCCGCATACCAAGAGGTGCTGATATTGGCGGAAAAAACCAATCAGCAGGCTGAGGCAACATGCAGGATGAAAGAAAATTTCATACACGCCCTTCAGCCTTTACCCTATTTGATGGCTGACATAAAAGCCGTAGGCAATTTGCATACCGCGCTTCAAACGCAATTGAATGCGACACTTAACGCGGCAGAAAACTTGCCTGCTGATTCCCCCGATTGGGCCGTTCCTCCGGCAACTATTTCCAGTATCCAATCCTCCTTCAAAGCATTTGAAGAAGCGGTTCGGGCGCATTTTCCAGATGAGGAAGCCCTGCCAGATACACCCGCTGCATGGCTGAATAAAACCAGCGAGGATTTTGATACTGTCGAATACACGAACATATCCAACCGCCTCGCACTCGTGTTGATGTACCACAATTTATCCACACAAGCTCAGTTGTTATATACGGTCTATTTAGATCAGGCGCTCGACAAACAGTATGCGGATATGGCTGCGGAGCTTGAACGCAAGGAAGGCGGATTTGGCATAGCCCCTGTGCTGAATCCCGTTGACTGCTCGCCTAAAGCCGGAGATGTCTTTCAGGCACAGATACTGGCCAGCCCCTATCTCTACAGCTTGGGCGGCGATGTGCATATCAAAGTCAACGGCGCCGGCATACCTTGCAAATATGGCTTAGGATGGTACGAGGCGCCGGCTTCTCCTGGCCGACATACAATCAATGTGGAAATGGCGAAGCGCAATCCCAAAACAGGCGAGATTTCTTCCGTACAAACGCAATACCAGTACACGGTTGAGTAAGCGGAGAACTATTTTCAATCTCAGTATCAACCGATGGCTGATTACTTAACGGAAGGAACGGAAAAGCTGAACTGCTTCAGAAAATGCCCGTCTTAGGCGTGTCAGTTTTTATGATACGCCTCTCTCGCCACTTCCTTCAGCCCGTAGCGCATCCAAAAAGCGGCGTGCATGAGCCGTGCCAATTGGTTTTTGGGTTGGGATTTCTGAAGGGTGCTGTAAATACCGGCAGCTTCCTCAAAAAAGTCGGCCTGCTCTAATGATACGGCCTGCATGAGCATTTGCACTTCGGGCGGATTTTGAGCATGGGAGGCGGCCCGTTGCACGCGTTCTATGGCGGCCTTGCGGCCGGCAGCGTCGCTCAGTTCTATTTGAAGCGTATTCGATACGGCAGCCGGGGACTCATTAGAGGCAATACTCCATTGATAGGTGACACCGGCCTGAAAAGGCGGCTGTGTCAGGTCCACCGTAAAAAAGGTATCCACTGTGGTGGTTTCCAGCACCGTTTGGTTGCGCATATCAGAGATGATGAGCTTGAAGCTGCGATTGCCGGCAGGCTTCGACCAGCGGAAGGTGGCCGTTCCCGGCAATACTTTGCCGAAAGGCCGTATGGCTCGGATGCTGTTGCCTTTACCGCCCCAGCCGTCGCCGGTACCTGTGCCGGTACGCACTACGCCCCATCCATCGCCGGTACCTGTGCCCGTGCGCACATTGCCCCAACCGTCGCCGGTGCCTGTACCTGTGCGAACGCTGCCCCAGCCGTCGCCCGTGCCCGTACCCGTGCGAACGGCGCCCCAGGCATCGCCGGCGTTTTCGGGCGATGCGGCCAGTTGCAAGGCCGACATGACATAATTGCTGAAGGTTTGGTCGAAACTCAATCGGGACACCCCTTCTGCGCTTGCCTGAAATTGTGAAGCGAGTACCCATGATTGCTTGCCGCTGAGCTGTTTGAACCGGCCATCGGAGAGCAATAGGGCGCTGCCGTTCTTGCCTAATGTGAGCGTGCCTGAAGACTTCATAACTGCGCCGGGCACTAATTTCTGTTTAGCGCCTCCCGAACTATAAACGACCTTTCCCGATGCGGCTACCAAGGCCACCGGAGCGACTTCCTGCGCCTGAGCGGAGACCATCCCCAACAGGGCGCATGCCCAGATTAATAATTGATTTTTCATGTTGTCCGTATTTGTGTTTTAGGAATATTTGCTGCGATCTGCGAGCCTCAAGCCGCAGGCTGCAAGCCTCAAGTCAAGCTACTTTGATTTTCTGAAAACGCCCCAGCCGGCCACCTGCCCTTGCGGGGAAACGGCCACCAAGATGCCCAGCCCAGGATACACCCACAGCGAGCCTCCCCGGTCGGGCAATACCCGCTGCGGTGCGCCGTAAGCCTCCAATACCGCAGCCGATGTGGCGCCTGCGCCGATGCTGTTGGCTGTTTGATTTTTGCCCGTACCCTCGCACCAGTGAACCACTGCGTACTGTTGGCCGTCGTCTTCGTAGTGGAGCCAAAGCGCCGAGTCTGCCCATGTTTTTTTACCACAGACGACCTGCTTGGCCACCCGAATTTCTTTGTCCACTTCGGGGCTGCGGAGAAAGTCCTCTATGGCCAGATTGTCTATGCGTTCCAGGCTTGGAGCAGCCACGTCGCGGGGAGGCGCCGGCGGGTTACCCTGCAACACATCGAGATTGATGCCCGCCAAAACGTTGCCGCGCTGGTGTGCAGTCGCCAGCACTGTCTGCGCTTTGGCCGTATCACCCTGCATGGCATGGAGCACGCCCTCCAGCACCTCAAAACCGGCAACCTGGGGCGCAGCGGCGAGTCGGCGGCCTTTTTTCATCCAAAACGCGGCCTCCTCCCATTCGCCGTTGACCGCATACACGCAGGCTTTGTGCAGGTAGGCGGGCGCGTACTTCGGATCGAGGAGGATGGCGCGGTCGAACTGCTGAATCGCCTCATCGAGTAGTGCTTTGCGAACTTCCAAACGATCTGATTGCACGCTTTTGAGGCTGTGCAGACGGGAGTGAGCATCCAATTCAAAGGGTAAAATATACCCCAGTTCGGCGGTACTGAAATAGGGCAGTGCTGCCAGCGCCAGGTTGACGCCCGCGTTGTTGTAAATTTCCCGGCTCTGGAAATCCTGCAAAATATAGCGATGATACTGCGCCGCCGATTCGTAGTTTTCCAAAATACTGAGGTAGCGGGCGGTTTCAAATACCGTTTGGAGATCGAGCAGTCGGCGCATGGCATCTTGGCTCACGGCCACCCGCTCCGGAAGACTTGGATAGCCCTTCAATGTATCCGGCAAGCCATAAGACCGGTAAATCTGCTCCAGCAAACGCGGCATGACACCATATACATCGTAGCCCGCCGAAAACGCCAGCACTCCGCCCATATAGTCGGCCTGGGTTTCCTGCTTGATTCCTTCGTCTATCTCACCGATGGCTTTGGCGGCTTTGAGGCCGGAGTGGCTGTGCGCAAAATTGCGGTTCCAGTCGTGTTTTTCATAATAATGAGTCAGTTCGTGGGCCAACAGCGCGGCCATGGCTGCCAGAGAATCGGGGCCGAACTGCACGCACACATCGTAGGCTTTTTCCTCCATGCCGATGCGGATTTTCTTGGGGTCCATCCAAGCCACATAGCGCGCACCGTTGGTCATCACCAACTCGGGCGATTGCTGCCGGGCATCTCCGCGGGCCTGCAACAGGTCTTTATATACCTTGTTCGCCACCTCGAATTTATACGCGGCAGCGGCTTGCAGCCCCGCACTACCGGACGGATTGAGTACAAAGGCAAAAGCGTGTTCTTCCTGTGCGCACATGGCATTGAGGATGAACAGCAAGCCTGCGGATATGAGCGTTTTTTTCAGCATGGATGTTGTTGTGTTTTTATGACTACTCAGTCGCCCTGCAAAAAGCTGCGAGCCGCGAGCTATGAGCCACGAGTTTGATTTCCAAAAATAAAAAAGGGCATTTTTTCAAGATGAGATTTTGAAATTCCCCAAATGAAAAATCTAATTTATGAACGAGAAAACAAACTCATAGCTCGTGACTCATAGCTCGTAGCTCAACAGAGTTCACAGTTGCTCCGAAGCATAATTCGCCCAGCGCTCCAATTTTCCATCTGCACCCAGCACGAAGAGCATAGCCTTATACACCATGATCTGCCCGCGAGGGGTTTCAACCGTTTTGCCCGGCTCGCCGTATTGGGCCACGATGTCTGCACGCGATTGACCCAAGCCGATGCCGCGGGCCGTTTTGCCCTGATACCCCGGCGCGGTAAGTTGATAAAAATGCAGATCGCCGGTTTTTACGTTGTGACTGTAAAAAAGACGGGCCGGCTGATCAAAACCCGTAAACTGATAAAAATCCAGCGCGCTTCCGACAGCCACTTTTTTGCCCGGATCAAAAGGCGGCTCTGAAGACAAATCAGACAGCGCCTTGCCGGCAATGCGTTCTCGGACCAAGCCCGCGGGTGCAGCTCTCTCCGGCGACAGCGGTTCATTGCGCAACACTTTGAGGTTGTATGCGGCCAAGTAGTCTCCTTGTTGGGCTGCGTTGCGGAACAGTGTGTCGGCCTGTGCGGTGCGTCCCTCACGGGCTTCCAAAATACCGAGCAGCACATCGGCATCTCTGGCGATTTTGGGGTATTGGCCGCGCTGAGCAGCTTGTTTCGCTTCGGCAGATGCGTAAAAACGGGCGCGGGTGTAATCATCCAGCAGGGCGTAGGCACAGGCTTTGTTCACATAAGCCGGCGCGTAGTTCGGGTCGAGGCTGATGGCTGCATCGAAATGGAGGATGGCCTGTCGCAATATCCGCTCGCGCACATTGGCCATGCCGTCGCCTTTAGAGGCAGAGGATTCCAGATCGAGTTCCAGCGGAAAGCGAAATTTCAACTCATTGGGATTGAAATATTGCAGGGCATCGAGTACGGCAGCCACACCGAGGTTGTTGTAGATTTCGCGGCTTTGGTACTGCATCAAAACATAGCGATAAAACTCATAAGCCTCCGCGTATTTGCCGGTGGCGGTCAGCAGATTGGCCATATCGAACACATCCACTAAGCTGCTCAATTTTTCCGCCGTACGTTTGCCCAGCGCCTGCCGGTCGGCGAGCGAGGGATAGCCGGGAATGTTTTCAGGCATACCGTAGGCTTTGTACAGACGGGCAAGCACCTCGCCGCCTTTATCGAACAAACCAAAGCCCGCAGAATAGGCCAAAAATCCGCCCAGATAATCGGCCTCGGTTTCTCTCCGTGCGGCATCGGCTAAGCTGTCCAATTTCATGCTGCCGATTTCAAGGTCCTTATATTCTGCCGCAAACCCCTTTTGCCACACATGTTTTTCGTAGTAATGCGTCAGTTCGTGGCCCAGCAAAAAGGCGATGGCTGCCTCTGATTCCTCACCAAAACCGACACACACTTCGTAGGCTTTTTCTTCCAGTACGATTTCGAGCCTGTCGTAGTCAATGCCGGCTACGCGTCGCTCCTCTCGACGCATGAAGAAATTAGGTACCGGATACCGAAAATCTCCGCGAGCTTGTACAAGCTTGTTGTAAATGGCCAGCGATCGGACATACTGCGGCGAGTCTTTCAAATCGGGACCCCGGAGGGCAGACGCGCCGGGCTTTTGAGCCAATGGCAGGGTGCCGAAACTGCGCTCCTGTGCAAAACCGAGCAGCGGCAAAAGGAGCATAATGGGTAAAAGGATGTTGGTGTATCTCATGATGAATTTTTTTTTGGTAGGCAGTAGCCGCGCCGTGGCGCGGGGTGCTAAGCGTAGAGTGATCACAGCCAGTAGCCAGTAACTTGAGGCTTGTGGCCAGTAGCTTAGGGCAAGTAGCCGTTCCAACCCGAAATCAATAGTACAAAACTTTGACATCGTTCCAGTCCTTATCCTGCATAAAAAAGCCGGCCGTGCCCGCGTATGCTCCTTCGTGGATGAGTGTGGCGCCAAGATGCCCCTCAATGGCGCAAAACCGGATGACGGCCCCCGCTTCCTGAATCGTTTTGGCCCGGTAGAGCCTCATTGCACCCTGCTTGCTCATGCCGCCCAGCGCGCCCAATCCATAAGCTGCCTGGCCGTCAATCAGATTGAACGTAGCCCAGCCGTCACCGACACCGACCGCTTCAAACTGCTGAATGCGGGACTTCGGTTTGGCACTGCTCAAGAGGATGCCGGAAGCATTTTCCGACAGGCTGTAGTCGGTATAACTGCGAAAAAAATGGTGCGCAATTTGCTCTAAGCGCTTTTGTTCCAAGTCGCCCGAAACCAGCGCTACCTCCTTGCGGGCGAGGCCCTGTTTCAGCGTCAGTCGCACAGTGTCGCCGGGAGCGAGGTCTTCCAGAATGCGCACTGCATCCTGCAGGGTGGTCAGTTCTTCGCCATTGATGCGGGCGAGGGTAGCGCCTTTCATTTCTTTGAGCGCTTCGGAAGCCGGGCTGTTTTCGAGCAGGGCATTGATGAAAGGAGGGCTTTCTATGCCGGAGAGCGAAGTGGCAGAGGCCAGTTCTATGCCGAGAAAAGCGCGCTTCAACCGGCCTTTATTGGCAATGATATTGCGGGCTAATTGGATAGCTTTTTGACCTTCCAGCGCAAAATTGAGTTGTGAAAACAGGTACTCCTGCCCGTTTTTTTCGTGAGTTTCTATCCAGGTGTTGATGCCCACTACCCTACCCTGCTCGTCCACCAGTGGGCCGCCGCTATTGCCCCAGATCAATGTGGCGGTGTGTTGCAAAAAGCCGAAACGCCCCGTTGCAGGCCGGTGGTAGGCTCTGTTTTTGCCGCTGACAATGCCCTCGGTGATGGAATACGGGTATTTGCCTAAGGGATTGCCGATGGCATACACTTTTTGGGCAAACCGGGCTTCCCGGTCACTGAAACGAAGGGCCTGCACTTCCGGTCCGGGCGCCGCGCCGTCAAACTCCAGCACGGCAATATCGTAAAAGCTGTCGCCGCCCACGATTCGCAGCGGGTAGCGGGTTCGCTGTATGCTGTATGCGTAGATGGCGCCTTCGCCTTTTTCGGCCGCGTCAATGACGTGAACATTGGTGAGGATGTAAAACCGCCCCCCCAATTCGATCACAAAACCGGAGCCGGTAGAGATGGCCTCGCCCATTTGCAGGTTGCGCTCATAGGCTATTTCGGCATAGCTTTTGGCGGGTTTGCCAAAGCCCATCACCACATCGTTTTCAGCGGTTTTATAAATACCAATGGTGAGAATGCCGGAAAGCGCCTGCTCCAACGGCGTAATGTCTTCGCTCTGGCCATAAGCCGCCCAACTGAAAGCGAGCAGAAGTAATAATGCAACCATGCGTGTCATAGTATGTAGATTTGAGGTGGTAAAATACGATAATCAATGATTTATCGCTGTAAAATTCATTTGTCGAAGGTTCAAAATGTTACCCGCTGCACTTCTGAAGTCAGGACGTAACCGGAAATTACGCCTGCGCGGTCACTTCACCATGCCCTGTACCTTCCCAATAATCGCCTCCACCAAGGCCGGCACATTGCTCTTCTTGCCCGTTACCGAAAATTTATCTCCCACCACCTCATTGCCTTTGAACAGCCGTGCGCGCACTGTCACCGCATCGCCGGCGAGGGTGTATAGACCTTTGATGGAATAGGCATTTTCGTACTCGTTCACGTTGTCCCAGTACAGCATATCGGCCTGCGCGCCTTTGGATGTGATGCTTCGGAAGTAATCGGCCAGTGCATTGCTCAGGCCCAGTCTGTCGTCGAAGATGTCGTCGTCCAAAAAGTTGTTTCTCACAAATACCGGCTTGGCTTTCGCCAAAGGAATCTTCACTCCCGGCCCCACAAGGCCGATGTCGAAACTGGCCCCGCCGTCGGGGAAAGCCAGCACGGGGCTTTGTATGCCGCCGATACCGCGGGCCAATTCGGGCACCCGGTTGCGGGCGTGCTGAAACAGCGTCATCACATCCACTACGTTGCCGTCACTCAAAGCCGGACCGCTCATGCCTTCCAACAGGCTGAACGTGAGCAAACCCTGCCCGTACTGCCCCGCCTCGTAACTCACCATATCGGCAGCCGAACCGGTAAGGATGAACATGCCCGTGCGGTCTTTCATGCGATCCAATGCCCGGATTTGGGTGGAACTGAGGTCTTTTCGCACCGCCAGGTCTTCTACGATCTTGCCCGAATTGCAGGCGTCTATCACCATCACCTGCTTGAGCGCAGGGATGGCTTTGATCCACTCTGTCAGTTCAGCGGAGGAAATGGCGTAGTTGTTTCTGATCTCCGGGTCGCTGAGGTTTTCACTCGCTATGTCTTTGGTCAGATAATAAAATTGAGCGTTTTCGGCAGCGCCATAGGTCACGCCATGCCCTGAAAAATAGACCATCAGCACGTCCTGAGCTTTGGCTTTGATTACCAAATCTACAAATGCCTGGCGTATGGCTGCCTTGCTCGAAATGCCCTGCCGCTCCGGGTCATCGGCGCGGGTGTTGAGCAGCGTGATGGCCACCTTGTCGGCATACACGCCGGGGGCTGCCGCCCGGAGCGCCTGACTGAAATACACGGCGTCTAAGTCGGCGTATTTCAAATCCAACTTGTCGCCAGAGTAATCGGCCGTGCCTATCACGATGGCGTACAAAGCGGGTTTGGGCCGCGAGAGCGTGGCGGCGGCAGGGCCGGAGGAGGTTCCGCGCGCGATGGCCGGGGGCTGGTAGCCGAGTTCCAATGCCGAGCTTTTCAGCCAGCCCTGCGCGTTGTATGCCCGCAATGCCAGCAGGTTGTTTTCGCCGGGCAGGTAGTATTCAGCGAATTGCGTCAGATCAATGCTTACACGCTCGGCGCGCTGTGGATTGGCGTCTTCCAGCACTTCTTTGCCGTTGACAAAGAGGCTGAGCTTTCCGATGCCGCCGGAGCGGGGCGTCAGCGTTACGGCGAGGCTGAGTTGGTCGGCGCCGATGGCGGCATCCAATTTGGGGTACAGCGGCAAAGCGCCGAAGCCCTCCACCGAGCGCAGCGGGTCATCGTTGAACCCCAGCAGCTTACCCAGCAGGCCGGGTTCGTAGTAGCGCTCTTTGAGTTGTCCTAATTCGATAACTTCCAGACCTTGAGTGTAATACATCAGTTTCATGGCGCCGGGCGAAGCATCGAACAGGCCAAATGGCGTAGTGACGACCCACTCGCTGGTATCGAGCGAAATGAAGGTCATCAGACATTGGCCGCTATTTGCATCCCAAATTTTCACAGTATTGTCGTCACTTCCCGTCAACACCTTCCGGCCATCGGGCGAAAAGACTGCCGACCGAACGAAGGAGGTATGGCCTCTCAATGTCAGGGTGTCAGGGGAGGATAAACTCCACCATTTTGCTGTGCGGTCTCCGCTTCCGGTCAGAATTTTTTGGCCATCCGATGAAAAGGCGACCGAGGTGAGCGCGTCGGCGTGCCCTGAAAAAGTGCGCGGATCGCCGCCCGACGCAGCCCATAACTTCGCTGTTTTATCACTTCCACCGGTCAGCACTTTTTGTCCATCCGGTGAAAAAGCGACCGACGAAACTCTGCCGGCCGGGTCCGAAAATGTATGCTTTACGCCGCCCGACAAGTCCCACAACTTTGCGCTTCGGTCCCCGCTTCCCGTCAAAACTTGCCGGCCATCGGGCGAAAAGGCTGCCGACCGAACGAAGGAGGCATGGCCTTTGAATGTTTGAATTTCCCGCCCCGACAGGTTCCAAAGTTTGGCCGTACTGTCTGCGCTTGCCGTCAACACTTGCCGACCGTCGGGCGAAAAGGCAGCCGAATAAACGGTCGAACGGTGGCCTTTGAAGGTTTGAGTTTCCCTTCCCGACAGGTTCCACAACTTCGCCGTGCTATCTGCGCTTGCCGTCAACACCTGTTGGCCGTCGGGCGAAAACGCTACCGACCAGACCAAAGTATCATGCCCCCGAAATGTTTGAACATCGCGCCCCGGCAAGTGCCACAGCTTCGCCATCCCGTCTGTGCTTCCCGCCAGTATCTGCCGCCCTTGAGGAGACCAGGCCACAGAACTGATGGGAAAGGAATGCCCCCGAAAACGCTGCATTTCCTGCCCCGACAGGCTCCACATTCCGGCCGTTTTGTCAAAACTTCCCGTCAGCAGTTTCTGACCATCGGGCGAAAAGGCGATTGAACTGATGATGACGGCATGGCCCGAAAAGGAGAGAGAGTCTCTGCCCGATAAGTCCCACCAGATCACGGTTCCGTCGCCGCCGCCGGTTCCGATCTTATTGCCGTCGGGCGAAAACGCTACCGCCCTCACCTGAAAGGCATGGCCTTTAAATGTTTGCGGATTTCCCCCGGCTACGGGCCACAATTTCGTGGCGCCGTCCCAACTTCCCGTCAGCACTTTTTGGCCGTCGGGTGAAAAGGCCACAGAACTGACGACGGAGAAATGCCCGCTGAACGTCTGCGGGGCGCCGCCCGACAGGTCCCACAACTTTGCAGTCTTATCAAAGCTCCCCGTCAACACTTTTTGGCCGTCGGGCGAAAACGCAACAGAGGTTATCTCGGAATCGTGGCCCGACAAGGTTTTAGGAGCGCCGCCCGATACATTCCAAAGTCTGGCAATTCCGTCGCCGCTTCCGGTCAGCACCGTTTTACCGTCCGGGGAAAAGGCTGCGGAATTGACGTGGGAAGTATGCTTGAAGGTCAGCGGCTCGCCGCCCGACAAGCTCCACAACTTCACAGTGTTGTCAAAGCTGGCCGTCAGCACCTGTTGGCCATTGGCCGAAAAAGCTACCGAACTGACCCCGGAAGTATGCCCGCTGAAGGTTTTAATTTCCCGCCCCCGCAAGTCCCACAATTTCGCCGTTCCATCCCAACTGCCGGTTAAGACCTGTTGGCCGTCGGGAGAAAAAGCCGCCGCCGTTACAATGCCGGTATGCCCGATGGGCACGACCAATTGCGGGACCTGTGCTGCCAGCCCGGCTGCCAATGCCAAAAACATGAGTATGAAAGGTGTTTTTTTCATGACTTGTATTTTGAATTTTCCATGCTTAGTGAAGGGGTGACTACGGAGTTGCACCCTTGATTAAGTCACCCCTTCACTCGCCTATACTACTTCTCCATCCCTTGTACCTTCCCCACCAATGCCTCCACCAGCGCAGGCAGGGCATTTTTGTTGCCGGTCACCGTAAACTCCTGGCCTACCACCTCATTGCCTTTGAACAGCCGTGCGCGCACTGTCACCGCATCGCCGGCGAGGGTGTATAGACCTTTGATGGAATAGGCATCCGGTATGTTTTTCAAATCAAAAAACAGGAAGCCGGCCCCGGCGGCATCTTCCTCCCGCAGGTAATTGTTGACGGCATCCGCCAGATGGAGCGGATCGTTGAACTGCACTTCGTCCTGAAATATACTGCCGACAAACACAGCGCCGGCCCGCGCCGCCTCGATTGTTACATTTTCGTTCACCCTGCCGATGAAGATGGCGCCGGCATTTTTGGGGTAATTGGGGACCGGCTCCTGCACAAGCCGAAGCTCGGCCGCCAACTCGCGCACGCGGGTGCGGGCCTGATCGAAAAGGCGCATCACGTCAATATCTCTGTCGAGGTTGAGCGCGGCGCCCTGCATGGCTTCGAGCAGGCTGTAGGTGAGCAGGCTTTGGCGGAATTTGCTGGCTTCGAAGCTCTTTTGGTCGGCGGCACTGCCCGACAGGATGAACATGCCCGTGCGGTCTTTCATGCGGTCCATGGCACGGATCTGGCTGGCTGTCAGCGATTTTCCACCGGCGCCCATGTCCTCCACCATTTTGCCGGAATTGCAGGCATCCACGATGAGTACCTGCTTTTGGGCCGGCACCTTATTGATCCATCGGGTCAGCTCCTCGCTGGAGATGGCCCGTGCAGCGCGGATGCCGGGGTCGCTGAGGTCGAAGGAGCCGGTTTCCATCGTAAGAAAATAAAACAGCGATTTTTCGGCCTCGCCATAGTTGACGCCGTGCCCGGAAAAGTACGCCAGCAGGATGTCTTCGGCTTTGGCCTTAACGGCGATGGCCTCGAAAGCAGCCTGGATACTGGCCTTGCTGGGTTGCAGCTTGCCCGGCGTGGTGCTGAGCAAGTGCATAAATACGCTATCGGCCCCGAAAAGCTCGCCGCCAGCTTGCCGCAGGGCAGCGGCCATGTCCTCTGCGTCCTTGGCGGTGTACTTCAGGTCGAGCGCAGTGCCCGCATAATCGTGAACGCCGACCAAAAGCAGGTGCAGGGCGGGGCGGGGCTTCCGGCGAAAAGGACCGGGGCTTGCCGATTGTCCGGGACCGCCTTTGGAACCAACGAATACCGGGCGGTAGCTCAGGGTGTACAGCGGGCTGCGGAGCCAGTTTTCCCGGTTGTAGGCCCGCACCGAGATAGTATTGAGCGTGTCGGACAAAAAGTAGCGGGCATACGGCTCCAAATCCAAAACAATGGTGGTGTCTCGGCTCCAGCCCGGCCCGGCGCCCTGCAAGGCATCTTCGATGATCTCTTTATCATTGACAAATATGCTGAGCTTGCCCATGCCGCCTTTGCGTGCTTGGAGTGCGATGCGGAGCTGGTGCTTGGCGCTGTCCAACTGGAGCTGGATGAGAGGGTACAAGGCGATGGCCTCGAAGGCAGCTACCGAGCGCAGGGGTTCGTTGGAGAAGCCCATCAGCTTGCTCAGCAGGCCGGGTTCGTAGTAGCGTTCTTTGAGTTGTTCCAGTTCGATGACTTCAAGGCCCTGAACGAAATACATCAGGTTCATGGCGCCGGGCGAAGCGTCGAAAAGGCCGGAGAGCGTGGTGACGACCCACTCGGTGGAATCTATGACAATGAGAGTGGCTTGTTCCTGGCCTGCCAGATTCCATATTTTTGCCGTGCCATCCCAGCTGCCCGTCAGCACCATTTTGCCGTCGGGTGAAAAGCCAACCGCTGCCACAAAGCCATTATGTCCCACGAAGGTTTGAAGCGTGCTATCGGCCATATTCTTGAGCATCGCCTTGTTTTTAAAGTCGCTCGTTAGCTTCGTTTTACCATCGGGAGAAGTAGCGATGAAGCTCATTGTTCTTTTGGGTGGCATTGGCGAGCCAAGGGGACGAACCTCATGTCCTGTCAGTTCCCAACTTAATGGCGGATTATTACCATTAGGGTATATCCACATAGACTTACCGTCGGGGGAAAAAACGGCATCCGCGATTTGATGGGTATGCCCTGTGAAAGAAAGTATTTCTTGCCCCCTGCGGCTCCATAGCTTAGCTAAGCCATCTTCACTTCCTGTCAGTATCGTTTGGCCGTTGGGCGAGAAGGCCACCGCTGTAAGCCATTTTGCATGGCCGTTGATGGTTGTCGAGGGCTTGCCGGTTTCTATCCCCCACACTTGTGCTTTGCCATTCCTGTGTCCTGTCAAAATGGTTTTTCCGTCGGGTGAAAAAGCGGCGGTCACCATGCTTTTCGTTGGGTCTGCAAGGTTACGCCGTTCGTTGCTCTTTAAGTCCCAAAGCTTTACGCCGTTCCTGCTGCCGGTCAGCACCGTTTGGCCGTCGGGTGAAAATGCTACGGCATTACACGCTCCATCCCGCTGGGCGAAAGTTTGAAGTTGAGTGCCCGACAAATCCCACAAGGTAGCCGCGCCCCATTTTCCCTCCAATTCTCCACCGCCAATGAGGATAGTGCGACCATCCGGTGAAAAAGCTACGGCACGAACAGCCGTAACGCCATCTGACTGGATGTCCATAGTTTGTAGCGTATTGCCATTCATATCCCACAACTTGACTGCACCATTGGTGCTCCCCGTCAGGATGGTCTTGCCGTCGGGCGAGAAGGCGACTGCTTCCACCCAGTAGTCGTGCCCGATGAAGGATTGCCTTTCCGTGCCTGTGATATCCCACAATTTGGCGGTATGGTCGGTGCTACCCGTCAGCACCATCTTGCCGTCGGGTGAAAAAGCGACGGCTAATACAGGCGCCTTTGATTCGAAGGTCTGAAGCAATCTACCCTTTACATCCCACAACTTGGCCGTTCCATCCTGTCCTCCCGTGAGCACAAATTGGCCATTGGGAGAAAACGCCGCCGAGGAAATTCCTTGCACGTGTCCGAAAGGAATGACCAATCCGGGGGACTGCCCTTGCAGCAAAACCGCCACAAACAAAAGCATGCCATTTAGAAATCCGCTTTTTATGGTTGGTATTTTCATCATGTTTATTTGATAAAGCCTTGTACCTTCCCCACCAATGACTCCACCAGCGCAGGCAGGGCATTCTTATTGCCCGTCACCGTAAACGCTGAGCCCACCACCGTTTTGCCTTTGAACAAGCAGGCGCGCACCGTCACCGCATCGCCGGCGAGGGTGTAGCGCCCTTTGATCGAGTAGGCATTTTCGTGCTAGCTTGCATTCCAGTACAGCCGGCAGCAACAGAAAAACAAGGCGTTTTCTCATGTCTGATATGGATTTTGGCTAAAAACGAATACTGATAATTGTGGCGGGTGCCCGCTCTACCTGCCTCCCCCGGCCCCTCCAAAGGAGGGGAGTCGTCAGGCTGCGGGCACCGCCTGCCTGCCGGTAGGCATGGGGTCATCCGCTACATGGCCTCCTAAGGTCGGCCATCCGCTCCTGCCCCTGCCGCAACGCGATCCATCCGGGCGGCGCTTTTTTACTACCTTCCATTTGCCTGAACCGCAAAAAGTGACCTCTCCGGCTGGTAAATGTACCTGTTTTCCGGCTTTGTAACGGCAGCGCAGCCTGCCTTGTGATGTGCAGACAGCGTGCCGCATGGTGCGAAGATACGCACGGCGCGGTGGATTTAGTGCTAACATGAAGTGTTTTCCCTAGGGGTTGTGTAAAGAGTCCCTTGCTGGGCGGTGCCCTTAAGCGGGAGCGATTCCCCCCCCCCCAAATCATGCGCATTTTCTCTACAGCCCTCTCTTGGAGTTTGTGACGAAGATTTTAGGCCCCAAAGGTAAAAAAAGAGGTTTTTAGGCTCCTTTTTTGGCCTTTTGATGCTTCTGTGCCATTTTTATCGCAAGTTACTTTTTTGTGACACACTTTTTTGAATACTCTCGAAGAACGCAGGCAGAAGGAAGAAGAACGCAGGCAGAAGGAACAAGCACTTGAGCAAGCGCGAGAGGCCCGAATTAAATTAGCTCGCTTGCTGCTGCGCACGGGCATGTCCGCCAAAGATGCGGCGCTTGAAGCCGGGCTGTCGGAGGAGGAACTAAAAAAAATGGAATAATCCAGCCCCTCAGCCCTCGTTAAAAAACGCCCGCAACTGAGCCGCCACTACACTGGGGTCGCATTGATCCAAAGGGTGCGGCTGATCCTCCAAGCGCACATAGCTTGCCCGCGGGATCAGTCCCACAGCCTGCCGGCATTCTTCCTCCGATACCATATTGTCCAAACTTCCCCTCGCCATGAGCACCTCCGCCTGTATGCGCCCCAAGGCTTCATTGGTCAGAGGCGGCGCTTCGCCGAGGGCGCGCAGCAGCCCGGCTGTATTGGCTACATTTTTTTCCCAATGATCTGCGCCGTGTTTTTGGGCCAGAGACGCAGCAAACAGCGGGACTTTTTCCAAAATTTTGGTCGGATCCAGTCTGCCTGCCTCTTTGGCGCCGGTTTCAGGCGTCCAGGCCAATTTGGTGCCCAGGGTAAACACTTTTTCCACCATTTCAGGAAAAAGGGAAGCGAAATAGAGCGACACATACCCGCCCATGCTGTATCCGAAGAGGCGGAGTTTTTGCTGGCCGGAAGCGTAGCGGCTCACCGTTTTGGAAAATTCTTCAATAGAAAACCTGTCGGGGGGCAATGCAGCCAGCAGTCCATGACCGGGGAAGTCAATGGCTACAGAAAGCAGGTTTCCATTCAGGGCAGCTTGCAGGGGAGCAAAATCGGCGGCGCAGCCCAGCGCCCCGTGTAGCATCAGAATCGGTTTCATGGGAGATTCATTCATTGGTTTTATTTGTTTTTTTCTGTAAACGCCGAAAGCACTGCAATGGGTCGTTGCTTACATAAATACAAAGATCAAGGATTGTATCCCGATGCTGAATGAGCGGAGGAAGATGCCTGACGCAGGGTGACAGGCTGCCGACGTCGACCACTCATAAGTGCGCTGATTATCAGACATCAGACATTGCCATCAGGCATCATTATCTATTATCAGAACAGTCGTTTTTGAAATATACTCCTCAAGCAAAATGATTTTTTTCCAATATGTATTGCTTTTTGGGACTTTTGACTAATTTTGTACATCTCTTTAGAAATGTCGCGCATTTCTGATACCCAAGCAAACGCAAATCTTACTATTTTTTTTTGAGTTATTTCATCTACTACCACACCACGGCACACATAGTAGTGTGCGGTGGTGGCAATGCTATTCTATTCATCTAACCATTAAATATCATGAAACATGAAGCGATTGACTTTACGATTGTTGGCCATTGCCATCTTCGGCCTGTTTTTCCTCCAACATGCGGCGGCGCAAGATCACCTCTCTGTGGCCAAAGCATTTGTACAAGACAAAGCCGATGAACTGAGCATCTCCAAAAGGCAGGCTTCCGACCTGTTGCTCGGCAGTTCGCACCAGAGCGAAGACATCGGAGTGACACACTTTTATTTTCAACAGCACATCGGCGGCGTGCCTGTCCACAAAGCCGTTCTCAATGTCCACGTTGGGAAAGACAACAAGGTGCTGACACACGGCAGCAGTTTTGTGCCCGATTTGGAAACACGAGTGGTTTCCTCGCGTGCTGTTTTGAGCGCCCGCCAGGCATTGGAGGCCCTCATAGTTGCTATGGACTATCCTGCGAAGGAGGCTCTGTCTGTAAAGGAGACCAAAGGCGGCCCTACTCAGGAGGTCGTTTTTGACAAAGGCAAAATCTCTATGGAAGACATTCCGGTGAGCCTGATTTATCAGTCATTGGAAGACGGCAGCGTGAGATTGGCCTGGAACATCCTCATTGATGAGCCGGGTGGCCAAAACTACTGGACCATCCGCGTGGATGCCGTTACCGGCGAAATTCTTGAAAAAGAAAACCTCGTCATTCACTGCAATTTCGGAGACGCGCCCCACACCCATCGCGCCGGCTCTGAAGGGCCTTACCATGTAGAGCAGTTGATGCAGGCCAATGCCGCAGCCAACGCCGCACCCGTAGTAGGCGGCGGGTCCTATCGCGTTTTTGCCATGCCTTTGGAAAGCCCCATTCACGGTGCGCGTACTTTGGTAACCGATCCTGCCGACGCCATTGCCTCTCCCTACGGTTGGCACGATACCAACGGCGCTCCGGGCGCTGAATTTACCATCACTCGTGGCAATAACGTACATGCGGCCCTCGATTTGAGTGCGCCCAATGGCGCTGATGCAGGCTCAGAGCCTAATGGCGGCGCCGAATTGGTATTCGATTTTCCATTCGACCCAAATGCCGCACCCGACACTTACCGCCCGGCAGCAGTGACGAATCTTTTCTTCTGGAACAATCTGGTACACGATTTTGCCTATAAATACGGCTTTACGGAAGCAGCGGGCAATTTTCAGGTCAATAATTATGGTCGCGGAGGTACCGCCAATGACGATGTAAGAGCCGAAGGACAAGACTACAGCGGTACCAACAATGCCAACTTTGCCACACCGTCAGACGGCAGCCGTCCGCGTATGCAAATGTTTGTCTGGAATCAGGGGCTGAGCAGTGTCACGGTCAATTCGCCCGCGCCTGCCGTTTACAACAACATCGGCAATGCAGGCTTCGGCCCGCTCAATTTCAATATGAGCGGCGATCTGGAATTGTCCAATCCAATAGATGCCTGTGCAGCCCCGGGCGCCTCCATCGCCGGCAAAATTGCTGTCATTGATCGCGGCAATTGTACTTTTGTTGATAAAGTGCTGGCTGCTCAAAGCGCCGGCGCTATTGGTGTGATTATCTGCAACAATGCAGCCGGAGACCCCATCACTATGGGCGGTACCGGGGCGGTCACCATCCCTTCTTTGATGATGACCGACGTTGACTGCTTTGCGCTTAAAATGCTCATGCAGTCAGGTACTGTGAATGTAAGTTTGAGCAGGGTTTTGAAGCAATACGATTCCGACTTCGACAACGGTGTTATTGCACACGAATACGGTCATGGTATTTCCAACCGTCTCACCGGCGGCCGCACCAATGTGAACTGCCTTGGCAATCAGGAACAAATGGGTGAAGGCTGGAGCGACTGGTACGGCCTGATGATGACCCTCAAGCCCGGCGACAGCCCTACCACGCCACGCGGCATAGGTACTTATGTGTCTGGCCAAACAACTTTCGGCGGCGGCATACGCCCCACGCGCTACTCTACTGATATGTCTGTCAATACGGCCACTTACAACACCATCAAGACGGTTTCTATACCTCATGGCGTAGGTTATGTATGGTGCGGCATGTTGTGGGACCTCACCTGGGCTATGATTGAAGATCACGGTTTTGCTACCGGTTTTGACGTGGCCATGTGGTTGGTGAATGACGGTATGAAGTTGCAGCCTTGCAGCCCTGGCTTCGTCACCGGCAGAGACGCCATTCTTGCTGCCGATCAGGCACGCTACGGCGGCGCCAACAGTTGCCGTATATGGGAGGTATTTGCCCGTCGCGGCTTGGGCTACAGCGCATCACAAGGCAGCAGCAACAACGTTATGGACGGCATTGAAGCCTATGACCTGCCCGACTATGACAATGACGGATATTCCTGCAAAGAGGATTGCGACAATTTTAATGCCGCCATCAATCCCGGCGCTTTTGAAGCCTGCGACGGCATAGACAACAATTGCAGCGGCCAGATAGACGAAGCCGGCCCGCCGCCAAGCCCCTGGACGACTGCCAACGTAGGTTTTGCCAATGGCAATACGGTTTACACGCCCTGCCCGGCAGTGAATCCGACCTTCACGGTTCAGGCCTCCGGCAATTCCGTTCAGAGCGCCGACACGGAGCATTTGGTCAGCCGCATGATCTGTGGTACCAATGCAAGCATCACTGTGAAAGTCAGCAGCTTGAACGGTGGTGGCTGGGCAGGCATCACCATGCGTGAAAGCGCTGCACCCGGCTCTAAAATGGTGGCTCTGAAAACGCAGCTCGGCAACAACGTCATCAGAGAAGTACGCGCCACGGCCAACGGGTTCAAGCAGTCCCAGAGCAGCCCGTCCAACCCTGCAAATGTCTGGTTGCGCATCAATCGCATCGGCAACAGCTTCCAGTTCTATGTTTCTACCAACGGAACCACCTGGCAATTGACAGGCAGCACTACGGTCGTTATGAACAACTGCCTCATGGTGGGTATGTTTGCAGAAAGCATCAACGTGAATACGGTGACAACCGCTGCATTCAACAACGTATCCGTTACGGGCGGCGGCGCATTGATAGCTCCGGTAACTACCGCTCAGGCAATAGATGCTCCCGCTATGCCGGAAGTAGCCGTCTTCCCCAACCCGAGCAACGGAACCTTGAACATAGACCTGGCTCAGTACGCAGGCAGGGAGGTTCGTCTGGAATTGTTCAGCGCGCAGGGGCAGTTGCTCAAAACGGTTGAAATTGACGAGGTACAAACGCAGATAGAGCAAATGAATCTCTCTGCTTTTGAAAACGGCATGTACATGCTGCGCGTACAAAGCGAAGGCTTGCCCGAAGTCAGCCGGCGCGTGGTATTGAGCAAAGCAGGCAAACAATAAGATTTCCAGGATTTTCCTGATCTCTTTTCAAGAATCATGAAGAGCCATCCTGAGCAATCGGGGTGGCTCTTTTTATTTTAATCGGCGTTGGAATGCTTCAATTTTTGCACGCTTTTAGCCAGCGCTTCACTTCCTTCTTTTTGTACAGCGGAGACATGATGGCATCGCTCAAAAAGCGTTGTTTGTTGTCAAATCCCAGACCCACAGCAATTGCTAACTCAGACAGGGCGCGCGTGAAACTTTTCTGCGCACAATGCAATCGGGCGGCGGCGTAGTACACATCGGGCGAATCCGGCGAAAGCCGAAATGCCTCCTGCAAGGCAGTATCTGCCTGGTCGAGGAGGCCCGCATCGGTGTGCAACTCGGCAATTTCCACCCAAGCGCCGACATCGTTGGGGTCTGTGGCTGCCACTTGTTGAAAATAGGAAAGAGCTTCTTCGGGGCGCATGAGTTCGCGGCAAACGATGCCCGCGTTGAACAATGCCGGAATGTAGGTCGGTTCCAAGGCGATACACCCTTTCCATGCGTTGAGCGCCTGCTCTTTGTTGTCCGCAGCGTAATAAACATCGCCCAATTTCCAGTATGTCAGGTAGTATTGATCGTCAAAGGACAGGGCCTTTTGCAGGGATGCTATTGCCGCGTCCCACTGTTGTTGTTCGGCCAGTGCAGCGCCCAGATTATGGTGCGCCAGTGCAAAGGTGCTGTCGTATTGCAATGCCCGCCGGCAGGAAGCCTCGGCTTCGGCGGGGCGCATCAGGTCCACAAGGGTTGCACAGAGGTTGGTTTCGGCCAGCACCCAGGTGGGCGACAGGGCCAGTGCTTGCTGGAAATGTGTGGCGGCGGTTTCAAAACTCCTCATGCGGCGGGCCAGCAACCCCAGTTCGTTGTAGGCATAAGCTGCGTTCGGATCGGAGGCCAGCACTTGCTGTTGAACGGAATCGGCCTGCCGGTACAAGTCCCGATTGCGCTCGCGTTCGCCTCGGAGACGCAAATTTAAGCCATTGAAATACAGTGCTTTGGTTTGTAAATCCCGGTAGGCAAAATGGGTTTCGCCCAATACTTCCGCCGCTTTTTGCAAATACGTTGGAAACTGCTCGTACCGGGCATCGAACGACCAACGGCGCCTCAGTTCTAATGGATTGGCGGCCAGATAATCGTTGATGGCTTGCTGTGCCTCGTCCATCAGCGCGGCGGCCAGACTGCGGCGCATTTCATTGTGCAAAGAGACTGCGGCAGGCTGCTTTCGCAAAGTTATGTACAGGCTGTAAGCATCGTCTTCGGCGGGCGGCAAGAGCCGTTTTTGTGACAGAGCCGACTGAAAACGACTGTACATGGCCTGCACGGTAGAGTCTTCGGGGTTGTAAACGGCAACAGAACGGAAGGCTACTGTATTGGAAATATGGGCGGAAACGACTGCCCTGCGTTCTTTGAGCGCGGCCAGCACGCCCTCATTTACACGGGCCATTTTCATGCCTTTATTGCCGGAGACCAGCGGAATCTGGCTGGTCGGCGCTACGGCTGCAGGCACCTGATCTTCCAAAAAACGTTGCAATTCCAGCAGCGTCACCGTCTGATCCTGGTTGGCGTCGGCCAGTCCGGTCAGTCCGTCCAATAGAAAATAGGTGAATACGCCATGCCCGCCGCCCCACTGCGCGCCCTCTGCCGAGAACTCGTCGGGTTGGCAGGAGAGCAGCCGGGCTTCGTTGGCAAACTGTTCTGCCAGCAATTGAGCTGTAGCCTGTGCGCCCCGGTTGGCGCTGCCGGCGAGTTTTCCGGCGTGGCAGGCATCGGTGATGAGCGCCACCTGCGCTTTGCGTTGGGTGCTGAGGGTTTGTACAATGGATTGCAGATAAAAAACCGGGAAGGCTCCGCCCGCCATGTAGGTGGAGGCCGGCGCGTCGTGGGTAAGCAGAAAGCCATGATTCATAACGGTTTGCGTTTCCATATCGCCGTGGCCGGAGAAAAAAATGAGCGCCATGTCGCCCTCTTTGCTTTCTTCGAGCAGCCAGGTGAGGGCGGCCGCCATTTGACCTTGCGTGGCCTGCCGGTTGGTCAGCAGTTTGATCTGATTTTCAGGAACAGCGCCGCCGGCCTCCGAGCGCAGGAAACGGGCGAAAGCGTCGGCATCGGCGTGTGCAAACTGTAGGCGGGGTATGCGCTCGTTGCTGTATTCGGACACGCCCACAATGACGGCGCGGGTAGTACCCTGCGGCGGTATCAGGGGCTTGAGTTGGCCATGCAGGCGCCCGGGCAGCAAGCCGGCGAGGATGGAAATGGCGATCAAAAAACGTTTGGTCATCATGGGTATGCCGGTTTGGGTGCGTATAATTGAATAGTTGATTTGTCAGAATGGGAAAACGTTACCGGTTTCGGGTTCCGGGTTCAAGGTTCCGGGTTTCATCCGCCGAACCACGCTACAGGCGTGGGAAGGCGGGTTCCCTCGCACTTAGCACCGCCTACCGCCCACCGCCCACCTTCCCCGTCCATAAGACTTTATTGTCGGCCACGACGACCAACTGCGCGTAATACAACCCATTGGGCAACAGCAGGTTTTGCGCGGCGTCCAACAGGTAGAGCTTTTTGGCGGCAAAAGCCCGGATGTTTTCATCTTCTTCTACCAAGGTGGCGGTCACTGGTATGCGAACGACGAGCTTCCCGTCGGGCCTCGTATTGTCAAGAAGTTGTAGTTCCAATTTCGGCAGGTCCATAGCTGTGAGCAGCCTGCCGGAGAAGCGGATTTGCCGGCTGCGGGCATCTGCTCCGGGCAGGGCGTCCAGCAGGGCGGTTTCTATGGTGAAGTAAGCATCAGGTTCCTTTTGAATGGCCTTTTCGAGGGCGGGCACGGGCGCGAAAAGATCGCGCGGGGCAGGCTTTTCGGGCTTGGGCGGCGGTGCGAGAGGAGCGGTATCCTGCGGCGGCGGCACATCGGCGATGGTATCCTGTACAGTCGGCGCTTCGGGAATGGGGGCCGGCGTCGGTTCCGGTTGAGGGCGAAGAATGAACCACCAGAGTGCTGCCAAAGCGCCGGCCAGCAGCACAACAGGCCAAAACCAACGCAAGCCGGAAGCGGGCGGCTGTGCATAAGCCTGTCCGACTTCGTCCAATTGGCGGCGGAAGTTCATTTTTCCCTTGTCGGCCATCAGTTGGTCGAGGCTGCGGTGCAGGGCCACCTCTTCGGCCAGAGCCGGATCGGCAGCTATTTCCTGCTCTAAGCGGGCGCGTTCCTCCTCGGAAAGGGCGCCGGCTATGTAAGCCTCGATGCGTTCGTACAGTTGTTCTTTCATTGTTTATTTCATATAGCTGAGCGCTGAATCTCACTCAGAACTCGCGGCTCGCGTCCCCGTCCCAGTCCTTGTATCGGACATCCGATTTGACCTGTTCGATGAGTTGTTCCTTGCATATAAATTTTCGTTTTTTGGCATATCCCACGCTGGAGAGCTGCATGGTTTCAGCAATTTCCTCCATGCTTTTTTTCTCAAAAAACAGTTCCAGCAGCTTCCGGCATTCGGTTCCGAGCCGGCGCAGGGCATCCCAGAAAATGCTTTCCCGTTCGGCCTGCACGAGATCGAACTCAATGTCGGTGCTGTCTGTGAATTTGAGATCATCGGTAAGGGATACCTCGGAGCGGGATTTTTTCTGGAGGCGGTTGCCCCAAAGATTGCGACACACGCCGTAGAGCAGGGTGGAAAAAGAGCTGCTGAGGGCAAAATTTTCCGTCCGGCATTTGTCGAAGAGCACGACGAGCGCATCCTGAAAAACATCGCGGGCATCGTCGTAGCTGCCGCCGTTTTGTGTGATGAGCGCATGGATGCGGGGCAGGAACTCGCGGTAGATGCGGTGCAGGCCTGCGTTGTCGCCGGTGCGGATGGAATTGATATGTTGTTGATCGGTATGGGTCATGGACTTGCGAAAATCTGGCGAAAGGTAAGCTGATTTTTGTGGAAAAAAGTACTTTTACCTGCCGGGGGATAACTTTTTGAGATTTGGGGCAAATGTAAGGTAGTACAAAAGCGCAGCCCGGAAGGTGTAGAGTCTTCTATTTCAGTACAAAAAATCAAAAAAACAATCGCCGGTAGCGATGTACACTATAAGGAGTCCCTGCTATCAACTCATCTTCAGACGAGTAGAGGGACGAGCGATGCTTTTTTCAGGGAAGACTGGAGGCGAGCGATGTCATTGTACAAAGATATGAGACCTGGGACGAGCGATGATGTTTTTTGGAGAAGACTGGGGGCGAGCGGCAGATTCATCGTAAAAAGAGTGAAATGAAATCTGATATCGTGATCGAAAATGTCATGAATAAAATACTCCAACGTTCTAACTATATTCACTTGCCATGAAGCATTTATTGATTTTTTATTTTTTAGTTTTTCTGACTGCCTGTAAATCAAAAGACGAAAGCAATAGTCATGCCATTGCTGAAAAAGAATTATTGGGCTTTTGGGCGGATACGGCTTTTACATATAAATTTAATAAAGATGGCACGTTTGTTTTTAAATCTAAAGGGCATTATGGCAATTCCTCTGAATATGGTATATATACAATCTTAGATGATTTAATTCTTTTAGTCCCCAATACGGACTGGAAGGCTTTTGATGGTGTTTTGAAAACAAAATTAAAAATAATGAGTAGCAGTTGCATAAGAGATTTTAACGACCATTACTACTGCTTAGCAAACGATTTAGTGAATTATTACTCTGACCAAGTGAATGATTTTCAAGAAAAAACCATAGACATATTGACGGAATTGCCCGATGTGGTCAGTTTAAAACGAGATATTTTCAAGTACGACACAGATAAGGAGACTAATATAGTTATAGCTTATGTTGGGATAACGGTTATTGAAAAAAATGAATTTCACTCGTTTATATTAAAAAACACTAGCATGTTAAATAATAGGACATACTCATCATTTTTAGTAAAAAAGAACCCATTTGAAATCTATCAGTACAACTTAAAAGGAAATTCTTTGAGATTACTTTACAAGGCTGATTGAAAGAAAAAAATGTGGTAGTTCCCCCGCCGGCGCGGAGTCTTCTGCCACAAAAAAATAAAAAAATAATCGCCGGTAGCGATGTACACTATAAGGAGTCCCTGCTATCACCTCATCTTCAAACGAGTAGAGGGACGAGCGATGCTTTTTTCAGGGAAGACTGGGGGCGAGCGGGAAGACTGGACGCGAGCTGGGAAAAAACAAGGGGAAAATCATTGACTAATAAACTAACATGATTACAGAAATTATTAAAGAGTGCCTTGAAAAAGGGATATTAATTTGTTTGATTCTCGACTTGAGTGATTGGGAGACCGTCATCATTGGCAAGGTATTGTCTTTTGATGATAAAAATATATTGATTAATGAGGTAAATCCTTACGGCAAAATAATCAGAAAAAAAAGAAAGATTAAAATATCCCAAATTAAGGTACTCAGCCATAGCGATATATACGGCAAGGACTTGGATTTTCTTCATTCAAATGCGCTTATTAACTCTTCCAATATCTCCTTAAAGGCGGTTATACTAATTTTTGCATCCATTGTTAATCAAATTTTGGTATTAATGACCGGGCGTTTTTTTGTTTTGCTACCGAAAACACCCGATACCGGCAATGTCGGCAGGAAGAAAAACCTGACTTGACGAAGTGGTAAGAATCAGTCCATTAATCTTTTCGGAATGAACGAGATACCCCTTTTTATCGCTGATAGTAACATTAGCTGCGAATTGAAAATTCGGTTCATTGCAATTTTCTATGAAGTAACCATAGGTATCAACAGAATAATCTGATGACATAATTAAATTTTCAATTGCAACTTTTTCACCCAAAACAGTTAGTTCTAAGCTGGTTTTAAACCCATCTGGTCTCCCAATATTTACCGTTATCAAAATATAGCAGCCGGACTCAACCTCATGTTTATTGGTCAGCACATATCCCAATACACCATCAACTTGATAATTATCTATTTTTTTCTCTATTTTACCCAACAGCTTTACTTTGCCCACATCACATAACCGCTCGCGCCGAGATTCCATCTCGCGTGAGCTATTATGCGGGTTCTACCCGCTTGTAAAGCACCTGCAAAAGCGAGCATCTGGCGGGTATGAACCCGCCGAAAAGTGGCACGAGATGGAATCTCGCGCCAGCATGACAGCGCGCTTGTTTGCGGTCTATTCTCCCTCCAGCATCTTCCTCAACTCATTCAGTTTCAGCATACAATCAATCGGCGTCAGCCGGTTCAGGTCGAGGTCGAGCAGGGCCTCTTTGATTTTGCCGGCGGTGGGGTCCACGGTTTCGAAGATGCTGAGTTGGTAGGGCTGCGCGGCGATTTGCTGCGTGGCGGCGCGTTTGCTTTGCGGGCCATTGCCGGCTGGGGGCGCATCGTCCACCGATTTGAGTTCCAATTGTTGCAAAATATGCCCGGCGCGCTCCACGATGCTGCGCGGCATACCCGCCATGCGCGCCACATGGATGCCGAAGCTGTGCTGACTGCCGCCCTCGGCGAGTTTTCTCAAAAAAATGACCTTGTTGCCCACCTCGCGCACCGAGACGTTGTAGTTGCGGATGCGGGGAAATTTCCCGGCCAATTCGTTGAGTTCGTGGTAGTGAGTGGCGAAGAGCGTTTTGGGCCGCGCCGCGCCGTTGTTGTGCAAGTATTCGGCGATGGCCCAGGCAATGGACACCCCATCGAAAGTGCTGGTGCCGCGCCCGATCTCGTCCAACAGGAGCAGGCTGCGGTCGGAGATATTGTTCATAATGCTGGCCGTTTCGTTCATTTCCACCATGAATGTGGACTCGCCGGAGGAGATGTTGTCGGAAGCGCCCACGCGGGTGAATACCTTGTCCAACAGGCCGATGCGCGCTTCGGTGGCGGGTACGAAACAGCCCATTTGCGCCATGAGGCAGATGAGGGCGGTTTGGCGCAGCAGCGCCGATTTGCCGGCCATGTTGGGGCCTGTGATGAGCAGTACTTGCTGGTCTTCGCTGTCCAAGAGCACGTCGTTGGGTACATACGATTCGCCGAGGGGCAGTTGCTGCTCAATGACCGGGTGGCGGCCGTCTTTGATGTCAATCACCAAGCCGTCGTTGATTTCCGGGCGGCAGTATTTGTGCTTTTCGGCCACGCGGGCAAAGGCCAGCAGACAGTCCAAGCGGGCGATGAGCTGGGCATTGTGCTGAATGGGCTGCACGAAGTCGGCTACGGCAAAAACGAGCTGTTCAAAGAGTTGCGTTTCGAGTTCGAGGATTTTATCTTCGGCGCCCAATATCTTGGTTTCCAACTCTTTGAGTTCCTCGGTGATGTAGCGTTCTCCGTTGGTGAGGGTTTGTTTTCTGATCCAGTCGGAGGGCGCCTGGTCTTTGTATTTGTTGGTCACTTCGAGGTAATAACCGAAGACGGTATTGAATCCGACCTTGAGACTGGAGATGCCGGTGCGGTCTATTTCGCGCTGCTGAATTTCGAGCAGGATGTCTTTGCTGTTGTTGATGAGGCGGCGCAGTTCGTCCAATTCGGGAGACACGCCGTCGGCCATGACGCCCCCTTTGGAGAGGTTGACGGGCGGTTCGTCCACGATCTGGGTGCTGATTTGGTCGCGCAGAGATTTGCAGAGATTCAGTCCTTCGGCAATTTTCACCAAGGGTTCCAGACCGGCGCTTTCCAGCAGCGTTTTCATGGGTTCGATGGCGGCCAGGGCGCGACGCAACTGCACCATTTCGCGGGGATTGATCTTGCCCAGAGGCGCTTTGGAGATGAGGCGTTCGAGGTCGCCGATCTGCCGGATGTAGTGTTCCAGTTCCATGCCGAGGTCGAAATGGCGCAGGAAATGGGCCACAATGTCCAACCGCTCTTCGATGGGGCGTTTGTGGCGCAGGGGCAGCACTACCCATTTTTTGAGCAGGCGGGACCCCATGGGCGACACGGTTTTGTCCAACACTTTGATGAGCGGCGAGCCGGTTTCGTGCTGGCTGTACAGCAGTTCGAGGTTGCGGATGGTGAAGCGGTCGAGCCAGACGTATTTTTCGGGCAGGATGCGGCTGATGGCGTTGATGTGCCGCAGGTTTTTGTTCTCCGTAGTTTCCAAGTAGTGCAGGATAGCGCCGGCCGCGATGGGCGCCAATTCCATTTCTTCGATGCCGAAGCCTTTGAGGTTTTGCACCTCGAAGTGATCCACGAGTTTTTGGCGGGTGAAGTCGGGGCTGAACACCCATTCTTCGAGGGCGTAGGTGTAAAACTTGTCGCCGAATTTTTTTTCAAAATCCTTGCGCCGTTCTTTGGAAAGCAACACCTCCGAAGGCTGGAAACTCTGCAAAAGCTTGTCGGCGTAAGCCATATCGCCCTCGCACACCAAGAACTCGCCGGTGGAGATGTCCAAAAAAGCCATGCCCACGTCTTCGCGTTTGCCGAAAGAGAGCGCGGCTAAGTAATTGTTGGTTTGGTGATCGAGGAGCTTGTCGTCCACCGCCACGCCGGGCGTTACGACCTCGGTGACCCCGCGCTTGACGATTTTTTTGAGCGGACTGGGTTTTTCCAATTGCTCACAGATGGCCACCCGGTGACCGGCGCGTACCAAGCGGGGCAGGTAGAGATCGAGCGAGTGAAAGGGGAAGCCAGCCAATTCGATGTCGCTGCCGCCGTTGTTGCGTTTGGTGAGTACGATGCCCAGTGTTTGCGAGGTTTTTACGGCGTCTTCTCCGAAGGTTTCGTAAAAATCGCCCACGCGGAAGAGCATGATGGCATCGGGGTACTTGCCTTTCATTTTGAAGTACTGCTGCATCAGCGGCGTGACGTTGCCCTCGGCGGGGGCGGCGGTGTTGGCGGAGGCGCTTTTTCTGGCCACAGTGTTGAAATTTTGAGGGGCAAATATAGGGAATTTCGGGTTACGGCGGGTTCAAGGTTTCGGGTTCCGCGTTCAAGGTTTCGAGTTGGAACGGCTGCTGGCTGTAAGCTGCTGGCTACAAGCCGCAAGCCGCGTTTTCCTCGCGTTCGCGGAATTTCGCGCCCTTCGCTAAAATTCGCGTTAAAAAGCTTCGTGTTTCGGGTTCAAGGTTTCGGGTTCCGGGTTCAAGGTTTCGGGTTCCGCGTTTCGGGTTCCGCCCGACGATAAACTGCAAAGCAGATTACCAACCCTCACACACTCACCCCTCACCTCTGAAAACCGCCTACCGCACACTCTACGCTTACCGCGCCACGGCGCGGCCACCGCCCACTCCGCGCCATACCCGCGGCTACCCCTTCTTCCGCATCAGCACCCTGCCCCACTGATAATACTTCACCTGCTCATAAGCCTCGCCCAGCGTAGGTTTCTGACTTTCTTCGATGTAGTAATATTCGTATCCGCCGTCGGGCTTGATCTCTGCATTGTTGGGCAATTGCTCCACAAAAGGCAAAGCCAGCGTGTGCCGGTAAAACTCTCCCGAAGGAAAAAACAACCAACTCACACCCACGCTCACCGGCTTTTGGCGCGCCTCGCCCACGTCGTTCAGGTACAACATCACCGACTTCGTGTTTTCGTCATACCACCACTCGCGGAAATAGCGCACATTGGCCGAGCGCCCCAGATTCCAGGTCATGGCCAACAAAACAAGCACCGACAAGGCCGCAGGAATTATCTGCCGAGACACTTTACCGCTCCACAGCAAAAGCCCCGCCGCAATGGCCCCGTTCAGCAAAGGCATCAGGGGCACTGCCGTGCGATGCACCAAATACACCGACCCCAAGAGATAATGCTGCGCTATCATGCCCGCTATGCTGAGTACAAACGCCGCCGACAAAGCTGCCACAAAGCTGTATTCCCTCTTTTCAGGCTGCCGGTACCAGGCCCACAGGCTGCCAACCAATACCGCCACAAAAGCTGCATAAACAAGGCCGGCGGCCACCGACACCGTCGCTTCGCCCAAATACGCGTTGCCGTACAGCGGGTCTTTGATGAGCGATTCCAAGGACTCCCAAAGCGAACCTGCTCCATACTGAAACTCGCCGCCCTGTTTCAAAAAGCGAATGGGCCGGTGCAAGATCAACGCCAGCAGGGCCGTCGTGCCGCCGAATATGACCAGCACGCGCTGCCACACGGCCCGCCCCTCGCGCAGCGACAACAAAAACGTGGCGCCGCCTACAGCCAGAAATACGTTGAACGCTACAAAATTGCTCAGTATGGCCAACACCAATGCCGCGCAACACAGCACCAAATACCGGTCGGTGCGCCCCTGTTGCCACGCCCACCAAAAAGCAATGGCCGCCATCACGAAACCGGCACACAGCCCGTAGCCCCGCGCCAACGAAAAGAAATCGAGCAAAAAAGGATTGAAATTGAGCACTGCAAAGGCCGCCAGCCCAGGCAAAAAGCGCGTCGTCATCCTCAAAACGAGAAACGCGCTGCTGCCGAGGAATACCAAGTGCCCCAGCAAATTGGGCAGGCGCATTCCCAACTCCGTCGGCCCCAGCCATTTTATCGTCTGTTGCCACAGCAGGGTATTGAACAGGTGGTTGTTGGCGCTTTTCCAACAATCGGGCGAGTAAAAACACTTGAAAAATCCCGACTGTATATGGTGGAAATAAGTGGATGCCTCGTCGTGGGTCATCGAGGCGAAATGGGCTTTGGCAACCGCAAAACACCACAATACGGCGGCTATGGCAGTGAGCGCTATGGGCAGGCGAAGGTTTCGGTTGGTATGGGTGGCAAATGGCTCCATGTATGAAAGAATTTGCGGCCAAAGGTATAGGAAAATGTTCTTACTGCTCCCGCATCTTCACCATCGTCAAAATCGTAGCAATGGCCACCGTTTCGCCCGTCTCGTCATACACATCCACCAACCATTTCACAATGCCCTTGCGCACATCCGTTTCATCGCGTTTTTCCTGCGCCGTCTTTTCCTTCACCGTCAGGCGCACCCCGATGGTCATGCCAGGATACACCGGTTTCGTAAAACGGCATTCTTCGAGGCCGTAATTCAACAAAACCGGCCCCTTTTTGGCTTGCACAAACAAGCCCGCCGCCTTCGACAACACCCAGTAGCCATGCGCCACCCGCGTCTCGAAAGGCGTGCCTTCCAGCGCCGTCACATCGGTATGCGCGTAGAAATGGTCACCGCTCAGATTGGCAAAATTCACAATATCGGCCTCCGTCACCGTGTGGCGGGCCGTGGTGAGGGTTTCCCCAATGAACAAGTCCTCGAAATGCCGGCTGAACGGATGCACCGCTGCTTCTGTCTGCCGCCCGCCCTGCTGATACACTCCGCCGATGGCCGTTATCATGCTGGGGTGGCCCTGTATGGCCGTGCGTTGCAGGTAGTGCCGGATGCCCCGCAAACCGCCCATTTCCTCGCCGCCGCCCGCCCGGCCCGGCCCTCCATGTACCAGCAAAGGCATGGGCGAACCGTGCCCGGTGCTCTCCTTGCCGCTCTCTCGGTTCAAGATGAGGATGCGGCCATGATAGGGCGCCGTGCCGAAGACATACTCGCGGGCTGTGTTTTCGTCAAAAGTGGCAATGGTGCTCACCAACGAGCCTTTGCCCATATTGGCCAATTCCACCGCTTCCTCTATGCTGCGATACGGCATGATGGTGCTCACCGGCCCGAAAGCTTCCACCGAGTGGCTGTCCTGAAAATGAAAAGGTTTTTCGTTGAGCATGACGATGGGCGCAAAAAACGCCCCCTTGTTTTTGTCGGCCCCGATGACCTCAAACTCCACCAAATCGCCGATGACAATGGGCGTGTGTGCACTGAGCATTTCTACGCGGCGGCGCACCTCGCCAGCCTGCTCGCGATTCACCAAGGCGCCCATGCGTACCCCTTCTGCACGCGGGTCGCCGATGGCGGTTTTCACCAATTCGCGGGCCAGCGCCTCCTGCACGGCATCCACCATTGGCTCCGGCACGATGATGCGGCGAATGGCGGTACATTTCTGTCCGGCTTTGGCGGTCATTTCGCGGCGCACTTCTTTGATGAAGAGGTCAAATTCGGGCGTACCGGGCGCAGCGTCCGCACCGAGGATGGCAGCGTTGAGGCTGTCGGCCTCCATGTTGAACGGCGTCGAATGTTCGATGATGGAAGGCAGCGTTTTGAGCATCCGCCCGGTCTCGGCAGAACCGGTAAACGTGACCACATCCTGCGGCCCCACCGGATCGAGGATGCCCACGCCAGTACCGCAAATCAGTTGCAGCGCGCCCTGCGGCAGTATGCCCGATGCGATGATGTCTCGCACGACCGCCTCTGCCAGAAAGGAAGTGATTTCAGAGGGTTTCACAATGGCAGGCACGCCGGCTAAGAGGTTGACAGACAGCTTCTCCAACATGCCCCAGATGGGGAAGTTGAACGCATTGATGTGGATGGCCACGCCGGGTTTGGGCGTCATCAGGTGGTGGCCGATGAAGGTGCCCTCGCGCGAGAGTTTGGCCTGCTCGCCGTCCACATACCAGGGCGTATCGGGCAGTTTGCGGCGCAGACTCGCGTACGCAAACACGGTGCCGATGCCGCCGTCTATGTCTATCCAACTGTCGGCGCGGGTGGCCCCGGTGCGGTAGCTCAGCGGGTAGTATTTTTCTTTGATTTCGTTGAGGTGCAGGGCCAGGGCCTTGAGCATACGGCCGCGCTCCTGAAAGGTCATGCGGCGCAGGGCGGGGCTGCCGGTTTGGCGCGCGAAGTCGGCAATGGCGGCAAAATCGAGGCCATCGCTGCTTGCGGTGCAGATCACCTCGCCGGTCACAGCATCGTATTGCGGAATACCGGCGCCTTCGTGGGGCGTCCATCGGCCGAGGATGTAATTGTGTAGATTCATGGTTTTGAATGGTTTATGGCAATTTTTTTTATACAATCAGATGGGGGCGCCACCCGCCTCTACCTGCCTCCCCGACCCTCCAAAGGAGGGAGCCGGCGGGTAGGCGGGTCGGGCTATCCACTGCATGGCGGCTCCCCGCAGAGCTGTTAGCTTTATCGGGCTATTGCCGTGCTAAAGCTAACAGCTCTATCCCCGACCGCCGCCATTTCGTTGCTATCCCTGGCGCGCTCGCCCGCCCTCGTCCTCTACATCTCCATGCTTTCCTGCTGTTCGTTACCGCTCAACAAATCCTGAAAAATCATGCTCATGGCGTTCCCCCTTTGGGCTATGCTGGTGATGCTCACCGTTTGCACCATGCCGTTTCGGTTCATTACTAAGTCGTTCCAGGCGTCGCCGTCGCCGGTGTGGCGGTGCCAGCGGAGAACATCCTGCTGGTCTTTGAGCGCATCTTTTTGGAGCCATTCTGCGAACCACCGGCGGCGTTTCTGCTGCGGTTCCGGCCCGTACAGGGTGGCCGATGCCCAGATATGCGGTTCATCTGAAGGCAATAGTTTGTGATGCAGGTGCTGCTCGTCCCAGCGGATTTCGTACAGCCCGGCTGGCTCCCGGATGATGAAGGTGAACGGCTCCAATCCGTGGAATTCAAAGTATTGCACAAACTCCGCCACATCGGCAAACTCAAAATATTGCAACACCATGAGTCCGCGACTGAGCCTGTAAGGCGGGCGGCGTTGATGCAGACCGAAAGCTCCGTTGAGCAATACGGCGGCGCGGCCCTGCTCGTGGGCGGCTATCCAGGTGCCTCCGGCCCCCATATCCTGAGGAAACAGGAGGCCCGGCCTGCGTTGGATGCCGTGCGCGGCGCGGTGGGGCGCTTCATCCCGGTTGGAACTGAGCAGCCATTCGTGGTCTGGGCCTTTCGGCAGGTAGGTGACGGTACACATTTTCAGTAGGCGGTGTGCGGTTGGCGGTGTGCAGTAAGCGGTATGCGGTGTGCAGTATGCAGTAGGCGGTGTGCGGTTATTTGACGCCAAATTTTTGAGGATTATTCATCATATAGCCTATGAGATTTCCAACGGATTGATTGTTGGCAACCAAGTCTTCATAGGTGTTTTTGTCAATATATTCGCATTCCAGTGCAAACTCCAACCACGCCAAAGTGTCTGCGTTTTCAGCGTCGCTATCGGAAAGTTTGCTCGCATAGTGCGCCGGATACTGCCTTTTTCTGTACGCTTCCGCAATGTTGGCACACACAGATTGCGAACTTCTACATATCTGATCTATAAGGGAGTAGGTCTCTTCTTTAGGAAATTTCTTACTCACCTTGAAAATCTCCATGGCTAACTCAAAACCAAGTTTGTAAGCGTGCAAATCTCTAAAGTCCATCTTCCTTGTATTTTTTTTAGTTAAAAATTACTGCCTACTGCCCACCGCCTACCGCCCACTGCCCACTGCCTACCGCCTACCGCTTCAAATGTCATCCCGCGTCCAGGAGTTGTTGACCAAGCGCCAGATGCCGCGCAGGTTTTTGTTTTTGAGTTCGTCGGGCAGCAGTTCGTCGCTGAAGTTTTGGAACGAAACCGGCCTCACCCAACGACGAACGGCGTGGATGCCCACTGCGGTGAAGCGGCTGTCGGTGCTGGCCGGGAAAGGGCCGCCGTGCGTCATGGCAGGCGCTACGGCCACGCCGGTGGGCACGCCGTTGAGGACGATGCGGCCGGCTTTGCGGCGGGCGATGCTCATCAGTTCGGGCATGGCCTGCAAGTCTTCCGGTTCGGCCCAGAGCGAGCAGGTGAGCTGGCCGCCGAGCGCGTCCAATGCCTGCGCCAATTGGGCGGCGTCTTTGCAGATCACCATGAGCGAAAACGGCCCGAAGACCTCTTCGTGCAGGTGTGGATTTTGTAAAAAGTCGTCGCCCGACACCCAGGCTACGGCTGCCGAGGGCGCGCCTGCGTCGGACTGCCCGGCGAGATATACGCCTTTGCTGCCGAGGGTTTGGGCCAATTTTTCCACATAGTTTCGGCTGATGCCCTCGTGCAGCATGGGAGCCGGTTTGGCTTGCGCAATATGTTGTCCCAGCACCTCGATGAAATGCCGCAGCCCCATGCAATCTATGCCCATCATCAGGCCCGGATTGGTACAAAACTGCCCCATGCCCAGCGTGATGGAACCTGCGCAAGTCTGCGCGATGGCCTCTCCCCGCTTCGATACGGCTTCGGTCAAAACGAGCATCGGATTGACACTGCCCATCTCGGCAAAAACGGGGATGGGGTCGGGGCGTTGCTGTGCATAGCCGTGCAGCGCCATGCCGCCCGACAGCGAGCCGGTGAAGCCCACCGCGCGGGTTTGCGGGTGCATGACCAAATATTTTCCGGTGTCAAATCCCTCATCTTCAAGGTGTTGAAATACGCCGGTCGGAACATCACAGGTATCGGCTGCCCGATCAATGGCCCCGGCCACCAGCATTGAAGTGCGCGGGTGGGCAGGATGCGCCTTCACTACTACGGGGCAACCGGCAGCCAGCGCAGAGGCCGTGTCGCCGCCGGCAGTGGAGTAGGCCAGCGGAAAATTGGAGGCGCCGAATACCGCCACCGGCCCCAGCGCGGTGTACATTTTGCGCAGGTCGGGACGGGCTTCCTGTGCGGTATCTATGGCGGCCTCTACCCAGGAGCCTTCGCGCAGCATGGCCGCGTACATGCGCAGTTGGCCGGTGGTGCGCATGCGTTCGCCGGTGAGGCGGGCTTCGTCCAAGTTGGTTTCCTGCATGGCCGTTTGAATCAGGATACTGTCCAGCGCTTCCATTTCGGTGGCGATGGTCTCGAGAAAGCGGGCGCGCAGTTCGGGGGCCGATTGGCTCCAGGCTTCGGCTGCCGCGCCGGCGCGTTGCATGGTTATGTTGACTTTTTCCTGTATGGTCATTTTTTTTTTGGTTGGTTGATGTTTGCGGCGGCAAATTACGCCTTTTTATGATTAACGAATCCGCTGCACGGCTACTTCTTCGAGCCAACTGCGTTCGGTGAGCGATGGCGTGGCTTTGATTTTGGACAGCAGGGTCGGGCGTTGGGAGGCAGTCAGGATGCTTAGTTTGTGGAGCAGGCGCACGAATTGCAGGTAGGGTTTTTTCACGTCTTTGGGAATGCGCTGATTGCGTTGGAGGAAGGTGCCGAAGGAGGCGAGCAGCAGGTCGAGTGCCTCGGTTTGGCGGGTTTCAAAATAGATTTTGAGCAGCAGGGTTTTAGCGCCCAGAATATAGCGCCAGTGCGAGAATTCCACTTTTACCAAATGTGCGCGCGCCTCGTCCAAGTGGCCCTGATGGTAGTACAATTCGGCCAGATTGAAATGCAGGGCGTCCTGGCGTTCGTCTTCCTGAAGGCTGTGGCTGTATTCCCGTACAAAACTTTCGGCCCACTCGTATCGCTTGAGGCCGAGGTTGAGTTTGACGATGTTTTTGAAAGTCCAGGGCGAAATGCGGCCTTCGTCCAAGAGGATTTTGCGCTCCAATCCCTCGCGGTACAGATCGGCCAGCATGGCCGCATAGCTTTTGTCGCCGAGGCGAATGCGGTGGATGCAAAAATTGATGGCCAGGCCCAACTGGGATTTGAGATCATACATCGAAAAATGCTCTATGGAATTGGTCCACAGCGCTTTGAACTGCTCAAAACACGCGCGTTCTTCACTATGGGTAAGGGCCAGCAGCAGCGCATGATACACGGAAATGGCAGGCGTATCGGAGAAGTCGTGATGAGCCAGAAAGGCCAGCACCTCGTCCTTCATGTCCATGCGGGCCGGCGAAGCGAGGAAGTGCTGCCGGTCGAGCATGACGCAGAGGAAGCGCAGTTTTTTGGCGAGGTAGCTGCGGTCTAAAAAGTCGGAAGCCTGCTGAATGGAATCGCCCGATAGTTGCTGTTCGTTGAGGTCGGAAAAGTACATTTCTTCTAAGGCGGCCATTTCGTGGCGGACGAAGAAATACTCGCTGTCGCGGAGATTTTGCTCTTCCAAAGCGGTCTTGGCCTGCTTCATGGCATGGTCGAAATGCCGGCGGAGTTTGCGTCGGTAATAGGCTTGGGCCGGAGCGAGTGTGGAATTCAGACGGGGCAGCAGCACGTCTTCGAGCGCTATAAATTGCTCGGCCAATTTGAGCAGTCGGCTGAGGCTGTGATGCAGCAGGGCCTCGTCATAGGGTTTTCCGGGAAAGGCCGCTTCAAAGAGGAGGTGGCGCTCAATTTTTTTATCGGGAAAATCGGATGCGGCGGCTTTTTTGAGATGTGCGTACAGGCGCACCAATTCTTCCCGCTTGTTGAAATAGGGCGATGCAGTGAAGTCGCGGAAAGCCAGCAACTCGCTTGCCGAGAAGGTCTTGAGCAGTTCGATGAGTTTGTTGCTGTGTTTCATGGCATCAACGCGGCGATGAGAAATCCCAACAAAATGAAAACCTGAGCCACTTGCAACATCACCCAGATGCCGACGGCGCGAGCGATGGTTTCTATCCAGCCCATGCCGAAAATGCGGTGCAGGGCGTACAGAAAATAGCCGATACTGAGGATTGCCTGAAGAAAGGCAATGGGAGCAAATTTTATGGACAAAGGCATGGCCAAAACATAGATAATGGTCTGAATACAAAAGATGTACACGTTAATGACCAAATGCTCCATATAGTGCAGGCGCAGGTGACGATACATGAGCCAGGTAGCGAGCGCCTGAAAAGGAATGGTACTCATGTAGGTGAGGTTGAAGTATTGCTGAATGGCCCGGAGGTACAGTTCCAGCGTGCGCATAATGAGCGGCGGAATGGATGCTGAATTCGGCGAAAGCCTGACTTGTTCCAATACGTCTCCTTCGATGGGCAGAAAGCGAAAGGAGACGTAAGCCGCCAATGCTACCAACAGCACCAGCAAGGGCAGGGGCTTGGCCATGCGACGGCGGTCTTCAAAAAGATACTCGCGGACAGCGCCCTGCGGGTCGGTGATGAGCCGGCGGATGGTGTAGGGGATGCCTCTTTCGAGGTTGAGGATGCCGAGCAAATCATCCAGAATGCTCCGAAATGAGATGCGTTCGATGTTTGGGCGTTCGGGTATTTGCATGTGCCGGAGAGGTTGATGGTTGTGTTGGAGAGATTGCGCCGGGCGAAGTTAGGGAGGAATCTGCTTCACAGTTTATCTCCTTCGGGGGAATCTGCTGCGCAGTTTATCTGCAGCCCGGAACCACGCTTGCCTACCGGCAGGCGGGCCTGTCGTCGTGGCGCGGCCTTGAACCCCAACGCGAAATTTTTTTTGACGCTGATCTTTATGATTTTCATGATTTTCGCTGCTCGGAGAGGGGCATAACAATCATAAGAATCTGCGCCTTTCAGCGTCAGAAATCCGCCCATTAACCCGGAAATCCGAAATCAACTCGTTCTTACCTGTCAATCAGAAGTCCGAAATCAGTCCGCTCCCGCCCGAAATTCCGAAATCAACCCATTCCTGCTGAAAATACTAACTTTGCGATGAAACAACAGACATTCTGAACATTGATGCATCCCGATTTTAGAATACAAATGCAGGCGCAATTGGGCGCTGCGTTCGCCGATTTTGCCGATGCGCTGACGCAGCCCGCGCCGGTGAGCATACGGGCCAACCGGCACAAATGGACCGGACCTGCGCAACACGACGGCCAGGTGCCCTGGTGTAAAAACGGCTACTATCTGGCCGAGCGGCCTCCGTTTACGCTCGATCCGCTGCTGCACGCCGGCGCGTATTATGTGCAGGAGGCTTCTTCGATGAGCATAGCCCATGCTTTGCGGCAGTTGGTTGATTTGGAAAATCCCTTGCTGGCATTGGATTTGGCGGCGGCGCCGGGAGGCAAATCCACGCTGTTGGCGGGCATGCTCAGTGCCGATAGTTTGTTGATTGCCAATGAAGTGATTCGCAACCGGTATCAGGCGCTGCGGCACAACCTGGCCCGCTGGGGCCTGCCCAATGTGGCCGTGAGTCAGCACGACCCTGAGGACTTTGCGCCATTGGCCGGCAGCTTCGATCTGGTGCTGGTGGATGCGCCGTGTTCGGGCGAAGGGCTGTTCAGGAAAGACCCCGACGCGCAAAAAGAGTGGTCGCCGGCGCAGGTGGGATTTTGCGCGGCGCGGCAGCGGCGCATTTTGGCTCAGGCGGCAGCGCTGATGGCGCCCGGCGGGGTGCTGGTGTATAGTACCTGCACCTACAACGACGAGGAGAATGCCGCCAACGCAGCGTGGTTGCAAGAGGTGGCGGGCTTGGAATATGCGCCCGTGAATTGGCCGTCGGAATGGGGGGTGGAGGAGCGCCGTTGGGGGTACCAATTCTATCCGCATCGGGTGCGCGGGGAGGGGTTTTATGTGGCGTGTTTTCGGAGGGTAGGCGGTGGGCGGTTGGCAGTTGGCGGTGGCCGCGCTGTGGCGCGGGGTGGGCGGTGGGCAGTAGGCAGTGGGCGGGAGGTGCTGGAGCGGTGGTTGGAAGATGGAGGCGATTTTGGATTTTGGCAAAATAAGCAGGGCGGGCTGTGGGCCTTGCCGCGTGCGGTGGAGGGGTATTTTGTGGAAGCAGCCGGCGTGCTGCGGCGCATGGAGCCCATATTGGAAATGGGCGAAATCAAAGGCGGGGATTTGATTCCGGCGGGGGCGCTGGCGCTCAGCACGGCGCTGGCGAAAGCTATACCTGCGACGGCGCTGGACCGGGAGCAGGCCATTCGCTTTTTGCGCAAGGAAGACCCGCAACTCCCCGACGCGCCCAAAGGATGGCTGGCGGCGCAATACGAGGGCCACACGCTGGGCTGGCTGAAGGGACTGGGGAATCGGGTGAACAACTATTTCCCGAAGGAGTGGAGGATTTTGGGGCGATTTTGAACGCGCTCTACGTTGCGGCAGGGACGGAAGCGGATACCGGCCTGCTCCATAGCGAGCATTCAAATTCCAGATGATGGAGCAGGCCGGTATAGAGCGGACGGCCCGGCGCCCGCTGCCGGATAAGAGCTGTTAGCTTTATGCCTGATGGCGCCGGTAAAGCTAACAGCTCTGTCGGTAGTGCGGGCGGCCGCCATAAAAAATAATTGACTATTTTTGCAACTTCACCAAACCTGACAACCGATGAAAAAACACATTATTACCCTGTTTTTTGCTGCCCTGTTGCTGTGCATTGCCAACATGGCAACGGCTCAATCTCTGGGCCATTTCGGCCAACGCCTGCAAGCCAGAACTTCTTCTTACGCTCCATTTTTGAACGCCAAGGGTCAGCCCTCCCCCACCCTGTCGGATCACTACGAACCTGCTCCGGCGCATCGCACCTGCCACGCTATGGAAGCCGATGCAGATTTGCGCAGCCGCTACCCGGAATTGGGCACGCTGGAGGAGTTTGAAATCCAGCTTCAGCAGCGCATGGCCGAGTACCAGAATCAGTTGCAATTCCGAGACCCCAACAACGCCGTCGTCACCATTCCGGTCATTGTGCATGTGGTACACAACGGCGAACCGGTGGGCACGGGCGCGAACATCAGTCAGGCGCAGGTGATGTCGCAGATTGCTGTGTTGAACGAAGACTACCGCCGCACGGGAGCGGGTTTCAACAACAACCCGGTGGGCGCCGACATGGAAATACAGTTTGCGCCGGCCCTCCGCGATCCGCAGGGCAACCTCCTGGCCGAGCCGGGCATCCGCCGCGTGAACGGCAACCGCTCCTCATGGACTTACGACGCCGCCCAAACGGTGCTGAAGCCCAATACTTTCTGGGATCCCAACCGCTATTGCAACATCTGGACGGTGCAGTTTGGCGGCGATGCACAGGGCTTGTTGGGCTATGCGCAGTTTCCGAGCCTTTCGGGTTTGCAGGGTTTGGAACAAAATGAAGGCCCGGCCTCTACCGACGGGGTGGTCATACGCTGGCAGGCCTTTGGGCGAACGGGCAATGTGCAGGCGCCTTTCAACGGAGGCCGCACCACCACTCACGAGATCGGCCACTGGTTGGGCTTGCGCCACATCTGGGGCGACGGCAATTGCAGCGCCGACGACTTCTGCGCCGACACGCCCAACTCGGCCCAACCCAACTACAACTGCGTGGCCGTGACCAGTTGCGGCAGTCCCGATATGATTCAAAACTACATGGACTACAGCAACGACGCCTGCATGAACATCTTCACGCAATGCCAGAAGTTGCGTATGAGAACGGTGTTGGACAACAGCCCGCGGCGCAAGGAATTGCTCTCGTCCACCGTACACATCGGCGGCGGCGGCAGCCCCATGGCGCCGGTGGCACAGTTTGCGGCCAACCGCACCAATATTTGTTCCGGGCAGCAGGTGCAGTTCACCGATCAGTCGTCAAACAACCCAAGCTCCCGCACCTGGCGATTTTATGATGAAGACGGCGCATTGGTGGGTACTTTCACGGCTGCCTCGCCCAATATCACGTTTAACACGCAGGGCATTTACAGCGTAGAACTGACAGTGTCCAACGCATCGGGCAGCAACAGCACCCGCCGCAACAACTACATCACGGTGCTGTCGGCAGTGTCTTACACACAGCTTATTGAGGATGCCGAAAACATCAATACGGCCTTCCAGAACTGGTTGGTTTACAACCCCGACGGCGACCGAGCCTTTGAATATGCAGACATCAGTTCTTTTGGGCAGGGATCGCGGAGTGTGATTTTTGACAATTACAGCACCGACGACGACCCTTCCGGCACGGTGGACGCGCTGGTGAGTCCGGCCATCAACCTCAGCGGCATGGCCAATCCTTACCTCTATTTCGAGCACGCTTACGCGCAATACAGCAGCGAGTATTCCGACACGCTGGTGCTGTACTATTCTACCGATTGCGGGGCCACCTTTACGCCGTTTTGGTACAAAGGCGGGCGGGAATTGGCTACTGCGCCGCCTACGGAATCCTCCTTCGTTCCGAATACCAACCAATGGGCGTCCAACCAGATCAGGCTGGGTTTTCTGGCCGGGCAGCAGCGGGTGCATTTCCTGTTGGTGAATATTTCGGGCTGGGGCAACAACCTTTATTTGGATGAAATTTCCTTTGTGGACGCGCAAAACTTCACCAACGGAGCGCCGCAGCCCAACATCACCACGGCGCGCAGGCAGGTATGCGCCGGCGAGACGATCTTTTTTGAAGACATTTCCAGCAACTTCCCGCGCCAATGGGCCTGGCAGTTTCCTGGCGGCACGCCTGCCACCTCCAACGTGCAGCACCCCTTTGTGACGTACAATACGCCGGGCACTTACTCGGTGGGCTTGGGCGTGTCCAACAGCTTTGGCAGCAACAGCGGCACAGCCAACAACTACATACAGGTGCTGCCCCTGCCCAACATCACGGTGTCGGCCAGCCAGTTGCCGGTATGCGGGGGTACGCCTGTGACGCTGACGGCTTCGGGGGCGGCCACTTACGAGTGGTACGATCAGCGCAGCGGCAATTTGGTGTTTGAGGGGCCGTCCATCACAGTGACGTTGTACGGCAATTGGGAGTTTGTGGTGGTGGGTACCAACAGCGCCGGTTGCAGCCGCACGGCAGTCTTCAACGTACCTGTGACGGGGCCGCCTGTGCCGGTCATCACGCGGCAGGGCAACATTCTGAGCAGCAGCAGCGCCACGGCTTACCAATGGTATTACAACGGCAACCCCATACCGGCAGCGCAGGGCGGCACTTCGCAGTCCATTCAGCCATTGGTGTCGGGGGTGTTTTTGGTGCAGGTATTTGCCGCCAACGGTTGCTCCAGCGTTTCCAATCCTTTTGATTTTAATCTGACCACTGCAGTATCCGAAACGCAGGACATCAGCCGTGCCGTCATGTTGTTTCCCAATCCTACCACCGGGCGTTTGCAGCTTTCGCTGGAACACGAGGAGCAGGGGCGTTTCACGCTGGAACTGTACAACATACTGGGGCAGAGGCTCTACCGGGAGACGGTGCTGAAAAACGGGGCGCGTCTGGAGCATGGCTTAGACATCGGCCATTTGGCGCCGGGCGTGTATTCGCTGGTGCTTTATACAGATACGCATCGGGCGGTGTTGAAGGTGGTGAAGGAGTGAGTGCGGGGGGCGGATATGTTTTCTGTCAGGGAAACATATCCGCCTATTTTGTGCGATGAAAATGTTTTGTAGTTTTGCGCAACTAAATCAACGACTTATGCCTTCCAAAAAGCCTAAAACGCCCCAAACGCCCACTGCAACTGATACAGGAAACGTCTATGATCGCATTTTCAAAGAAGTGATGGAAGACTTAGCATTGACCATTCTTGGGCGGTTTCATAATCTTCGTATCACTAACTTGCTTCGGTTGCCCGAAAAAATACATGCCACCACCCAACGCGAGGCTGATTTTCTGTGCGAAGTGACCGATGAACACAAAAATAAATTTCTGCTACACATAGAATTTCAGAGCGGCCACGACCGGAATATGCTTGCCCGAATGCAGGAATATCATGGCATTTTAGCTCGCAAGTACAAGCTGCCCGTTCGTCATTTTGTGTTTTACTTTGGGGATGAGCCAAGCAAAATGCCTTCGAAGTTGGAGCCGGAAATGGTTTTCACCGGCTTTGAATTGATAGATTTCAAAACCATTGACTACCGACAGTTGTTGGACTCGGATACAGGTAAAGAAGTGATTCTGGCTATTCTGGCCGATTTCCAAAACACACCCGCTGATGCTGTTATACGGCTTATTATCAGTAAGCTCCGGCAAGTGAGCCACAGCGAGCAAGAATTAAAAAGTAGTCTCAATCAGTTGACAATCTTGTCCAGACTCCGTAAATTGGGGGCCGAAACCATAAAGATCACATCCGATATGCCGATCACCATAGACATCAAACAGGACTACCTTTACAACAGAGGGTTGGAAGAAGGTAAACTTGAAGGTAAACTTGAGGGTAAACTCGAGGGTAAACTCGAAAGCGAGATGATTACAACTATAGAGACTGATCTGGAATTGCTTTGCCGTATGGCAAAGGAAAATGTCTCTTATGACCTCATGAGACGCCTCAGTGACGTGCCGGAGTTGTTTTTGGCAGCTTTTTGCTCCACTTGGTCTGCCGATAAAGCGGATATACTTCTGGTATCGGTCGCACAAGCACGCCGACATTCAGGCATAGACAACATCAGGCAGCATCTTATGAATACTTTGGAAGAATTTGGAATTCGGAAGGATGTATCTAAGCCTTATATTGAAGGCATAAGCAACCCCGAAGATATCGCCTGACTTTCTGCACCCAGCCGTTTACCTCAGAGGCTCAGTAAGCACTGCTAAGATCGTTTTGATGCCCTCGATGAAATTGCCCACGCGGATGTTTTCATTGGGGCTGTGCTGGTTGTTGTCGGGATTGACGGTCGGCACCGCCACTGCCGGTACGCCCAGCGTAGTGACGAAAGGTGAAATGGGAATGCTGCCGCCTGCCGTGCGTATTTTGATGGGGGCTTTGCCATGCGCACGAACGAGGGCCCGGCTGAGCCATTGGCCTGTTGGCGAATCCAATTCAGTGCGAAAAGCCTTATAAGAAACAGACGAATCGAAGCGGCAAATCTTGTCGTGTTTCAGGCGCTCCTGTTGGGTCGGCTTCCTGTCTAGTACCAGGTAGCCCTGATCTTCCACATATTTTCTGACCAAACCAATGAGGCGCTCCGGGTCGCTTTCCATCACCAAGCGTACATCCAACTCGGCAGTGGCCACCGATGGAATGATGGTGCGCACCTCGTCGCCGATCCAGCCCGATGCCATGCCGCGAATGTTGAGCGAGGGATATTGCAGCGCCTCCTGATACGAGCCTGCCACCTGATCGGGTTGTGCAATGCCCAATTGTGCGCGGATGTAGGCCTCATTGTCGGGTACGCGGGCCATTTCGGCTTTGGCATTTTCGTCTATGGCGATGCCGTCGTAAAAACCAGGAATGCTGACGCGCCCCTGCTCGTCTTTCATGCCGGCCAGCAACTGCGCCAGTCGAAGGGCCGGATTGGGGCAGTAGTTGCCATAATGGCCGCTGTGCTGAGGCAGTGCCGGCCCGAAAACGGAGATGGAAATCTCGGCAATGCCGCGCGCTCCGAAACTGAGCGTGCGTTCGTTGCTGATGTGCGGCGGCCCGTCGAAAATGACGAAAGCATCGGCAGTCAGGTCGTTTCGATGGGTTTCGACAGCTTGGGCCATGCGGGGCGAACCGAGTTCTTCCTCAAAATCCATGATGACTTTGAGGTGGTAAGGCAACTGCCTGCCGGAGGCGATGAGCGCATCCATGGCGGCCAGGAAGATCATGACCGGGCCTTTGGCGTCGGAGGTCGAGCGGGCGAAGATGCGCCAGTCGGGGTCGGGTTGGCCATGTAGTTCCTGCCAGGGAATTTCCACCCAGCCCTGGCCCTCCACCTGTTTTTTGAGCGTTGCCTTCCAGGGGCTTTCCTGCTGCCAATGCGCGGGATCAACGGGCTGCCCGTCCAATTGCAAGTATGCCAACACAGTGGGCGCGTTTTTGCGGGGACTTTTGCACTCGGCCAGCAACAGCGGAATGCCGCCGGTGCTCAGCCTGCGGGTGCTGAAGCCGCGCCGTGGGAAGGCCGTCTCGCACCACTGCACGTTTTTTTCAATGTCGTCGGGAAAGTGCGCGTCGTTGGACAGGGCGAGCAGTTCCCTGAACTCCTCCCAAACGGCGCGGGCATGGCGCATGGCCAATGAGTCGGTGATGGGTTGTGCAGACAATGCGCCGGCTGCGAGGAGCGAAAAGAGAAAGAAGAGGGTGCGTATCATGGTATTCGACTTTCTGATTTCTGATTTGCCTGTGGGAACGGGCTGATTTCGGATTTCTGACGCTGAGAGACGCAGATTCTTATGATTGTTATGCCCCTTTCCGAGCAGCGGAAATCATAAAAATCATAAAGATCAGCGTCAAAAAAAAATCGCGTTTCGGGTGCAAGGTTCCGGGTTTCCCTCGCGTTTGGCACCGCCGACCCCGCGCCACGGCGCGGCTACTGGTTCCGCGTTGCCATCTCGTTTTGCAGATAAACTGCGAAGCAGATTACTACAAAGTAGATGAACTGCGCAGCCGATTACCACGAAGTGAGATAAACTATTGGAGATACACCGCCCATTCCTCCACCTCGCGGATTTGCACATCAATATCCTCCATCAGCGTCGTATTGAGCGAGATACCCACATAATCGGCATACATCGGGAAAAACTTATGTTTGCGATCCACCAGCACAGCCACCTCCACTTTTTTAGGCAAAACCTGCATCAGCGGTTGGCAGGCATAAAACACTGTGCGCCCCGTATTGGCCACATCGTCCACGATGATGACCACCTTGCCGCTGAAGTACTCCGCCGGCAGTTCTGTGGTGATGGGATGTGCTACGGGCTGAGCCGGATTGAGGCGTATGCGGGTGAGGGTGAAGCGAATAGAAGACAGCTGTTGCAGGTGTTGGAGTAGCAGCCCGGCAAAAGCAAAGCCGTTGTTGTTGATGCCCGCCAGAATCACTTCGGGTTCGTCGTAGTTCTGCTCCAGAATCTGAATGGCCAGCCGCCGTATTTTTTGTTCGATCTGATGCTGGTTGAGAATTTTCATTGCCGTTAATTTGTGGTGAAAATAAAACTTTGAGAGAAAGTACCCAACCAATTTGAAATTGTTTCTACTTTAGCGAAAATTCGCCTGTTATGCTCTCTACCATCCTTTTTATAATCGTCAGCATCGTGGCCTTCGGATATGCCGCTCGACAGTTTTCCCGGCTCATCGAAAACATCCGCCTCGGCAAACCGGAAAACATTTCCGGCGAAACCGGCCAACGTTGGCGCAACATGCTGCTCGTGGCCCTCGGCCAGCAGAAAATGTTCAAAAACTGGACGCCCGCCATCTTGCACCTGTTCATTTATGTGGCCTTCGTCATCACCCAAATCGAACTCATCGAGATATTCGCCGACGGCATCACGGGCCGCCATCGCCTGTTTTGGCCTGCGCTGGGCGGTTTTTACACCTTCGTCATCAGCTTCATCGAGGTGTTGTCGGTACTGGCATTGGTGGCCACAGTAGCGTTTCTGGCCCGCCGGAATGTGCTCAAAGTAGAGCGTTTCCAAAAACCGGAACTCAAAGGTTGGCCTTTCAAAGATGCCAACATCATCCTTTGGTTGGAAATGGCGCTCGTCTTTTTCATCTTCCTCATGAACAGCGCCGACATGGCCCTGCACCAAAACGAATACGGGTTTGCCGTCAGCCGGTACCTCTCAGCTATCTGGTCGGGCACGGGCGAGGGCACGCTGCAGCTCCTGGAGCGCATTGGCTGGTGGGGACATATTGCCGTGGTGTTTGCATTTCTCAACTACCTGCCCGCGTCGAAGCACCTGCACATTCTGTTTGCCTTTCCCAATACCTGGTTTGCCCGGCAAACGCCCCGCGGCGAAATGGAGAACATGCCCGAAATCATGAACGAGGTGAAATCCATGCTGGGTCTGGCGCCCGAAACGGCTGCAAGCGGCGAACTGCCCGAATTTGGGGCCAACGACATCTTCGGCCTCAGTTGGAAAAACCTCCTGGATGCCTACTCCTGCACGGAATGCGGCCGCTGCACCGCCGCCTGTCCGGCCAATCTGACCGGCAAAAAACTCTCGCCGCGCAAAATCGTGATGGACGTGCGCGACCGCATGGAGGAGGTGGGCCGCAACATCCGCAGCGGCGACCAACAGTTTGCCAAAGACCCGGAAAAACCGCTCGGCAGAGACAACTACCAGGACGGCAAAACGCTGTTCGACTACATCAGCCGCGAGGAAATACACGCCTGCACTACCTGCAACGCCTGCGTGGAAGCCTGCCCGGTGCTCATCAATCCATTGGAACCCATCCTGCAACTGCGCCGCTACGAAATCCTCACCGAATCGGCCGGTCCCGGCGACTGGCTGCCGATGTTCAACAGCCTCGAAAGCAATGGCGCGGTGTGGGCCATGCCGGTGGAGCGGGATGCGTGGGTGAGAGGGTGAATAACGAGCTGCGAGCTGTGTGTTTTAGAAAAACAGAGGGATTGATTTCGAGGAAACCCGGAACCAACCTTAACACAAAACCAACCATGAATACACAAGTAAAATCTATGGCCGAAATGGCCGCTGCCGGTGAATCGCCGGAAATTCTTTTCTGGGTGGGATGTGCAGGCAGTTACGATGCCCGCGCCCAAAAAGTGACTTTGGCTTTCGCCGAAATCCTCCAAAAAGCAGGCATATCGTTTGCCATTCTGGGCAATGAAGAGCGCTGCACCGGCGACCCCGCCCGCCGCGCCGGCAATGAGTTTGTGTTTCAGATGCTGGCCCTGCAAAACATCGAAACGCTGAACATGTACGAGGTGAAGAAGATCGTCACGGCCTGCCCGCACTGCTTCAACACCCTCAAAAACGAGTACCCTGCCCTCGGCGGCCATTATGAAGTCATTCACCATACCCAACTCATCCATCAGCTCATTGCCGAAGGGCGCGTGAAAATGAAGGAAGGCGGCGCTTTCAAAGGCAAGCGCATCACCTACCACGACTCCTGCTACTTAGGCCGCGTCAATGGCGTGTATGAAGCGCCCCGCGCCGTACTCGAAGCCTTGGATGCCGATTTGGTGGAAATGAAGCGCTCCAAAACCAACGGCCTCTGTTGCGGGGCCGGCGGCGCGCAGATGTTCAAGGAAGACGAACCCGGCCGCGAACGCATCAACGTGGAGCGCGCCGAAGAAGCGCTGGCTACGGGCGCCTCGGTCATTGCCGTCAACTGCCCTTTCTGCCTCACCATGATGAGCGACGGCGTGAAAGCCAAAGACAAACAGGACGATGTGATGGTGTACGACTTGAGTGAAATGATTGTGTGAGACCAAGCGAGAACTGTTGGCTTTGGCTGTGTAATTGCCGGCCAAAGCTAACAACTCTACCGCCCCGGTTAGTTTTTCAGTGAGCTAAACAACAAGCGCTATGAAATTTGAAGACATCCCAGCCATCACGCTGTATGCAGTTTGTGCGGTTACAGGCGGTATCGTACTTTACCATTTTATTACACCGGCGGGCGATCTTAGTTTTGTCTTTCTCCTTCCCATCTTCTGCATCGTTTCGCTGATCTCATGGTTTTTACCGGTCAGTTTTGCACCTTTAGGAATCAAAAAGCCATTTCGGGGGAGCGCAAACTGGGCAACTTTGATGCTGCTGGTGTGGTGTACTGAGTACGGTTACAATTATGCCATGAATAGGTCAAAGGTCGTTTTGTTTGCAGATTTCTACTGGGATGCCGGCATGGACTTGTATTTGAGAGAAAACGGAACCTACAAAGCAGTTGAACGTGGATGGATAGCAGATGATTTGAAATATGGCAAGTATCGCATAGATGGAAATCGCATTATTCTGGAGGGCGACTTATACATCGGCATCGCGCGCATGAACGACACCCTGATCTATGATTCAAAAGGTTTGCATTTCAAATTAGACTCGGAGTGGAAGGGCATACATGGAGATGTAATGGCCATACAGATCAACGAGCTATTCGATTGAATGTAGCGAAGATACGAGCGGGGGAGCGGGCGTTGAATGCGCGATCTCACCGTTTTTTGCGCACAGCTTTTTGAACAGCCGCCTCCAGCAAAGGCTCCATCATTCTATATCCGGCAAGCGTAGGATGCACGCCGTCGTCGCCATATTTTTTGTCTAAGCCCTTGTGCTCATCCACCATTTTGGAATAATAATCCAGATACACCACCTTGTTTTTCAGGCAATAAGCCTCCAGCATGGCATTGAGTTGTATCACTTTGTCTGCGGGCTTGATGTGGGGCCGCCACGGAAACCGGTTGGCAGGCAGAACGGAGCTGAGCACCACTTTGATGTTATTGGCTCTGGCCAACTGAACCATCGAGACGATATTGCCAAAAATGTGCTCCAGCGAAATTGGCCCTGTGTTTTCAGCAATGTCGTTGATTCCTGCAAGAATGACTACCACGGCCGGTTGGAGATCAATCACATCCGGGCGGAAACGAACCAGCATTTGGGAAGTTGTTTGTCCGCTGATTCCCCGGTTGATGTAGGGTTTACCGGCAAAAAAAGAGCTGTCCGTCACTTTCCAGAATTCGGTGATGGAATTTCCCATAAAAACAACCCGATCCCCTGCATTGGCCATAGCCTGTAACTTTTGATTTTCGGCGGCATACCTTTTCAGGTTGGGCCAATCGGTCTGGTCTGCCTGGCTCATGCTTTTTAGTGAGATCAACATACAAACGAAGGTGATAAATATCTTCATAAACAATTGAAATATAATCAGATGTGCGAATAAAACAATCCCCGTCTCCGCCCAAACCGCTACCTGTGCCTTGCCATCCTCACGGCTCTGCGGAAACGCCCCTCAAAGGTATTCTTATCTTCCGAACCGGCAAGAGCCTTCCATTTTGCAGGGAACAAAAAGCCCGTTCCGGCACTGCCATTTCAACCCCGTTTCAACTCTTTACACACACTTAACACAACATTAATTTCCAGTTTAAAGACCCGCAGTTCCTTTGCAGCCGAATTTGAAAATCAATTACAAAACACAAGTGTATGAAATCCTTTCGGCTACTCTTTATTCTGTTGACGCTCAGTACGGCGGCCTTTTCGCAGGCCAATCTGTTCGGTACGCTTTCCGGCGTCATCCTCGACAAAAGCAGCAAAGAAACCATCATCGGCGCCAATATCATGGTGGTGGGTACCGAGTTCGGCACTGCTACCGACTTCGACGGCTTTTTTGCCATCAACAACGTGCCTGCCGGCAAATACACCGTGCAGATTTCCTACATCGGCTATGAAAACATCACCATCAGCGATGTGGAAGTGAAAGCCGGCGAGAACTTCAAACTCGACGTGGTCATGTCTTCCGGCTCCTTGGTTTTGGAAGAAATCACCGTAACGGAATACCGCAAGACCAACACCGTGCAGGCCGTACTGCTGGAAGTGAAGCAGGCCAAGCAGGTGGTGAGCGGCGTGTCGAGCCAGCAGATTACACGTTCGCAGGACAACAACGCCGCGCAGGTGATGGCCCGCATTCCGGGCGTGACCATTGTGGACGGCCGTTTTGTGATGATTCGCGGCCTCAGCGAGCGCTACAACAACGTGATGATCAACAATGTAACGGCGCCCAGCACCGAGGTGGACCGGCGCACTTTCTCCTTTGACCTCATCTCTACCAGCGCCTTGGACCGCATGTTGATCTACAAATCCGGCTCGGCAGAATACCCCGGCGATTTTGCAGGCGGCGTCATCAAGCTGTTCACGGTAGAAGACGTAGAAAACAACTTTACACGCCTCAACGTAGGCCTCGGCTACCGCGCCAACACATCGCTGAAGCCTTACTGGCAAAGCAAGGGTTCGCCTACCGATTTCCTCGGTTTCGACAACGGCTTCCGCCAATTGCCCTCCAACTTCCCTGCCACCAGAGCACTCAAAGAATCGGGCCGCAACGCCCAACTCCGCCAGGGCGCCGCCCACAGCCTGCCCAATAACTGGCAACCTACGGAAGGCATGGCCACGCCTGACTATTCGGTAGGTTTCACGCTGGGGCGCAATATGACTTTGGGTGGAAAAAAACTAAGCACCATCACCTCCATCAACTACTCCACCAGTTTCCAGCATTTCAACCGCGATTTCAACCGCTACTTTTCCTGGGAAGACCAGACCCGTCCCATTGACCTGCGTTTCCAGTACAACGATGCTTCTTATGAAAAACAAAACCGCATCAGCATCCTCTCCAACTGGAAATGGAAATCCGGCAACCGCAGCACCATTACCTTCAAAAACCTCTTCAACCAGATTGGCGAAAACGAAACCATTCTCCGCAGCGGCTTCGATTTCATACAGCGCCCCAACGACAACCTCCAAAACTACCTGCTCGGCTACCGGATGCGCTCTATTTACACCGGCCAGTTGGAGGGCAATCACCAACTCAGCGACCTCTCCGCCCTGCGCTGGGTGGCCGGCGGCTCTTTCCTCCGCGAACTCGAACCCGACCTGCGCCGCTTCCGCACCTTCCGCCCCAAAGATCAGGGCGACCAAAACTTCATCATGCAGTTGCCGCCCTCGTCCAACCTCTTCGACACGGGCCGCTACTATGGTGATTTGATGGAGTTTTCGGCCAACCACGGCATGGACTACAGCCGCAAATTGCCCGGCGTAGGCAGCAAAGGCGCCACCCTCAAAGGCGGCTACTATGCCGACTACCGCTACCGCGATTTCGACTCCCGCTATGTGTCTTACCTCTATCCCGGCTTCTTCGACCCGGCTGTGAGAGAGCAGTTGGAGCGCCTGCCTTTGGATGAAGTGTTCAGCAATGAAAACATACGCACCAACAACGGTTTCGTATTGGAAGAAGGCACCCGCGGCATTGACTCTTACAACGCTTCCAGCATCACCGGCGCAGCCTACCTGAGCGGCGAGGCATCGGTAGGCCGCATAGACCTGACCGGCGGCCTGCGCGGCGAATACAATGTGCAAACCATCAAAACAGTGGATGATGTGGTAGGACTTTTGAAAGTGAACAATCCTACATTCGCTCTCCTGCCCTTCGTCAATGCCGGCCTCAACCTCAACGACGACAACTTGCTGCGCCTGGCCTACAGCCGCACGGTGAACCGCCCGGAATTCCGGGAACTGGCGCCCTTCGTTTTTTATGATTACAAACTCGAAGCCGGCCGTTTCGGCAATCCCGATCTCCAGTCTGCCGGCATTCACAACATAGACCTGCGCTACGAAATGTACCCGCGTCCGGGTGAGACCTTCAGTGTGGGCTTGTTTTATAAGTACTTCAACAACCCCATCGAAAACAAAACGGTCATCACCACCGAGCAGCCTCAATTTACCTACATCAACGCCGACTTCGCCCGCAGCTACGGCATTGAAGTGGAATTGCGCAAGTCGCTGCGCGGCATGACGGGCAGTGCTTTCTTGGACCGCTTTTCGGTGAACGCCAACGCCTCGCTCATCCGCTCTACGGTGGACCTCGGCGCATCTGCTACGGCGCAAGACCGCGTGCGGCCTTTGCAGGGGCAGTCGCCTTACATCGTCAATGTGGCTTTGTATTACGAAGAACCTGTGAGCAACCTCAACGCCGCACTGATTTACAACATCTTCGGCGACCGCATCTTCTCCGTAGGCGATGTGCTCTTCCCCACCATCTATGAACTTTCGCGCAACAGCTTGGACTTCACCATCACCAAGCGGGTGAAGCGCGTGAGCTATAAACTCGGCATTCAGAACATTTTGGATGCCCCCTTCCGCTTCTTTGAAGATTCCGACCGCACTGAAAAGATCACGCTCGACCGCGACAATCCGATCATCGCGTTCCGCAGAGGGCAGTTGGCCAGCCTCTCCCTCACTTTTGATCTGAATAAACCGTAATTTCTCCTTGCACTCTCACAATCAACTAATTAACCACAATTGTTTATGAAAAAGGTATTGAGTCTTTTGGCTTTCGCAGCCGTCATTTCTTTCTTCGCTTGCGAAAAGGATGAACCCGTTGATCCTACTCCGACGCTGAACGAACTGAGCGGCGACCTCACTTCCCGCACGCTCACTTCCGACAAAAAATGGCTGCTCAAAGGCCAGGTTTTTGTGCGCAGCGGCCAGGTGCTCACCATCGAGCCGGGTACCGTTATCTTCGGCGACAAGGCTACCCGCGGTACGCTTGTGATTGACAAAGGCGGCAAAATCGAAGCTGTGGGTACTGCCGACAAGCCCATCGTGTTCACTTCCAACCTCGCTGAAGGCATCCGCGACCGCGGCGACTGGGGCGGCTTGGTTATTCTGGGCCGCGCCAACTGCAATCAGATTGATCCGGGCGTAGAAGGCATCACGCCGGCTGTCACTTTCGGTACCAACAACAACGCTGCCAACGACGGCGAAAGCTCCGGCACGCTGAAGTATGTGCGCGTAGAGTTTGCAGGCATCGAACTGACGCCCAACAACGAAACCAACTCCATCACGATGGGCGGCGTAGGTCGCGGCACGGTGATGGAATACTGCCAGGTTTCTTTCGGCGGCGACGACGGCTACGAGTGGTTTGGCGGCACCGTCAACGGCAAATACCTCATCTCCTTCTGCACCTGGGACGACGACTTTGACGTGGACTATGGCTGGGCAGGCAACGTTCAGTACGGTCTGGCAGTGCGTTACCCTGGTTTCGCCGACCAGTCGCAATCCAATGGTTTTGAAACAGATAACGGCCCGAACGACAACGATGTGACGCCCTACACCGACGGCGTATTCTCCAACATGACCGTAGTAGGCCCCATCAAAACGGGCAGCTCTACCAGCAACGCCAACTACGGCCACGCTTTCGACGCTCGCCGCAGAACTGCTTTGTCGTTGTTCAACTCCGTATTGGTTGGTTTCCCGCGCGGTATCCGCTTCAACCAGCCCTCCGTACTGGCGCAGTACCAGTCGGGACGCGGCGTATTGGCCAACAACGTACTCGTGGCTCCGGCTACGGCTACGGCCTACAATGTGGGAACAGGCGTTACAGCAGCTGATGTACAGGCTTACTGGACGGCCAACAATACCACCATTGACGGCCCGGCTTCCGATGCCATTCACCAGGCATTGGGCCTCAACCTCGATGTGTTCTTCGGTGCTCGTTTGGCGGATGCCTACACGGCTCCTGATTTCCGCGTTACGACCGGCACGCTGGCTACCGGCGCGGCTTTCAGCAACGCCAAGTTCAACGAAGCCAACCGTTCCGCTTTCTTCAACAAAAATGTCACGTTCCGCGGCGCTTTCGGCAGCACCGACTGGACGACCGGCTGGGCTGAATTCAAGCCGGTGAGCAAAGCATATTGATTTTCATATTCATTATTTAGCACAGGCTTGTCGCTCGCTGTTGTGGGCGGCAAGTCTTTTGTTTTTGGGGTTCAAGGTTTCGGGTTTCATCCGCCGAAGCCTTGGCGAAGGCGGGTTTCGGGTTCCGGGTTTCGGGGGTAGTGAAGGGGTGACTCAGCGAGTTTCAGCCCGTAGTCACCCCTTCACTAAGCTGGAGACCCCCCAAAAACAAGGTCCAGATTTCCGACGCTGAAAGACGCAGATTCTTATGATTGTTTTGTCCCCTCTCCGAGCAGCGGAAATCATAAAGATCAGCGTCAAAAATAAAGCGTGTGTTTCGCGCCTCCCCTCGCACCGCGCCGCGACGACAGGCGTGGTTCGCGGAATTTCGCGACCTTCGCTAAAATTCGCGCTGCGCCACGACGGAGGCGTGGTTAAAAAAACTCGCGTTTACCGCCACTGAACACTCTACGCTTGGCACCGGCTACCGCCTACCGATCACCAATCAAATACTTTTTTCTATGAAAAATACCTTTTTTCTGCTTTTCGCAAGCGCCTTATTTCTCCTCTCTTCCTGTGGGAACAATGCCAAGACAACCGCCGTGCAGCCAGATGCCGAAACTGCACAACTATGGCTCAACCGCATCATTCGTTACACGGCGCATCTGCCCGGCAAAGCGAGTCACGAAACCAAATTTGATACGATACACAATGCGTTTTATGCAGAGCAGGCTGCCAAATACCGCGTTGAATATTACCACCAAAACGGCGCCGATCACTACCTGCTCGTTTCCCGCCCGGCGCCCAGCCTGAAAGTGAAGCGCGTGGGCATCGGCATACATGCCCGCATGGCCGGCGACTCACTGGCGCACTACAACGAGGTGTTCCGCACCTGGAAAATGGAAGAACCCCAACTGGCCCAAAAAGGCGCGCTGCTGTTCAATCTGATGGTGCAGGGCGAGGACCTCAGTCCGTACTACACCCAAAACTCCGGCCAGGAGGAGTACATCGAATTTCCCGATGCGCATACTTCTTTTGATACGCTGCGGAGGCAATGGATTTCTACGCTGTCCGACCCATTGGCGCCTTACCGGGGGCAGGAGTAAGGCGAAAATTTCCTGTTTCCGGCTTTCGTTTCCTGCCGGAAGCGCTACCTTTGCCCTGCTTTTCGGGGGCGTAGCGGCTCCCACAAAATCACTTGACTTATGAAAATACACAATTTCAGCGCCGGGCCTGCCATTTTGCCCGCCTCTGTGATGGAAGCATCTGCCCGCGCCGCCGTGGACTTCAACGGCATGGGATTGTCCATTCTCGAAATATCGCACCGTACCAAGGACTTTGAAGCCGTTATGGCCGAAGCCGAAAGTTTGGTACGCGAACTCAGCGGCGCAGGCGACGATTACGCCGTGCTGTTTTTGGGCGGCGGCGCCAGCACTCAGTTTTTTATGGCGCCCATGAACCTGCTCAACGACGAAGACACGGCCTGCTATGTGGACTCCGGCGTGTGGGCCACGAAGGCCATCAAAGAAGCCAAAAACTTTGGTAAAATTGAGGTTCTGGCTTCTTCCAAAGACCGCAATTACAACTACATTCCCAAAGATTACGCCGTTGCTCCGCAGGCGCGCTACCTGCACCTTACCAGCAACAACACGATCTACGGCACCGAAATACACGAGTGGCCCGAAACCGACGCGCCCATCGTGAGCGATATGTCGTCCGATATGTTCAGCCGCCCGATAGACATCGAGCGCTTTGGTTTGATTTATGCCGGCGCACAGAAAAACCTCGGTCCGGCGGGCGTCACTTTGGTCATTGTTCGCAAAGACCTGCTGGGACACACCACGCGTAAACTGCCCGCCATGCTCGATTATCGCATCCATGCCGACAACGGCTCTATGTACAACACGCCGCCGGTGTTCCCCATTTACACCCTGATGCTGACGCTGCGCTGGATCAAAGAGCAGGGCGGGTTGGAGGCCATGGCCTTGCACAATGTGCAGAAAGCGCAGTTGCTGTACAACGAAATTGATACCAATCCTTGCTTCACGGGCACTGCTGTGGAGGAAGACCGCTCGCTGATGAATGTGTGTTTTGTGCCGGTGAACCCCGAACACGAAGCGCCGTTTATGGAAGCCTGCAAAGCTGCGGGTATTTCCGGCGTGAAAGGGCACCGCTCGGTAGGCGGATTCCGGGCCTCCATTTACAATGCCATGCCGCAGGAGAGCGTGCAGGTACTGGTAGATGTGATGCGGGATTTTGCGAAGAAGGTGGGCTGAGTTTCTATTGTGTGTTTTAGTGAAGGGGTGACTTAGCATTGTAGCTCTGTCACCCCTTCACTATGCTGGGAAACTTATACTTTTTTTCGACGCGGATAGACGCGGATTTATATGATCATCATGTCCTCAGCGAGCAGTAGAATTATACCCTTACGCGGCCCGGCGGCGGCGAATTTTGCGCAGCAACCACCATACCCCCAGCCCCAGCAACAAGGCAATGGGCCAAACATAGACCAGCCCTACGACAATATCTAAAAAAGTATGCCAGCCTTCCGTAAAGCCATTGCCGATGCGGTTCCAGAACGAAGGGCGCGCCACATCGGGGCGGGCAAACTCCTGATACATATTGAGATACACAGTGCTGCGTTGAACTTCATCGCGCAGCCCGCGCAGTTGAGTTTCCGCCGATTCGATGTCTTCAATGAGTACCCGGATTTGCTCCTCCACGGCGAGGATGTCCGTCACGGTTTTGGCCGAGCGCAAGATTTCGCGGTAGCGTTCCAGGGTGGAGCGCTTCACCGAGAGCCTCGTTTCGATGTCTAAATATTCGCGGGTCACATCGCGGCTGTCCACGCTTTTGCTATCCACATGCAGGGCCATTTTTTCCAATTCGGCCAGCAGCTCGTCCAATTTATCGGGCGCAATGCGAATAACGAAATGGTTTGCGATGCGCCAGGAGGAGCGTTCCTCGGCTTCGTTGCTGATGTCTGCGCCGAGGCGCTGGGCGAGTTGGCGGAGCGCTGCGCTGCTTTTTTCGTAGCTCGTCACCGAGATGGAGACGTTGGCGTTGCGAATGATTTTGCGCGCCGGCGGCAGATCGGTGCGACCGGCAGGCTGGCCTTCGCCAAATTCGTCGGTATATGGAAATGGTACCGGCGGCGGCGGCGGTGGCTCGGCAGTGCGGGGAGGTTCAACTTCTATGTCTGACTCCGGAGACATATCCGCCCAGCTTTCTTCAAGGCTTTCAACTGAGCCGGAAGCCGATTTTTCCGGCGAGTACTGGCAGGCTATTGTAAAAACAGCGGTCAACAGGACAGCGAGGTATTTGCTCATGGTGAGAGGATTTTGGAAATAAGATGAGAAAAGTGATCTTTTTGGCGTGTGTTCCGCGTAGATCAAGTTGTGATCCTGGCAGGGTCACTCCTTCGCTAAAACCTGTCGGCACAACATCCCATTGCTTCTTAATTATCCATATTGTCCCTGGTGTTTTTCTGAACGGCTATGGCTCCAAACAATGCCAGGAGGAACGAAAACGCATAAAAGCCTTTTTCGCTGGGCAATAATGTTGCATTCCACAACCCTATCACTAATAAAACGATGGATAATATGGTTGCAAACCAGCATATACCATAGTACAGGTCTGTAACTTTTATATTTTCCAGCCGGTCTCTCACTGCTTTTTGCAGCGAAACAACCGAAAACAAACCGAACATAAGAACTGTGAAATAATAGCCTTTCTCATTCAAAACCATTTCTGCCCTGTATAAGCCGACTAAATAGCCTATCATCCCGGCGCCTAAAGCTATCCAGGATGCGGCAATAAATGCCTGTGATGTTTTTTGTTGCATGTCTCAAGTTTTAGGATGAATGATGAACATCAACCGCCCCTCGCGGCAGCTATCAGTACAAAGATATGCTACAGGAACCAGTAATGGTAATTTTATTTGCAGCGTAAAACTCTGTGCCGACGGGTCAGTGGAACAGTTCATACTTTTTTCTGTCTGCACCAATTCTTTCTCCAATTAGATTTGATATGTCCACAACTGCTCCATGTTCAATGAAAACTTCGTAAAATCTACTTTGATTGTTCCCCCAATAAATCATAGCACAAGCCATTGGTGCTCCTTTGCCTGTGTCTTGTCCGTTCTCTAAAAAACGTAATCTTGTGTCATATAAAAAACAGATAGATTTAGCTTTGGTAAAAACATACTTTTTCCAATGGGCTGTATTGGCAGCAATCGGAACAAGTGCCAAAACTTCCGAGTTGTATTCTTCGTTTGCATAAGCACATTTAGCAAGCCAATTTTTTATTGTTGTCCCACGCTCTTTGTCAATCCCATAAGGTGGATTAACGTATATGGTCGGATAATTCCAACTTTCTTTTAATCCGTCTTGCTTCGGTAAACGATACTCTGTTTGAGCATCTACTACTGAATATTCATTTGAACATGGGTCTAAGTCAATGTGTCCGCCAAATACTTCTTTGACGGCATTAACGTATTTATGAGGTGTTCCCCAGCTTTGACTTAATGTGTTTATGTTTCTTCCTGCACTCATATTAGTATGTTTTGCCAATTTTTATTTTTCAATTCATCCAATTCGTCTTTCAGTATTGTAAGACTTTTCTGACTTGGTGAGATTACATTGAACCAACTTTCAACCGTTGCAAGGTTGTCGCTAAAATATTTCAGCAATATTCTATCAGCTTCAATGTTCATCTGAACTTTGGTAAACTGATTTTTCTTTTTGCCTTCGGTATAACTTGAAAGAAATGTATCCCTTAAAAATTGAAATTCTGGAATTGGATGAAGTAAAAGTTTGTCAATGAAATCGGAAAGCCCTTTGTCAGTCAAGAAAAGCAACCAATCATAAGATTGAGCCAATACCATGAGTTCTTTTTGAAAGTTTTCTTCGCTAAAACTTAAATCCCCGTCTGCGGTCTTTTTAATCCAATTTCCGTGATTACTTACAACTCCAATTGTCAAAATGAATTTTCTCAGCAACTCCTTATCAGAAGAAAATATCACTTCTTCCATCAGATGTATGTATGGCTTAATGATGTAAGAACCGTCGCTTTTATAGATGATGCCCTGCATTTCTCCACTTTCAGAACGGATTTTCTGTAAAGATGAAGCTGTACGGGCAACATAAGCACCTTGTTTAGCTTTTTCAATCGTCTGAGGACCTTTTGTCATTCCTTCTTCAACGCCAACCCGCTTACACTCAAACATTGCGTAAGGCTTCTTGTTTTGCTCGTAAATATGTAATTCAAGTTTTTCTCCAAGGTCTGATTTGATGCTGCAAAGAAGAAATGAATTGTCGGACCTTGCAATGGTGCAAGCGTTGCGAAGTATATTGTTGCTTAATAATTGATTGTTTTTTCGCTCAAATCCTGTCAAGTCAAAACCGCTTGCGCTGAGGGCTTTTAAAATTATATTTGACGTTATTGATTTTTCGGATTTATCAACTGTTACGAAAGAACTCCGAACAATAGGATGCAATGAATATTCAACATTGTGGGTTATGTCAGGATTGCCATATTCAGCAAGTCCACGCTCAATTGAGATTTGATTATTCAGTCCCCAGGTCTTTAAAAGATAATAGGTAATGATTTCCACAAGAGTACCCAATGCTCTGCCTGAAGCCTTTTTAGGGTCTTTGGTGTGGTTAAAAACCTCTTCCGCTAAAACTTTTTGCAGTTTATCTACCGATTCGTATGCCATGATTTTTTATTGCTCAAATTTACGCTTTTTATTGTTTGTCCGTTCATTTTTTGTCAGCCTACCGTCGCTCGGTTGTGTTGTCATAGAATTGCTTACAACATTTTAGCGCTTGGTGCAGTGGCGAATTTCGGAGCACTTCACTGTCAACCAAGCACAAACTTTGTAAGAAGTACAAGGCTTGATTTAACCAGTGAACCGCCACTTTTGGGTAGGTGCTGTTACCTGCTGGGCTTTGTTCTGTACTATTCAATTTCATTGTTCGATTTTATTTTTACACGTGCCCCTTTCCCTGTCAATATCATACTAAATTTATTATTCAGGCTGTCGTGATACTTTACTTCAATTTCGTACTCACATTCATTAATTGGTTTATTTCCGATTGCTCTTGCGAATATGTATCTCCTTTCTCCTTTTTCAAGGTCATAAGGTACAGACTTGCTATGAAGTGTAATTTCTCCTGATATCAAAATAAAGTCGTCCAAAATTGCTCTTTCTCCTTTGTTGTTTAAGTCAATTTGTAACTCTCCTGTATGCCTTGTCCCTGCACCATTTAGCCATAAAACAGGAGCCACACTTAATTTTAACTTCTTCTCTTCTAGTTCTTGAAGTTTAGCCATTGATGCTCCATCTTGCTGTTTAAGAATTGATGTATTTCTAAGGATGTCTACTTGCTGGGCAATAAGTTCATTCTGTTTTTTTAAACTATCATTTTGAGCGTCTAGGATTGTAGCAATTGAAGCAAGTTTATCAATTTGTTTTTGTTTGTCTTTATCCTTTAAGAATAGCATAAGAAAAGCACCAAAGGTTGCCAATGCACCTATAGAGTTAATAATGTTGAATGTTATTTCAGTGTTGTCCATTTTTTCTAATTGTCATTAATAACTTCAGCAATTTCTTCTGCAATTTCCTCAATCGTGTAGACTGCTGTGTTCCTTGCTACTTTGTCCGCAAGTGATGGACTGTAATCTATAACTTCCTGTTTTGTGATGTCGTGCCAAATAGGTAGAACAACTTGTTGACCACTTATAGATTTAGTTATTATGCCGTCTAACTCATAGTTTGTCCAACCTTTTCTTATAAAATTTTTAGAAAGCACAACTATTCCAAATCTACTATTCGCAAGTCCTTTGTCAATTTTCTGTCGTAAACTGTCGCCTATTTTAAGTTCAAATTCGTCATACCAAACTCTTAATTGTTTGTTTTGCAATGCAAGAGCCAACGGTCTAACAACATCGTTTTTGTCTTCAGAAGCGTGGGAAATAAAGACATCATATTTCCTTATGATTGGTTCTTCACCGAAACCAGTAGGAATTTCTCTATCCTGCACTAATGATGGAACACTTGAAAGGCTTGGTTGTCTTGCAGAAGGTAAACGTCCTGGTAAAACTCTAACCGATGAACTTACTTTTCCTGAGTAACCACCTAAGTCAATAGTGACATACCATCTGCCAGAACTTGGGACTGGAATTTTGAATGGTGAACGTGTAACGTGGCCACCATAATAAGTATGTCGTCTGCCAGATTTATAACTTGAAAAGTTAGAGCTGTCCATAAGTTTTACATTAGCAGCATATCCTAATGTTACTTCAACTATTTCACCACCTTTTAATTGTCCTAAGTCGTAAGATTGAAATTGCATATTCTTAATGTTCTATTTTCTTGTTAGTGTCGTCACAGCCTTGCAGGTAACGTTTCGGGGGTTTGCGATGGCGGGGTGTTTTAGCACTAAACTTCATTCGGAGAACTGAACTTCCACATTGCACAAATGCGTCTGCGAAGCACAGAACCCCCGCTATCGCAAACCCCTTGTTACCGGCTGCCCTTCTGTCTTTTCTAAGGCTGTTATGCTGTCCAATCATTTAAAGAATTTAGTTAAGTCATTTACCAAAGTCCCGCCCTTAAAGTATGCAGTCCAATTTGCTTCAATTATTTTTTTACCTGTTCCTCTGTCAAACACTTCGTAGAAATACCTTTTGTTGTGCTGCTCGTCTCTTGCAAATGATTGAAACTGCAACCATTTGTCAAACACTAATTTAATTTCCTTGTCAATAGTATTTCCGAAGTCTTCGGTCTTAAGTTGTGGTGAATACTTCTTTGCTACAAGTGAAGTTACTGAGTATCTGCCAAGAGAAGCGGCATGTCCAATATTGGAATTTTTAAGCTGTGGAATTCGTAAATAGGTATAGTATGCGAACATATTCTTTCTATACGAGTTGGTGTCGGGAAGAATAGTAGTGAATTTTGGTAATGCAAACAGTTTTAGCTGTCCTTGTATAGCTTCATGTGGTTTATTTTGTGCCGCTAAACATACCCGTAAGAAAAGTTCTCTGTCAATAACTTCATCTCGGGTTATGTAATGATGATGAAGTCCATCGCCAAATTCTCCTCTTTTTCTTTCGTAGTATAGACCAAAATCTTCAAAAATTAGTTTCTGCAATTCAATTTGAACTTTATCATTTGCTCTACGGTCTGCTTCGTTTACTGGCGATTGCTGGTTGGTAGCTTTGGAAATATCCTCAATCAAAGTAAGTCGGTCTGCAATTGATTTTGTTGTTGCCTGTCCGTTCTCTTCGCTAAAAGTGATAATTTTTAAAAGGACTTCTTTGTCGTTGAAAATATCTAATGTTGTATTCTGTTCCTTACAATCATCGTAAAGTCTACTTAGAGTGTAGGCAGTTTGTCCTCCATTAATTATTTGAGGATTAGTGACCATTACTTCGGCTTTGTTCTTTTTCCCAACCTTGTCGCTGTGCTTTGTGTTATCAGAAAGCATTGTAATACCGTTATTGAAAAGTGCAAACTCATTAGTTTTAATTTGGCGTATAGATTTTGCAATTTCAGCATTCACACTACCAGCAGATAAGTCAAGATAACTTCTGGGATTGTATTTTAGTATTGAGTTTTTATACTTTGAAACAATTTTGGCAATTTCAAGTGTAGGAACAAAAAACGCATTGACATTACATTCATCAAGTTCAGTCTTTACATTGTAATCAATCCTATGTCCTGAATTAGTGCTATCAAGGTTGATTGTAATTTTAAGTTCTGAAATGTTATAGTATGTGTCTGAAACTAAGGGAAAGACTAACTCGTTGTAACACCTTTCGTAATTGTATATCTCTGCACGATAACCACCCATTATTTTATTGATTTTGGGTTGAAGGGTTTCTTTGATGTTCGCAAGTAGGATTATTTTTGTATCGTATTTTGGAATGTCAGAAATTTCCTGCAAGTCACGAATTAAACTTTGTATTTTCCCATTGTATTTAGTGCCACTTTCATAACAGGTCTCACCAGTTGTTATTCTCTCAATATCCATTGATAGAATTTCTTCAAGAGTAATGTCCTTGTTTTCAAAATTTTTCTCTGTCGCTCTGAATTTTGATTGGATGTAGTAAAGCTTCTTATTTTCTCTATCAATATAGTATCCATCTATACCACCATCATCAGTATCATCTGTAATTAACTTTTCTCTATCGGTAAAGTCAACTAAGCCAAATTTTACTTTTAGGAATAAATGAATAAAAGCTCTTGCTCTTGCATTACCTACTTCGTCAATACTACTCGTGTCAGGATTGTATCTCTTGTTTGCTGCCGGGGCTTCTGCACGAATTGCGTCAATTACTGTTACTAAGTCGTTGTATTTACTCATTGTATTTGTTTAATTGTTTTATACAGTCAGTTTGATGTTAGCACTGTCGTCATAGGGTTGCCGGTAACTCGCTTATACCACTCAAAAAAACATCCTTATCTACCCCCAACGACCTGCTAAGAATGATTTTTGATCTGTAAAAGCAAAGCTAAAAACTTTTCAAGAATCAGATGTCATCAAAGGGACTTTTTATTTCCTGAATATGCCGGGTACTGGCGTGGGCATACATCTCCGTCGTTTTTGAGCTTTTGTGCCCCAGCAATTCCTGAATGAGTGCGCCTGTACTGCTCTGTATCATAGTTTGCGCCCCGCAGCTTGCAGCTTACGGCCTGAAGCTTGCAGCCGCTCCCACCCGCCTACCCCTCCACCACCTGCAACTTGGCAAACTTCAGCATGATGCGTTTGGGTGCCTCGCCCGCGCCGAAGCGGATGGAAGCCATACGGCTGTCTTTGTGGCCGTCTATGGCGATGACCTCGCCTTGGCCAAATTGGAGGTGCAGCACCTGCATGCCCACCTGGATGGTATCGGGCGCGCTGGGCTTGAAACCGGCGGGATCCACCACCGGGCGGGCGGGCGGCGGCGTGCGTTTGGGGAAAGCGCCGCTGACACCGGAAGAGGCTTGCTGTGGCGACTGATCGCGGCTGCCGCGCTCGGCGGCTTTGGCCAAACCCAATGCGGCGGTGCTCTCGACGTGCTGCCGGGGCATTTCTTCGAGGAAGCGGCTGGCCTCGTTGACGCGCATCTGGCCGTAGCGGTAGCGGTTTTCGGCGTAGGAGAGCGTGAGGAACTGCTCGGCGCGGGTGATGGCCACATAGAACAGGCGGCGCTCTTCTTCGATGCCGTCGTGACTGTCTAAAGACATGAACGAAGGGAAAAGCTTTTCTTCCATGCCTACCACGAATACCGACTTGAATTCCAGCCCTTTAGCGGCGTGTACCGACATGAGGGTGACGAAGTCTTTCTCGTCTGTTTTTTCGTCCTGATCGGTGAGCAGGGCGATGTTTTGGAGGTAGGCCGAGAGGCGGGTGTCTATGTCGGTGGGCTGCTCGCCTTCTTCCATGGGAGGCGCGCCGACGGGCTGCGGGTCTTCCACAAAGGTTTTGATGCCGTCGAGGAGGGCGTTGACGTTGTCTAAGCGGCCGATGCCTTCGATGGTGGTGTCTTTTTTGAGTTCGTCCATGAGGCCGGAGCGGCGGGCTACATCAATGGCGAGGTCGTAGGCATTGTCGGTGGCCGAGCGGCGGTGAAATTCCTGCATCATGGCCACAAAATCGGCGACGGCGCTGCGGGTTCGGGTGGCCATTTCCACTTCGGGGATGCAGTCCCACATGCGGCGGTTGGTTTGTCCGGCCAACTCGCTGATTTTGTCCACGCTGGTCTCGCCGATGCCGCGGCGGGGGAAATTGATGACGCGGCGGAGGGCTTCTTCGTCGCCGGGATTGACGGCGAGGCGGAGGTAGGAGATGAGGTCTTTAACTTCCTTGCGCTGGTAGAACGACTGCCCGCCGAAGATGCGGTAGGGCACGTTGTAGCGGCGGAGGTATTCTTCAAAAATGCGCGACTGTGCGTTGGTGCGGTACAGCACGGCGATCTCGTTGTTGCTGAGGTGGTAGCGGTTTTTTTGCTCTATGATGGTGTCCACCACGCGATGGCCTTCTTCGGTGTCGGTGCGCGCTTTGATGATTTTGACGCGCTGTCCCTGGCCTTTGTCCGACCAGATTTTTTTCTGAATCTGGCGGCTGTTGTGCATGATGACCTCGTTGGCCGATTGCACGATGTGCTCGGTGGAGCGGTAGTTTTGTTCGAGCTTGAACACCTTGATACCGAAGGGTTTGAAGTCCTGCTCGAAGTCGAGGATGTTCTGAATGGTGGCGCCCCGGAAGGCGTAGATGCTCTGCGCGTCGTCGCCTACCACGCATACATTGCGGGGGCTGTGGTCGTAGTTGACGAGCTTGCGCACAATGGCGTACTGGAGGTGGTTGGTGTCCTGAAACTCATCTACGAGGAGGTACCGGAAGCGCTTGCGGTATTTTTCGAGGATGTTGTCGGGATTGCGCTGGAGGAGTTCGTAGAGGCGGTAGAGCAGGTCGTCGAAGTCCATGGCGCCGGAGCGTTTGCAGCGGGCGGTGTATTTTTCGTAAACCGAGTAGGTGAGCGGGCGGTTGGCGCGGCGGTCTTCCTCGCGGAGGTCTTCGTTGTCCTGATAGAGTTTGGGAGTAATGAGGCTGCTTTTGGCCGCCGAAATGCGCGAGCGGAGGGTATTGACATTGTACGTCTCGCGGTCCAAGTTCATTTCTTTGACGATGGCGCTGATGACGTTTTTGGTATCCTCTGTGTCGTAGATGGTGAAATCGGAGGGGTAGCCTATTTTTTCGGCTTCGCTGCGAAGGATGCGGGCAAAGATGGAGTGAAAAGTACCCGCCCATACCTGCGATGCCTGCGGCCCTACCACGCCGGCAATGCGTTCTTTCATTTCGCGGGCGGCTTTGTTGGTAAAGGTGAGGGCCAGCACTTCCCAGGGCGCGGCGCCTTGCTCGATGATGTGGGCGATGCGGTAGGTGAGCACGCGGGTTTTGCCCGATCCGGGGCCGGCAACGACCAGCACGGGGCCGTTGATGTTGGTGACGGCGTTGCGTTGTACTTCGTTCAGTTCGTTCAGATAGTGACTCATGTATGGAGTTCTTTTTGGAATGTATTGGTAATCTGCTTCCCGCGCCTTGCGCGGTTCGCGGTAATCTACTTCTTAGTTTATCTGCTTCGCAGTTTATCTACTGCGTAGTGTATCTACTGCGTAGTGTATCTGCTGCGCAGTTTATCTGCTGTGCGGAACCCGAAACCTGGAACCTTGAACCACGACTTCGTCGTGGCGAGGCCCGGAACGCGAATTTTTAACGCGAATCTTGGCGAAGGGCGCGAATTTCCGCGAACCACGCCTGTCGTCGTGGCGCGGTGCGAGAG